>Ga0207421_10001176_pt1 | contig 34025 bp, 30 predicted proteins | sample SodLakKL_010_SED_4_FD_187542 | JGI IMG/M metagenome (GOLD analysis project Ga0207421, IMG submission 187542) | Alkaline sediment microbial communities from Lake Tanatar, Kulunda Steppe, Russia - 8KL_010_SED (SPAdes) (version 2) | ecosystem: Environmental > Aquatic > Non-marine Saline and...
CCACTGCCGAATAGGTGGGATTCAGGGCCTGGGCCACCGCCAACCCCCTGGAACTCTCAAGGACGGGGCGCAGCACCGCCGCATCACCCGGCACATCTCTCCCGCGTCCAACCAGGGGTTTCACAGCACTGGTTCCCTGCACTTCATGGTCGTACTGGCGCTGAATCCATTCTCTGGAACACACATTGGGCCTTGCCAGTATATGGTGCAGCAAGGCCGGATGGTCGGTCGGTTCGGAAAGAACGGGCTCATGCAAACCCCTCACCTCAGGGGACACCCATTGCGCCTCAAATTCCCACTGAGGAAAATCCTCGGCAAAAAAGCTCAGATCCAGGTAGGCACAGGTTTTGCCCTCGTAAGTCAGGTGCAGTTTGCCTGTTCCTTCGTAGCGCCCGATGACCGTGCTTTCCACTTCATGCATGCGCGAAAGCTCCATGAAGCGGTCCAGATGATCTGGTCGAACAGCCACTGTCATGCGTTCCTGGGACTCTGAAACCCAAATCTCCCACACATCCAGTCCTTCATACTTCAAAGGAACTTTTTCCAGCTCCACAAAGGCCCCTCCGGCAAAGGTGCAGGATTCGCCAATGGACGAGGACAGGCCTCCTCCTCCATTGTCCGTGATGAAAGTGATGAGCCCCTCATCGCGGGCTTCCAGGAGAAAATCATGCATCTTTTTTTGTGTGTAGGGATCACCGATTTGAACATGCCCTGCAGGAGTGTGTTCCGAATAGCTTTCACTGGAAGCCGTAACGCCGTGTATACCGTCCTTTCCAACTCTGCCGCCGCTCATGATGATCAGGTCTCCCGGACGACACTTTTTCTGCTCCGTGGGTTCTCCCAGCACCTTTTTGGGCATGATGCCCAGGGCGGCCACAAAGACAAGACATTTGCCAAGAAAGGACGGGTGGTGAAAGAGGTTGCCAAAGGCAGTGGGAACACCGTGCTTGTTGCCTCCATCGCGAACCCCCTCCACAATGCCGTCCAGGAGACGCCTGGGATGCAGATGGGGTTTCAATTTTCCATCATAGTTCCTGGGCCCCACGCAATAGCCATAGAGTCCGGCAATGAGGCGCGACCCTTTTCCCGTGCCCATGATGTCCCGGTAAATGCCCACAATGCCTGTCAAGGCCCCTCCATAAGCTTCCATGTTGGAAGGGCTGTTGTGGGTCTCTCCCGTGATGGAGTAGTTGTGCTCATGGTCAAAGCGAGCCACGCCCGCATTGTCCCACAAAACGGACACCACCCAGTCATTTTCCTTTTGAAGAGAAAGCGTGGGGGCCTGAATGCACGTCTTGAACAGATTGTCCACCACAACCCTTTGGCCGTTGTGGACATCCTCGTAAAAGAATTTTCCCCGAAAGGTGTTGTGATTGCAGTGGTCGCTTCGCGCCTGAGAAATGGCCTCCAGCTCCACATCGGTGGGAAGTGGCAATCCGGCTTTCCCCCTGCTCTGCAGCACTTCAGGCCGATTGAAGTAGCTCCTGATCACGGGTATGTCCTGAGGGCTGAGGGCCAGGTTGCGCGCGAGGCTCAATTCAAACAAGGCTTCATCGGAAGGAATGGGGATTTCCTCCACGGTGGGCTTGTGTTCCAAAACCACCTTGGGAATGACCATTCCAATCCCTTCTACGGGATCCAGTTGGGAGGAGGAAAATATGCGCCACTGCTGGATGATGTCATTGGCCAAAAGCTCCCTTGCAACGGTTTCCACCTGATCCCTCTGCAGGGAATGACCCTTGAGCAAATAGAGCCGTGAAGTGTAAACCGCATTCCGAGGAGATGGCACCCTTTCCAGAAGATCGCATATGGCCTCGATGGCCACGCTTCCCGCTGTGTCCCGAACACCGGGCCTGAGGCCAACCCAAATGGCCCAGTGAAAGTCTTCGGCCAAGGTGTGGTAAGAAGATTCCTGGCTGACCGGATTGGTGAAAAGCTCCTCGCGGATGAGTTCCAACTCTTCCCTGGAAAGATCTGTGTCGAAAGTCAGAACATGAATGACCCGAACCTGCTCCACGTGCCAGCCGAAATAATCATGAACCTTGCGGCAGAGGCTGGCCCCTTCCGGGTCGAACAAGTGTTTTTTCAATGCGATTTCAAGACGTGCCGCCATCGCTAGATTCACCTCACATGAGAAGCAGTCTCAGCGCGATGGCAATGAGAATGAAAGCACCCGCCATTTCCATGCGCCGGCCAAATTTCTGTGTCAATCGATTTCCCAGCTTCATTGCAATCCAGGTCATGGCACAGGCGACCAAGCCAATGCAAAGTGCGGAAAGAAACAAGTTGTGTCCCATGATTCCAAGACTGATTCCAACCCCAAGGGCATCCACGGAGGTCGCAAGAGAGAGCACGACCAGACTCAGTCCTCGTGTGGGGTCGGCAATCTCACAAGCCTCCGGCTCTTTGGTCTGGAAGCTTTCGTACGCCATTTTCGCACCGATGAAAAAAAGCAACCCAGCTGCAATCCAGGGCCCCCACTGCAGAGCGATGCCGCTCAGATTTTTTCCCAGAAACCAGCCCAGCAAGGGCATGAGGAACTGAAAGAGACCGAAATGGAAAGAGAGGCGAAACACCTGCCGTGGAGAACAGAACCGGGTGCCGACTCCCAGACCGACAGCAAAAGCATCGCATCCCAAAGCAATGGCGACCAGCAGGGTTTCCAGGATACTCAAGGCACATTTTCCCCGACGCTCCGGTGGAAGCGGTTAGATTTCGAGGTTCAGGACGACACCCGGACCACACACCAGCGAGTGAAAACTCCGCAAAACCGCCGTGGCTCAAAAAGGCAGGAAGCTCCACTTCTTTTGAAATCCAATCACTCATAATAACAGCGGTAGGGGCTTCCAAGGGAACCATAGCGTTCGGCAGCTTCATGAAGCAAACGCTCCTGATCCGCTTCCAGGTTTGTGAACCGGACGCCCATTCCCCTGGGAGACGCGGCATCCGCATGACCGTGGACATTGGTCCACACCACCTCCCCCTCCAGTTTCAAAACATTTTTCATGTCCGGAATGAGCACCTGAAGTTTCAGCTTGCTTTTGAGGGGGGCAGGCCGGGAACACAAGACAAGAATTCCCTTGTCACTGAAATGGTAGGAGGTTCCTTTTCGAGTCTCACTGTCCCACAGAAAGGATATTCGGCAGGGGGGCTTCCTGGAAGCCCCCTCTCCATCTTGAACACACTTTTCACGGGGATCCATAGCCCCTCCACTCATCTCAGGATTGCATTGAACCGGGACAACACCCTCTCCACCAATGCAGAATGAATTTCATTGACTTCCTCATCGGTCAGGCTGCGGTCGGGAGCACGATAAATGAGGCGGTAAGCCACGCTTTTCTTCTGGCGGCCAAGTTGGGAACTTTCATAAATGTCGAAGATTTCCACATTTTCCAGCAAGGGCTCCTGAACACCTGCCATGAAGGTGAGCGGTGCCTGCACGGGCAGATTTTCATCCACCACCAGTGCCATGTCCCGGGCAACGGAAGGAAACCGGGGCAAAGGAGAAAAAGGGCTTCTCTCCCGGCGCAGAGCAAAGAGCTTATCGAAATCCATTTCAAAAACATAAATGGATTTCTTGAAATCAAAGGCCTCCTCCACTCTGGGATGCAACCTGCCCAGGGCACCGACCTTCCAGGAGCCACAATGGACAGAGGCTCCCTCGCGGGGATGCAGATAGGGGGGCGAGTCTTCGGCAGTGAACTGAACATCCGCCAGGTGGAAAGGCTCCAGGATCAGTTCTGCAGCGCCTTTCACATCGGTAAAATCCATCTCGTCTTCAGCGCCGTACAGAAGATGGGGGTCACGCTTGCCGGTCATGAGTCCCGCCACATGATGGGGTTCGTGGGGAAGAGTTTGTCCTTCCCGGGGCAAAAACACCTTGCTGAGTTCAAACATCCTGAGATTTTCATTGCGATGCCCCAGGTTGTGGAGGGCTGTCTGCAGCATTCCAGGAATGAGGGTGGTTCGCATGACCCCCTGGTCCTCACTCAAAGGGTTCTTCACCCTCACGGGATTCGACCTTTCATCTTCCGGCTGAAAACCCAGATTGACAAGAGAGATGAAAGGAATGAACGCATAGTTGATGACCTCAAAAAAGCCGGCAGCCTCAAGGGTCGTCCTGGTTTGCAGGCGGGCCTGAATGTGCGGATCGGGTTCAGCTCCCACCAGTTCAACCCTGGGGTATGTGACGGGAACACGGTCATATCCCACCAGGCGAGCCACCTCCTCCATGAGATCCACTTCTCTGGTGATGTCTGACCGAAAAGAGGGAGGCTGCACGGCGAGAAGGTCCTCGTTCATCTGAGTCACCTTCATTTCAATGCTGGCAAGCACTTGTCTCATTTCTTCAAGGGTGAGGCTGGTTCCAAGAAAAGCATTGGTTCGGCTCACACGAAGGTTGAGATGAGGTGTCTCAGGGGGATTGGGATAGACGTCGATCCGCCCTTTTGCCACGTGGCCCCCTCCCACTTCGGCCATCAAACGGGCCGCCCGATCCAGGGCACGAATCACTCCTTCCGGATCCACTCCCCTCTCAAACCTATAGCTGGACTCAGACCTCAACCCGATCTTTTTCCCTGTTCTTCGAACACTCAGAGGTTGAAAGTATGCGCTTTCAATGAGCACGCGAGTGGTGGTTTCGGTGATTTCCGAATCCAGACCGCCCATGATGCCGCCAATGGCCACGGGACCCTCTCCATCACAGATGAGGAGAGTGTCCTCATGAAGCGTTCTCTCATTCCCGTCCAGGGTGCGAAAACGCTCTCCCGGGCTTGCCTTGCGCACGACGATGCGGTTTTGACGCACCCTGTCCAGGTCAAAGGCATGAAGAGGTTGTCCCAGTTCCATGAGTATGAAATTTGTCACGTCCACAATGGCGTTGATGGAGCGCAGGCCCACAGCTTCAATTCGCTTGCGGAGCCACTCGGGGGAAGGGCCGACCCGGACCCCCTCCACAACACGGACCGCATAGCGAGGGCAGGCAACCTGATCTTCGATGTGCACCGAGACGAGAGTGGAGATGTCCGGACCTGTTTCATGCAATTGAAAATCGGGGTATTTCACCGGAGTTCCGCTCATGGCAGCCACTTCCCTGGCAATTCCCACAACGGAAAGGCAGTCACCGCGATTGGGTGTGATGCTCACCTCAATGATGGTGTCATTCAGCTGCAATGCATCTCCGAGAGGCGCTCCCGGAGTCAGGTCCGCAGGAAGCACCCATATGCCCTTCGAATCATCCCCCAAAGCCAGTTCACTTTGAGAGCAGATCATGCCCTGGGACAGTTCACCGCGAATGTTCGTCTCCTGGAGCGTGATGCCACTGGCCAGCCGGGCTCCCCCCAGAGCAAGGGCAACCTTTTGGCCCGCCTCCACATTGGGAGCACCGCAGACCACGGAAAGCACCCGGGAACCATCATGAACACGACACAGTCTCAGGCGCTCTGCACGGGGGTGAGGGGTCACCTGTTCAATGCGGCCCACAACCACATTGTTCAAAAAATTGTTCAAAAAAGGGTGCAAATCCCTTGTCCCCTCCACTTCCAATCCCACCATGGTGAGACGATGGACAAGCTCATCCAGTGACAAAGAGATATCCACATATTCCCGAAGCCAGTTCAAGCTGATGATCATGATGAAATCCCTCGTCTCCCTCTCTCAGGCAAATTGCGTCCTTGTGCCAGGTGAAGCTTCCTTACCGGAACAAAACCGGTGAAGTTCCTGAAACAAAGTGGATCTGCTTCCCCGAAAAAAGTCATTGTCGGTGCACGGCGTATGCGACCGGATCGGCAAGTTTCCATAGGGATCTTTCCGTACCGGAGGAACTTGAAATCATAAACCCTGAGGGCCTGAGCAAGGCGTTTTGAGGCGGGGGTACCGGGGGATGGACAGGTGAACGACTTCATTCTCCATTTTCGAAGCGAGCCGGGCCTGGCAAGGGGACTGAAGGGTGAAATGTGAACGGCGCCTCACACGCTGCCTGAAAGTGGCAGGGAAAAACCTGCCCCCCATGCCCTCGGCTCAGAACTGCCGCAAAAACCGGACGTCATTTTCATAAAACAACCGAAGATCGTCGATTCCAAACTTGAGCATGGCAATGCGCTCAATTCCCATTCCAAAGGCAAAACCTGTCACGATCTCCGGATCGTACCCCACCATTCTGAAAACTTCCGGATCCACCATGCCCGAACCGAGAATCTCCAGCCAACCCGTTTGGGAACAGACGCGGCAACCCTTTCCCTTGCACATGACACACTGGATGTCCACTTCGGCACTGGGCTCCGTGAAGGGGAAAAAGCTCGGGCGGAACCGCAGCCCGACATGAGCGCCAAACATCTGATGGACGAAAACGGTCAGAACGCCCTTGAGATCGCCAAAAGAGATGTCCTCTCCCACCATCAGTCCCTCCACCTGATGGAACATGGGAGTGTGGGTGACGTCCGAATCGCAGCGATAGGTGCGCCCCGGCGCAATGATTCGAATGGGGGGATTGCGCTTTTCCATCACCCGTACCTGAATGGGCGAAGTGTGAGTGCGCAGGACCACATCCTCAGAAATGTAAAAGGTGTCCTGCATGTCACGGGCAGGATGGTCCCGGGGAATGTTCAGGGCTTCAAAGTTATAATAGTCGAGCTCCACTTCAGGCCCCTCGACCGTTTCAAAACCAAGGCCGGTGAAAATTCTTCCTATCTCGAGGGCCATCTGTGTGATGGGATGCAACCTGCCCTGAAGGGGCTTCCGGCCGGGGACAGTGACATCCACTTTCCGGCCTTCTTCAAGCAAGTGATCTTTGCTCTCTTCCACAGCCCTGGCCAGCAGGTTTTCTATTTCTTCCTTGGCCTCATTGAGAAGCTTGCCAAACCGGGGGCGATCATCGGCCGATGCCTTGCCCAGCTGTTTGAACAATTGGGTCAAGTCACCCTTTCGACCGAGATAGCGCACACGAATCTGATCCAATTCCCTGAGATCGTTAGCGCATTGAGAAATATCCCGGGATGCCGATTCCAGCAGCTTTCGTATGGCTTCTTCCATTTTGCGCCTTATGCCGCTTCCCTGGCAATCTGTGCGAGCCTGGCAAAAGCTTCACTGTCCGACACGGCCAGCCCCGCAAGCACTTTACGATCCATGTTGACGTTGGCCTTTTTGAGCCCGTCCATGAACTTGGAATAACTCAGATTGTGCTGACGGGCCGCCGCATTGATCCTCATGATCCAAAGACTGCGAAAAGATCTTTTCTTGGCCTTACGGTCCCTGTAGGCAAACTTGTGAGCGCGATCCACAGTCTCCATGGCCGTTTTCAGCAGCTTGCCCCGCCCTCCCCGATAGCCTTTGGCCATCTTGAGAATTTTCTTGCGGCGCTCCCGCGACTTCACCGAACTTTTCACTCTAGGCATTGAAATGCACTCCTGTGTCCATTCTGTAGCACTGACTATCTTCTCTAAAGATACGGCATCATGCGGCTCAAAGACTTCATGTTGGTGGAATCCACCAAGGTCGTTTGCCGCAGGCGGCGTGTTCTCTTAGAGGGTTTCTTTGTGAGAATATGACTCTTGTTGGCCCTGGCACGTTTGATTTTTCCAGTGCCCGTCTTTTTGAAACGCTTGGCCGCCGCCCTGCACGTTTTGATTTTAGGCATTCCCATCCTCCATGCATTACGTCCATGACCGCCCGAAAAGCTTCCCCATGAAACCTTCGGGCAGCAGCACCAACCACGGTCACCTGGCACGCCCCGCAGGCTTTGAAACTGATGGAGCCTGGACAGCGTTCTTTGAAGTATGATCAAAGAGGGATCGCATAGCCCCATCTGCTTTTCGGGCGTTCCAGTTCTCCAGCTTGGGTCAAAAAGGGCAATTTATTGAGCTTCGGGGAGAGTGTCAAGCACTTTTTCCCATTGCATCAGGACTTGGGTGCCAATATCATGATCATGTTGCGCCCTTCCATCTTGGGGGGCTGCTCCACCACCGCCTCTTCTTTCAGCTCTTCCATAAAGCGCTCAAGGATTTTTGCTCCCTGTCCCGTGTAGGCAATTTCACGCCCTCTGAAGACGACCATGATTTTCGCCTTGTCCTTGTCTGCCAAAAACCGCTTCACATGCTTCAGCTTGACCATCAGGTCATGCTCGTCTGTTTTGGGGCGGACCTTGACCTCCTTGACCTGGATCACCGTCTGCTTCTTCTTGCCTTCCTGACTTCTTTTGCTTTGCTGGTACTTGAACTTGCCGTAGTCCATGATTTTGCAGACAGGGGGGTCTGCATTGGGAGCCACCTCCACCAAATCCAGCTGTTCCTGAGAAGCCATCTCGAGGGCTTTTTTCAATGTCAGAATCCCCAGCTGCGAACCATCCTGACCTATCACACGAACTTCCGGAGCTCTGATTCTCTCATTGACATTTGTTTGCTTGTCCAGGACAAAATCCTCCTTTCTTTTCAGGTCTGACTCAAAACCGATGAGTTAAATGATTCCAAGTCCCACTCTGCCTTTGCTGGCCTCCAGGCACTCCTTTTCCACCAAGGCGGCAAAATCCCCGGTGGACATGAGTTCCAGCTGTGTTCCATCGCGTCGTCTCGGAGCTATCCCCACCGCGCCGACCTCACGGTCTCCGATGACCAGCATGTAGGGGACTTTCTGCATTTGAGCCTCGCGAATCTTATAACCCAGTTTTTCATTCCGATCATCCAGTTCCACACGCAAGCCCAGTTCTTTCAGTTCTTCCCACACTTTCGCTGCAAACTGCGCCTGAGCATCGGTGACGGTCACTATGGTGGCCTGAACAGGAGAAAGCCAAAGGGGAAAAGCCCCTGCATAGTGCTCTATGAGCACTCCCATGAACCGTTCCACAGCCCCCAGGATCACCCGGTGAACCATGACGGGCCGGTGCCGGTTTCCATCGGCACCGATATAGGTCAAATCAAAACGGTCTGGAAGGGTGAAGTCGCACTGGATGGTGGCACATTGCCATTTTCGGTCCAACGCGTCTTTCAGCTTGACATCAATCTTGGGGCCATAGAACGCCCCATCCCCCTCGCAGATGCTGTGGGCAATGCCCTTTTCGTTCAGAGCCCCTACGAGGGCATCAGTGGCTTTTTCCCAATCTTCTTCAGTGCCTATGGATTTTTCGGGGCGAGTGCTGATCTCCATTTCGTATTCAAAGCCAAAAATTCCCATGACTTCTATGACAAAATCGATGATTCGCTGAATTTCTTCATGAAGCTGCTCGGGCATGCACAAAATGTGCGCATCGTCCTGAGTGAACTGTCTCACGCGCAGCAATCCATGCAAAACTCCGGACTTTTCATGACGATGAACCGTACCCAGTTCAAAATACCGTATGGGAAGATCCCGGTAGCTTCGAATGCGGGATTTGTAGATGAGCATGTGAGCCAGACAGTTCATGGGTTTCACCCCGTAAGACTGCTCATCTATTTCTGTAAAATACATATTTTCCCGATAGTTGTCAAAGTGTCCGGAGCGTTTCCAGAGATCCGTCTTGAGAAGAGTCGGCCCCATCACGATCTGGTATCCCCGCCTCAGATGCTCCCGCTTCTCAAAAGACTCGAGAATATGGCGCAAGAGGGCACCCTTGGGATGATAGATGGGCATGCCACCACCCACCTCATCACTGAAGCTGAAAAGATCCAGATCCTTGCCCAGCCGGCGATGATCTCTTTTCTGCGCCTCTTCCAAAAACTTGAGATACTGCTTGAGGCCATCACGATCAGGAAAAGAAGTGCCATATATCCTCTGAAGCATCGGCTTGCTCTCGTCGCCCCGCCAATAGGCGCCGGCAACGCTCAGCAGCTTGAATGCCTTGACGTATCCCGTGTGAGGAATATGGGGCCCGCGGCACAGGTCCAGAAAATCCCCCTGCTGATAGCAGGATATGACCTCATCGGGTATCTCTTCCAGCAACTCCACTTTGTAGCTTTCATTCCTTTCCCTGAAGAAGCGAATGGCCTCCTCCCGGGGCATCTCCCTGCGCTTCACTTCAAGGCGGGAGGAAATGATCTCCTTCATCTTGGATTCGATCCTGGCAAGGTCCTCCTGAGTGAAGGGCTCATCAACCTCAAAATCGTAGTAAAAACCATTTTCTATGGCGGGGCCGATGGCGATGCTCGCCCCCGGATAGAGCATCTTGACAGCCTGGGCCATGACGTGAGAAGTGCTGTGCCTCAGGATTTCCAACCCTTCCTTCGAGTCGGCAGAAACACCCTCGAGGCGCCCCTCCTCCTCAAGGACAAACCTGAGATCCACCAGCGCCCCGTTCCACCTGGCGGCAATCCACCGATCCCTGCCTTTTCCCACTGCATCAAGTGCTTGCTGTATGGATACCCCTCTGGGAAATTGTTTTCGTTCTCCGTCGACGTAGATCACCTCAATTTGTTCAGTGTTCATGCCCTCGTCCTGAATCCTTCACGCATTGCGTTGAAAATGCTTTCAGTTGAAAAATACCCGTCTCTTACTAAAGAAGAAAAAAGGGCACCTCTCCTGGGTAAGGATAGAGTGCCCTATGAATATCAAGCTACAACAACTGCTGATGAAAGGGGAAGAGCTTCTTCGTTGCAAATGTCCTGTCAAACATGGAGGTTTATGGTTTGCTTCTCACGAAATGAATTCCATTCATTCACTGTGAGCATTGCATCGCTTTGCATTTATCATTGGTAGGCACGGGCGGTATCGAACCGCCGACCTCTACCGTGTCAAGGTAGCGCTCTCCCACTGAGCTACGCGCCTATAATCAAAGGATGATTTCCTATACCGCTTATGTGGAAATCTGTCAAGGGAAATGGAGCAAGCCCCCCCATGACGAAGCCCCTCTGACCTGCTCCGGCTCTCCATCTCCACGTCACCAGGACACTTCAGGAGCCCTTGGATCGCGAACCTTGAGATTCCAGAGTCCTGACGCCGATCACCACATAGTGAATGCCACTGGCCACGCAAACCACGCCGGTGCACGCAAAAAGCACCGTGTAGACCCATTCAGGCAGGGGAAAGAGGGAAACAGACAGGACAGCCAGCACCGTTGAGATCTGAAGGAGGGTGTTCAGCTTGCTCAACAACACGGGTTCGATTTTGATCGTTACGGAAAAAAAAGTGAGCGTAACCAAACCCAGAACGATCATCACGTCCCTGCTCACAGCAATGATCACGAGCCACCCGGGCACCAGGCCCAAATGCCCCAGCACAAGAAAGGAACTGACCAGAAGCAGCTTGTCCGCCAAGGGGTCCAGATAAGCTCCCAGCCGGGATTTTTGATCGGAAACCCGCGCGATGAAGCCATCCAGCGCATCGGTCACTCCCGCTATGAAAAAGACCAGTAAGGCGATGTTCAGCATTTCGCACAAAAGGAGCCATATGAAGATGGGAATCAAAAGGATGCGCGCCAGAGTGAAAAGATTGGGAATGGTCATGGCGCTCCCTCAGTTTCCATTTTCCCATTGGTCAGTTCATCGGCAGGTGAAAAACCATCCTGTGACGTCTCCTGTTCAAAAGTCAAACGAAACCCCATGCCTTCGGGGTGAAGGCTCTCCACCCTCAGAAGGCGACCCCCTTCCATGGAAAGGCCGTTCAAGCGGCTCACCATTTCCTCTTCCAGTCCCAAAATGCGAACCACGGTTTTTTCTCGTCCAAGCTCAAGGCTTCTGAGAGCCAGGTCAGGAGCCGTTTTCCTGAGCAGTTCTTCAATTTCCAGCCAACGGACATAAGACTGAGAGGAAATCACACGGATTTCCATGACTCCGGGCTCCATCGGCCCGTCCAGCCCGGTTTTTTCAATCTTTTCCAAGGACTCTTCCCTGTCAGGAACTGCGGAATGAAGGCTTTCCTCCTCTCCGGCAGGAGCCAGTGATCCATTTTCAAAAAACCCCAGGCGCACCAAATCCGAGTGCAGGAGATCCAGGGAAACGGTCACCGTGCCCGCGACCCTGTAAAGCCCCTCTTCTGAAGGGTCTTCCCAAAAAACCTGATAATTCTGTACAAATTTTTCGGGTCGGCTGAAAATCTCATGATACATTTTCTCAAGACGAAAACCCGGAAGGGAGGGTGAGAGCAAAGCACCTGAAGCCTGAGTGACAGCCTGCATTTGCATGTTTTGAACGGCGTTCTGGCGGGAGGAAGCAAAATCGGTCTCGTGAGTGATCGCCTGCCCCACGGCAAAAAAGGAGCGCACCTTGTCCTGTCCCTCCATGGCACCCCATGATGGGGGTGGAATGAGACAAAGACTCATGACCCCCAACACGGCAAGGATTGCAGCACAGCGAGAACCACATGCCCGGGGGAGGCGAGCTTCAACTTTCTGGGGGGCGTTCTTGAACGGCATGGGAAGTCACTCCCGTCTGGATCATGTTTTCATTGGAATTTTCAACAGTAAAGCACTTCGGCCTCAATCGTGTCACACAATCCCGTATAACAAGTGACCCGTGAAAACAAAAGGAAAATTTGTGTCATTCCAAAATCTTAAAAACTGCACCAAACATCAGTTACTTATGGATCCTCACCAGATTCATTACCTGAGGTTCATTCTGGAGGCCTACGAAGGCATGGCACTCGTGTCCACCATTGACCGGGCTTTGGGCCGCGTGCTGCTCAGTATTTCTCCCGGCTGCGAAAAGGATGTCTTCGCCATCCTGGAATCCGAGCGTGAGCACTTGGGAATTCGTTTCGTGGATTTCTCGTGAAGCCAGTGACAGGGGGCATCAGCCAATATCCTTTCACGATGAAATCCCTTGTCATATCATTTCAAATTGGCTATTCATCGGAACACCGTCGTCCGAAGACAGTCCTTCACGTCGTTCAAACTTTGCAGACGCAGTGTTCCGGATCAAATGGCTCTTGAGTCGTCTCCCGAAAAACTCAGAAAACTCATATGAAACCAGCGCCACATCCATCCAGTCTCCCGAAGTATCTTTACACCCACACCTTCGGGTGTCAGATGAACGAATATGACTCGCTGCGGGTGCAAAGAATCCTGAGCGCCAGGGGGTATGAAACCACGGAGACCCTGGAACGGGCTGACGTCATTTTCATCAACACCTGCTCTGTGAGGGAAAAAGCCGAACAAAAGGTCCAGTCCTTTGTGGGCCGACTTCGCAAGCTCAAAAGCCGAAAACCGTCCCTCAAGATCATCGTCGCGGGATGCGTGGCTCAGCAGCTGGGAGAGAAGCTGACGGAAAAGTTTGATCACCTTGACCTGGTGGTCGGCACCCGGGGCGTTGGCGCCGTCGGGGATCTGCTGGACCAGCATGAACGCAATCCCCGGCAGCAGGTCCACCTTCCGGAAGACGCCCCTGAAGACACATTCCAGGAACAGGATCTGCCCGGGAAGCTTTCGTCCAAAGTCACCGCTCCCGTGACCATCATGCAGGGATGTAACAATTTCTGCACCTATTGCATCGTCCCTTATGTGCGCGGACGGGAAAGAAGTCGGTCCCCCGGACGCATTCTCTCCGAAATCCAGGCACTGGAAAGATCCGGTGTGCGCGAAGTCCTTCTGCTGGGTCAAAATGTCAACTCCTATGGAAAAGGACTGACTGAAAACACCTCCTTCGTGGATCTTCTCCGGCGGATTCAGAAAGAAACCCGCCTCCTTCGCCTGCGCTTCACCACATCTCACCCCAAGGACCTGACACAGGAACTCATGGAAGCCTTTGCTGAGCTTCCCATGCTGTGCAAAAACCTGCACCTGCCCTTTCAGTCGGGCTCGGACCGCATACTTGACACCATGAACAGAAAGTACACCTCCTCCGATTATTTGAAAAAAATCGATCAACTGAGAACAATTTGCCCGGATATGGGGCTTTCTTCCGATGTCATGGTGGGGTTTCCCGGAGAGACAGAGGGGGACTTTGAGGACACTCTCCAGCTCATTGAAACGGTCCGGTTCGACAACCTCTTTTCGTTTCAGTATTCAGACCGTCCCCTGACTCAATCCAACGGCTTCTCCCACAAAATATCCAGGGAGGTCAAAGGACGCCGCCTGACTCACCTGCAGGCTCTGCAAGCGCAGATCACTTTCGAAAAGAACCTTTCACAAACGGGCACGCTGCAAAAGGTCCTGGTGGAAGGAGAAAGCCGAAGCGGTCAGGGACAGATCACGGGAAAAACCGAGCAAAACCGGGCTGTGAATTTTTGCGGTTCACTGAGTGAAGTGGGAAAACTTGTCACTGTGGAGATCAGGGAGGCGTTTTCCCACTCCCTCAAGGGCCGGCTCGTCTCCTGAATGAGCCACACCGCAGCGCTCCCCTCCCCTGTGAGCGTGCCTGGCCGGTGAGTTCCGCCTGCCGGAGCCCGCACACAGGTCAACCCTTTTCAAAAGGTCCGGCGCCACAACTTTCTTCGAATCCAATTTGATTCTTCGCCCGTAAGCTGTAAGATTGAACAGCAACCGATGCAATCTGGCAAAACAGATCAGGGCGTCCCCAAGGAGAAGCTATGTTCAAGGAAATGAAAGTGTCCGGTCTGGTCATGGACCCCAAGACAAACACTCCCATACTGGTGTTGAAAGACCTTGACAGTGACACGACACTCCCCATCTGGATAGGACTTTTGGAGGCGACAGCCATTGCCACCGAATTGGAAAAGATCCAGTTCCCCAGACCCATGACGCATGACCTCATCAGAAACTGTTTTCAACTGCTGGAGGTCACTGTGGATCGCGTCGAAGTGTGCGATCTTCGCGAGAACACCTACTATGCACACATTTACCTCAAAAACAGCAAGGGCGTGAACCGTTTGGACGCCAGGCCCAGCGACGCCATCGCCATCGCCCTTCGAACGAATGCACCCATCTTTGTCAGTGATGAGGTCCTGAGCAAATTTGAGCAGTCTGACCAGTCGGGCCAACAAGTCTTTGACCGCCGCAACCAGGAAGACTGGTCTGAAATGCTTGAAAAATTGGACCCCAAGGAATTCAGCAAATACAAAATGTGAAGGGCTCAACGCCGATGACTTGGCACAGCGAGGAACTGATCAGATTCATTCAGGTGGCTCAGGGCAAGCATCCTGCTGATCTGTGTTTGCGCAACTGCCGCATGGTCAATGTTCACTCGGGAGAGATTCAGCAAACTCATGTGGCTGTTCATGAGGGACGGGTGGTGGGATGGGGGGACTACCAGGCCCATGAAGAAATCGACACCGCGGGAGCCTACCTCTGCCCGGGCTTCATCGATGCCCACCTGCACATAGAAAGCACGCTTCTCAATCCTTCCCAATTTGCCGCCGCAGTTCTTCCCTGGGGAACCACCACCGTCATGGCAGACCCCCACGAAATAGCCAATGTGCTGGGACTGGACGGCATCGGCTATTTCCTCAGGTCAGGGGAAAATCTGCCCTTTGACATATTTGTCACTTTGCCCAGCTGTGTGCCCGCAACTCACCTGGAAACATCGGGCGCAAGACTGAGGGGGGCGGACCTGCACGCCCTTCTTCCCGGCGAGCGAGTGGTCGGACTGGCTGAAATGATGAACTTTCCAGGAGTTCTGAACACAGATCCGGAAGTCATCGATAAACTCATACTTTTTCAGAAGCGACCCATTGACGGCCATGCCCCGCAACTGAGGGGTCTGGAGCTCAATGCCTACATCGGCTCGGGCATCAGATCGGATCACGAATGCACCACTTTACAGGAGGCGAAGGAAAAGCTTGCCAAAGGCATGCGAATCATGATTCGGGAAGGCAGTCAGTCCAAAGACCTTGCTGCTCTCGTTCCTCTCGTGAATGATCACACCTGGCCCCATTGCATGTTCGTGAGCGACGATCGGCACCCGGACGAATTGTTGCGCGATGGCCACATGAACGCCATCGTGAACAAGGCCATGAGCCTCGGGCTGGAGCCGGTGCGAGCCATTGCTCTTGCCACTTTGACTCCCGCAAAACATTTCGCTCTCACAGACCGGGGGGCCATATCTCCCGGTTTTTTTGCAGACTTTTCCTTGAGTCCCACGCTCTCCCCATGGATTCCTCAAAGAGTTTTCAAAAAAGGCGTTGAAGTGGCCAGAGAGGGTCGCCTCATAGACTCCCCGGAGTCCTGGAACACTCCCGCACTCCCTTCCAGCTCCATGAGGGTGGGGACAATTTCCGAAGAAATTTTCCGGCTGAAGGCTCAAGGAGAGCGCATATTGGTCATGGGCATTCAGGAAGGAAGCCTTTTCACCCGAAAAATGACCCTGAGTGCCAAAATTGTAGAGGGAAGCGTGCTGGCGGATCCATCCAGGGACGTGCTCAAAGTGGCTGTTTTAAACCGCCACACTCCGCAGAAGAAGCCTTCCATCGGCTTTGTTCACGGGCTGGGCCTCTCGCGCGGAGCCATGGCCACCACCGTGGCTCACGACTCCCACAACCTTCTGGTGGCGGGCACTTCCGATGCGGCCATGAGCGTAGTGGCCAAAGCGGTCGAGGAGGCAGGAGGGGGAATGGCCATAGGGGCGGAAGACGGCTCTCTGGAAGTTCTGCCTCTTCCCATCGCGGGTCTCATGAGCGACCAGGCTCTGCCGCAGGTCGTCGCCTCCCTGGAAAAATTGAAAAAGATGGCCAGATCCTGGGGGTCCCCCCTCCAGAACCCTTTCATGGCCCTCTCATTCCTGAGTCTGCCCGTGATCCCCGAGCTAAAGCTCACGGACAAAGGTCTCGTGGACGTGAACACCTTTTCCACGGTTTCCCTGTTTCAGTAGCTTCTGGTCTTTGGAGCCCGATGCTCAATGTTTAAAGTTTAACGAGGAGTTTTCAATGAGTTCCATATCCTGCAGTTCCATGGACGATGTCATCAGCCTGGCAATCAGCAAAGAAGAGAAGGCCATGGAGTTTTATCAAAAGTGTGCCGAGAAAGCGAAAAACCCCGGCATCAGAAAGTTCTTTCAGGAAATGTATGAAGAAGAGGTTCGCCACAAAGACCTGCTTCAAAATCTCAACATGGCCCACATCGGTGACATCCAGTTGGAAAAAGTCCAGGACCTTCGCATCAGCGAATATCTCGTCGATGTGAAGTTCAGTGAAGATCTCTCGTACCAGGAAGCGCTCACCCTGGCCATGAAGAAGGAAGAAAAGGCCCATGCCTTTTACATGGCATGGAAAGACAGATGCCTGAACGAAAGTACGGGAAAGCTCTTCGAAATGCTCGCTGCCGAGGAACTGAAGCACAAGAGGCAAATTGAAATCATGTACGATGAAGACATCCTGGAGTGGGACTGAGGAGTCCATGGGGCCGGCCGATTGCCGGGATTTCAGAGGCATGAGAATTCATCGTTTCAGGACCGCCCTCCGCGAGTGGTGAAGGTGCCTTTTTGTTCATTTCTCCTGAGAAGCACATAGAAGGCACCTGCGCCCCCATCATGAGACCTGGCCGAAGCAAAAGCCAAAATCATTCTCTTGAGGGGTGACTGGGTCAGCCACCTGACCACCCCCTCCTTGAGCACGGGCTTTTTGTCTTTGGAATTCAAGCCTCTTCCACAAACAACGAGAACACAGCGCAACCCCCTTCCAAAGCACTCCTGCACGAACTGAATGACCTCCTCCCGGGCCTGCTCACGGTTGCAGCCATGAAGGTCCACATGATCCTGATAGCTGAACTCACCCCCCTTGAGCTTGTTCAAAACTTCGGGCGAGAGGCCCACCACAGCCCCATCGGTGTATTCATCGGAAAGGGAAAGCTCAAACTTCACCTCCCCGCAAACAAGGCCCATGAGGTGCGCATGGACCTCCCCCTCTTCCTGCGCCAGAAACCTTGCGGGATTTTGCGCGGGAGTGGGCGGATGAATCCGCTCTCTTCGAAAACGAGGCAGGGGAATGACATCGGACATGTTTTGAAGAAAAATTTCCTCATCGTCAGCTTTTGGCAAAACCTCCCGCAGGACCTCACCTTCCTTGAAAACACGAGCTGACTTTTCCACCTTTGCGGAGCGTGAAATCTCCCGTAAATGTTGATCTAGGCCTTCAAAGGGAGTATAGAATCCCTGCATGGAAGGCTTGGGTGGAGACGAGCGGCGCATTGACCTGGCGCTTTTTCTTTTGCTGAGTCCCATATTGAAGCCTCGCTTTCCAGGAACATTTATCACAAGGCAGGGATTGAGGAAACCACCAGATGAAGCCCGTTGTTCTCATAGAATCCGATGCAGCTTTGGCAGAGTTGGCGCAGGAGCTGGTCAATGAACCGAAAATTGCAGTGGATACAGAATCCAACGGCTTTTACGCCTATTTTGAGAGAATCTGCCTCATTCAACTGTCCACCCAAAACAGAGATTACATTGTGGATCCCCTCAAGATCGAAGATTTCAGTGCCTTGAGGAACGTTTTCGAACACAACCGTGTGGAAAAGATCTTTCATGCGGCGTCCAATGACATCATGGGTCTGAAAAGAGACTTTCAGATTTGTGTGGTGAATCTTTTTGACACCTCCGTTGCAGCCAAAATGACGGGGTGTAAAAACCTGGGCCTGGCCGCGCTCCTTGAAACAACATTTGGCATACGGTTGAGCAAAAAGCTGCAACGCCACAACTGGGCCCACCGTCCGCTGGGTCACGAGGAACTGGATTATGCCCGGCTGGACACTCATTTTCTCATCCCCTTGCGTGACAAGTTCGTCTCAGAACTGGAATCCAGAGAACTGATGGAGGAGGCTCGACAATCTTTCCTCAAGGTTTGCGATCAGGAGATTCAATGCAAGCCGTTTCGCCCACAGGATTATCTGCACATCAAAGGGGCACAGTCCCTCGATTTCCATGGAAAACGAGTTCTTCGGGCTCTTTTCGTCCATCGTGAACATGAAGCCAAAAGGCGCAACCGGGCACCTTTCAGGGTTCTTTCAAATGAAGCCATGCTCCGGGTGGCGCAGCACCGCCCCAGAAGCCTTGACGATCTGGGCAAACTCAAGGGAGTTCCCAGGAATTACAGAAAAGGGAAAAAGGCCCACACCCTTTTGCAGCTGGTCAGCAAAAACATGAAAACAGGAAACGATTGACCGCGGAAGGGTCGGCAGCGCCATTGAACAGTTGATTTCTGAAGGGAAAAGAGATTTTTCCCAGGGACTCAAACCCATCAGAATTTACCTGCAGCCAGCTTTGCGAGAGCCGAATCAGCCGCCCCCCACAAGATGGCGCTGAACAGAGGACAAGCATGAACCGAACCGTCGAAATCAGAGATTGCTTTAAAAGTCATCGCCATGACCAGGACAAGGTCCGTTCCCCCCGGGAAACCATTGAGTGGGTCAAAGACCGGTTGGCTCACTGCAACATGGACGTAATGGCCAAAACCCAGCGCATCGACACGGGACGCCTTGACATTCCCGTTTACATCAGCTTATGCGGCCGGGATGCCGCAAGGTTCACGGGCACCAGCAAGCAAATGGGAAAGGGGGCGTCTCCCCTTCAGTCGGAAGCCAGTGCCATGATGGAACTCATGGAGCGCTTCAGTTTTTTCTCCTTCATCCATCAGACACCCTTTCCCACAAAAACCTATGATGAAGTGGATCAGGAAGCCGTCTCCATCGATGCATTCCTGAACTCTCTGCACGACATCACCACTCCCCCCGGACTCTGCGAAACCTTTTTGCGTCAAAGCCCCCTGCGTTGGGTCAAAGGCCGGAACCTCACTCAAAACCGTGACACCTGGATACCCATCGACTGGTTTTTCCTGATCAATGAATACAATGGACCCGCTTCGGGCAACACGCTGGAAGAGGCCATTCTCCAAAGCCTGTGCGAAGTGGTTGAACGGCATGTGGGATCCATCATCAGCCATGAAAAATTCTCCACGCCAAACATCGACCTGGCCTCCGTGAAAGATCCGGTGGCTTTGGAGCTCATCAAAAAATTCCGTGACAACGGCGTAGAGCTTTTTGCCAGGGACTTTTCCCTGGACACGGGAATCCCCACAGTGGGAACCCTTGCCTATGATCCCGCAACATTTCCTGAAAGAAGCGAGATCGTTTTCACTGCGGGCACCACACCCTGTCCCGAAAAATCACTGTGCCGTGCCCTGACGGAAATCGCTCAGCTGGCAGGAGATTTCGAAAGCCGAACCTCCTACAAACCCACTTTGCCCAAGTACAGCTCCCTTGAGGATGCCCGCCACCTCATGGAGAACCATGGTCAAATTCCCATAGACTCCCTTCCCAACCTTGATCATGACAACATGCGACTGGAAATAGAGCGGTGCGTTCAGGCCCTGCAGAAGGCCGGAATGGAAGTTTTGGTCCTGGACGTGACCCATCCCAAACTTCAGGTTCCTGCGGTGTACACCATCATTCCAGGAGCCCACTTTCTGGATCGCACGCGCGACACGGATTTTGCCCAGCATGCGGCGCGCACTCTTTTGCGGGGCACCCCGCCGGAACACTCTTTCACTTTTTTGTGCAAGTTGCTGGACCTGTTTGGACCACGTTACGATTTGACTTTTTTCATGGCACACAGCCTGGAACGGCAGGGTCAGGTGGAGAGCGCTCTTCAGCTCTTCGAGCAGGCTCTCACACAAAATCCTGAACCTCGGGAAGTGGCGAGCATCTTCGTGCACGTGGCCTCCTGCAAAAAGGACCTGGAGCGATTTGAAGAGGCCCTGGAAGCATTGAAAGAAGCGGAAAGACACAATGCTGAACTGAAGGAAATCTTCAACCTGAGAGGATACTGCCTCTATCGCCTCAAACGACATGATGAGGCCATCACCGCTTTTGAAAAAGCCATTGAACTGGACCCCGGTTCCGCCATCGATTACGCCAATATCGGTTCCAATCTCAGAGAACTGGGCCACTATGCGGAAGCTGTGCGCCTCTACCGCATGGCCCTGGATCTGGATCCCGACATTGATTTTGCCCGGGACAACATCCAAAAGCTTGAAAAGAAGCTGAGAAAGTCGGCCTGATTTCCTGAAAACCCGGCCAATTCGTCCTTCCCTCTCTTATGTCAGTGACCGAAGGGGACCTTCGGACCTCTGAGCATCTGAAGGTCCCGGCCCAAATCTCTGCCCGCCACCTTGAGGAGACGCTCCGTCATCATGCCCTTGCCCCACCATGAAACGTCAAACAGGGCAGTTCAAAAGGATGGATTCGGTCCCCCTGAAAATTTGAAGATGAGTCCCCAAATGTGGGCGGGTTGTGCGCGGAAGACCATGTTTTTTACATCCTTTTGGAGAGGAATGATTTCTCTCCTTGATCCGGGCATGATTTTCACAAGAGATGAGAATGGATTGGAAGAGAGGGTCTCACGGGAGTGAACATTTTTGTGCTGGACCGTGACATCAGGAGATGCGCACGCCACCATGCAGATCAGCACGTGGTGAAAATGATTCTGGAAGGAGCCCAGATGCTCTGCACGGTGCTGCATCAGGCCGGGATGGATGCTCCCTACAAACCCACCCACATGAAACATCCTTGCACCTTGTGGGCCGGCCGCTCCCTGGCCAACTGGGTGTGGTTGAAGAAACTGACCTTGCAGCTGAATGAAGAGTTTCGATTTCGCTATGACAAGAGCATGGACCATCGATCAGCGACCGTTGTGCGCAGTCTGCCTCCACCTCGCATTCCCGATTTGGGTCCCACAGAATTTGCTCAGGCGATGCCCCAGCGCTACCAGGTACCGGGGAACCCCGTTCAGGCTTATCGAAATTTTTACGTGGGAGAAAAACGGTTCTTTGCGACCTGGACAAAACGCAGACCTCCCCGGTGGTTCATGGCGGCCATCAGGGACCTCCATTCGGGATAGACACACCTTTCGGTTCGGGCAAAAAAATGCCAAAGTTCTGGCCAGAGGCCAAGAAGAAAGCATTGCATGAAAAAATGCCATGAAACCGGGCAGGAAAACTCCCGGCTTCATGAGAGAAGAGGTATCAGGAAGGCCAGTTGAGGAGACATTCTTTCACATCAGCCGAACACTTCTGGGTTTGCACAGACAGACGCTGCACATGATGTTGCTTTTCTTTGATGAGTGCATCAATGAGCTCAAAGGCTCGGCCTTCGCAGGTGGCTTCCTTCAAACTCAGATAAAAGATGACCGAATCCTTCTCAAACCTCATGGCCATGTCGAGGGCATCGGAAACGGTCTTGACGGTGGCGAGTTCCTGCTCAAGACTCTTGTCGGTGGAGAAAACGTGGTTATCAGCCAGCACCCCGATGTACTTTTCCAGCTCGTTGTCCGGATCCTGAACCGTTGGCTGTTTGAGTTCCTGGGGCAGTTCCGCCTTGAATTCTTCAAACTGTCTTTTGTGCTTCTCCCCGTCTCCAGCCAGTGCGCTGAAAAGAGCTTTCACCTCAGGATCATCGATGGCCTGCTGCGCTTTCTCATAAAAAGAAATTCCATTTTTCTCGATACGAATGGCCACGTCAAACACTTCCCCCGCATTGAAACAAAATATCATGACAACTGTCCTCCTTTTTTCCTTAAAGATATCGGCACGCTTTGGCCGGGCTTCCCTCCCTCTGAGACCACCCCGCCACTCAGGCAAATTCACCCCTGAAAAATGTGGAAAATGAATTAAAATTTCAAGTATAATGCTTGTATAAAGATGCACTTGGAAAGGTCCGTGAGTTGCATGGACCCTCCATGGATCATATGGGCTTCGGCCAGATTTTCATGGTTGCCGTGCTCTGCCGGTCTGCCTCGAGGAAAACTCCCTTGAGCAATCTTTTTTTGTGGGATGTGTTCACCATTTTCTTTAAGTGTTAATTTTGCTCATATCCAAGTAGCAAGCCCAGTGATTTTTAGTAAAATAGCAAGATGCTGAAGTCAGGTCCACCTTTCACAACTCTTTCAAGCAAAAAACACCGCCAATTCTATGGAAGACAGGGATGGTGCAGAAGGAATCTTCCGTTTTCTCCATCTCCTGGCACCATTTCAGCAAACAGGAAAAGAAAAGGATGACATTGGACTGAAAATCATCGCTTTTCATCCCGTTTTCGGCCATAAGGTTGCGAAAGAAAAAAAAGGAGATTCGATGTTTTTGGAAAAAATAAAGTCAGAAGGACTTGCTCATTTGTCCTACATTGTCGGAGATCAGGGCAAGGCCGCAGTGATCGACCCAAGACGGGACTGCCAGGTGTACATCGATGTGGCCGAACAACAAGGTGCCAGGATCACTCATATTTTTGAAACGCACCGGAATGAGGACTATGTGGTGGGCTCCATGGAACTGGCCAGTCTCACGGGGGCCCGGATTTTCCACGGCAAAGCCCTTCCTTTCAAATATGGAACGGGAGTTTCCGAAGGAGAAACTTTTGAACTGGGAAGCGTGCGCCTGAAAATTCTCGAGACACCGGGCCACACTTATGAAAGCATTTCCATCGTGCTTGCAGATACAAGCTTCAGTGAAGACCCTTTGGGAGTCTTCACGGGTGATGTCCTCTTCATTGGGGACGTGGGTCGAACGGACTTTTTTCCGGGAAAGGAAGAAGAAACCTCCGGACTCCTTCACGACAGCATCTTCAAGAAACTGCTCCCTCTCGGGGACCATGTTCACCTATACCCGAGTCATGGCGCCGGTTCCGTCTGCGGCATGGGCATTGCCGCACGGGAGTTTTCCACAATAGGCTACGAGCGGAAGCACAACCCGATTCTCCAGCTGACGAACCGCTCCCACTTCATTCAGCACAAGGTGAAGGAACACCACTATCGCCCCCCCTATTTCAAGCTCATGGAGACTTATAACCTGGAAGGGGCACCCCCCCTGGGTTCCTTGAAAACTCCGCCTCCGCACAACGCCCATCAATTTTCCCAAAAGATGGACGAAGGAATGATCGTGCTGGATGTTCGCAGTGCAGAAGCCTTTGCGGGAGCTTATGTGCCAGGAAGCCTGGCCATTCCCCTGGAAATGGTCCCTGCTTTTGCCGGTTATTTTCTCAACGCACAGCAGGACATGGGGTTGATTGTGGAACACCAGAGCCAGGTCAAAAAAGCTTTCACTTACCTGTCAAGAATCGGTCATGACAAAATTTCCGCGTATCTTGCCAGCGGAATGGTGGAATGGGTAACAAAAGGCCGAAAATACGAGCAAATTCCCTCCATTCACGTGGATGAGGTTGTTCAGAGAATCACCCACAAAGAAAACTTCACCCTTCTGGACGTGAGAAGCATCAATGAGTTCCGGGCAGGGCATCTTCCCGGTGCGCTTCACATTTACGTGGGAGAACTGGAAGAGAACCTCGAGAAGGTGCCCCGCGACCGCATAGTCACGACTTTTTGCGGCAGTGGCCAGCGAGCCATCATCGCCGCCTCCATATTGAAAAAACAGGGTTTTGAAAGAGTTGAGAACTGTTTGGGTTCCATGGCCGCATGTGCGGCTCTGGGTTGCCCGATCCTTTATTGAAGGAATCTTATCAATTTCGGCGCCGCCTTTTTTTGAGGTGAACCATGCCATTTCATTCCAAAGACATACTGCCAAGAGAAGAAATGATCCAGTTGATCCGCATGGCTGTTATGGCCCCATCGGAACACAACGCTCAACCCTGGAAGTTCAGTATACACGGCAATGAAGTTCGTATCTTCGGAGATTTCTCGCGTCGCCTTCGCGTGGTCGACCCAGATGATCATGCACTTTACATTGGTCTGGGATGTGCCCTGGAAAATTTCCTCGTGGCTGCCAGGCACAACGGCTTGGTGGCAGAGGTGGACTACTTCCCTTCCGGGGAGCCTGAAGAATGTCTCCTGGTCCATCTGGACCGGCACAAGGGATCGAAAGAATCTGACCTCTTCCAAGCCATCCCCCTTCGTCAGTCCACACGGTGCCCTTTCGGAGAAAAGGACATCCCCAGGGGGGACCTGCGCCAACTGGAGGCTGCCAACTGCTTTGAAGAAATCCACTTTCGCCTTTTCACCGAACCCCGTGAAATCCTGGAAGTCATGGAGTTTGTGAAGGAAGCCAACAGGGTCCAGTTCAGCGACCCTGGTTTTGTGGAGGAACTTCTGTCCTGGACACGCTTCAACACGAAAGAAATAAACACCCATCAGGATGGTCTTGCCGCTCCAGCCCTTGGCCTTTCATGCGCCCCAAGATGGCTGGGCAAAATCATCATGAAAACTCTCGCCACTTCTGACAAAAAAGCCAGGCTGGCGGAAAAGCTCATACGAACTTCATCAGAACTGATGCTTTTCACCGCGGAAAAGAATGACAAACACCACTGGATCAACCTGGGACGCTCTTTTGAGCGAATAGCCCTGAAAGCCACCACTTTGAACATCAAAATGGCCCACATGAACATGCCCTGCGAAGTGCCACAGGTGCGCCAAGAGCTTCAGAAATATCTCGGCATGGGTGACGAGCAACCCCTTCTGCTCCTCCGCATCGGATACGGCCCCACCATGCCCCGATCACCCAGGAGGCCCGTTCAGAGCTTTTTGTTCGAGTGAGAGAACCTTCTCATTGAAAGCTGACAGATTTCCAAGGCAATGGGGACCATGCAGTCGAAACCCTACCGAAGCTGGACTTTCAGAGTCTGGCTTCGTATCATCTGGACCCTTTTTTCGGTGTTCGTTGTGGAAAGCCTGGTCTTCGGCTTTGCGGTGCTCCCCGCCGCATGGCTCTGGGATTGGCACACGCAGTGGAAGCTCCCCTGGCCCTGGATGGACACCGTTCTGTTGAGCATGGCTTTCATTCCGGCTTACCTGCTTTTTTCAATCACGCTCATGATTCTCTCCGCGTTTTCCACCAGATTGACGGGATGGAGAGCCCATCCTCATGCGGAGATGAAACTTTCGGAACCCCATTGGCCACTCCTCCATTGGGTGCGCTACAGCATTTCCATCCACCTCGTGCGAATTTTCGCAGGACTCGTTTTCAGAGCCACACCCCTTTGGACTTTTTACATGAGACTGAATGGCGCGAAGCTTGGACGGAGGGTTTTCATCAACAGCCTCTGGGTCACGGATCACAACCTCCTGGAATTTGGCGACGATGTGGTCATCGGCAGTGAAGTGCATCTTTCGGGACACACCGTTGAAAACGGATGTCTCAAAACAGCTCCCGTGCGGTTGGGTGACCGGGTAACGGTGGGAGTTTCTTCCATCGTTAGCATCGGCGTTGAAGTGGAATCGGACTGCCAGATCGGGGCTCTCAGTTTTGTGCCCAAGTTTTCCAGGCTTGAGGCCAATAAATCCTATGCGGGAATCCCCGTTCGCGTTTTGGAAGGAGTGAAGCCGCCTCACGAGCCTCCTTCGGATTAGACCTTCCGTGACCAATGGGCCCGGTCAAAATCTCTCCAAGCCCCTGACTTTTGGAGGCACTGCGGCTGCATGAAGCTGACCGCCTGGTCCTGTGAAACCAACCCTCAGACAGGCATCAATGTTCCCTGTCATGGATCCATCTTGCATAAAACCCGTCTGAAGCTGGTCCAAAGAGTGTAGAATCAGGGGAAAAGGTCTTATTTTTCTCACTCAGAAAGGAGAGACTTGCCATGTCCGCAACGAGAGACGTCAGCCTGGAGCACCTGCACCCGGTTTTTCGGGAAAAGGTCAAGCAACTCCTTCAAAAAATCCAGGATGAACAGCTGCCCTTCCTGCTTTTTGAAGGCTTTCGGTCCCCCTTGCGACAGCGGTATCTTTATGAGCAGGGTCGAACCCGTCCTGGAAACAGGGTGACCAACGCCCGCCCATGGAGTTCTTTTCACCAGTATGGAGTGGCGGCCGATTTCGTGCTCTTTGAAAACGGCCGTTGGAGCTGGGATGACCGGGGGCACAGGAATGAATGGTGGAAAAGGCTCCACGCTCTGGGAGCGAAACTGGGCCTGAAACCTTTGAGCTGGGAAAAACCCCACCTGGAAATGGTCCAAATGAACCTGCATGCCCTGCGAAGCGGCCAGTTTCCCTTGCAAGGTGATCTCAGCTGGGCAGAAAACCTCGAAGCTGCCATCACTTCGTGGTCCGGTTCGCCCGAGGCTCCCCCCTTACCCGGAAACATCGCTCACCGTCCACCCCTGGACACCCATGAAATCACGACGGTACTCAAAATGGAGTCCCGAGGGGCAGAAGTGCTGGAACTTCAAAAAAGACTCAGGAAACATGGCTTTGATCCCGGAATGCTGGATGGCATATTCGGTCCTGCAGTGGAAGCCGCCGTCAAAGCCTTTCAAAAAAGCGAAGGTCTTCTCGCGGATGGCATCGTGGGGCCAAAAACCCTTTCGGCACTGCAGCCGGAACCAGGAACTTCAGAGAACCCCTCCATCCCCCTCCTTCGTGTGGGCGCCTTCGGTGAACACGTTGAAAAACTTCAAAAAAGGCTTTCGGAACTGGGTTTTGATCCGGGTCAGGCCGATGGAATATTCGGTCCCAGGACGGAAGCGGCCCTCACTGCTTTTCAGGAAGCGAGAAACCTCACCATCGATGGAATAGCAGGCCCCAGGACATGGGCAGCCCTCAGGTGGGAACCACCGGAAGAAGTCAGCGGTCCCTCTTCTCCTCTGGACGAAGGGGTGAGTGTGAGCATGGTGGCGAAGATGTTTCCCGACGCTCCCCTGCACAACATCAAGAAATACCTGCCCCACGTGCTCATGGCCCTGTCAAAGGAAAACCTGTCGGACAGAAACATGGTTCTCATGGCTCTGGCCACAATTCGGGCGGAAACGGCCGGCTTTGAACCCATCAGCGAATTCAGGTCCCGGCACAACACTTCTCCCCAGGGCCACCCTTTCGACCTTTACGATTTTCGCAAAGACCTGGGCAATCTGGGCCCTCCCGACGGCGAACGTTTCAAAGGGCGTGGTTTTATACAGTTGACAGGGCGTTTCAATTACGAAAAGTTTGGCGAGGCTGTGGGCCTGGGAAATAAACTGATGGAAAACCCGGAACTGGCCAATGAGCCTGATACGGCGGCGAAACTCCTTGCAACGTTCCTGAAAGACAAGGAAAGGGAGATCAAGGAAGCGCTTCTTGACGGAAGCCTGGCCACAGCACGGCGTCTCGTCAATGGGGGACGCCATGGATTGCACCGGTTCTCAGAGGCCTACACCATCGGAGACTCGCTGCTCGCCTAGCGCCGGGTCAACCCGCCACGGCCCCGGTCCCTTTCCCGTGAAGCGATAGCCATGGACCAGCAGTTGAAAGAAGGAGTTCCCATGTCTGAAGGAAACAGGGGTGAAGCTCATGGAGAGGCAGGGGCTTCCCTCTCCACCTTCGGAGGTGTCTTTGTCCCGAGCTTTCTGACCATCATCGGCATCATCTTTTTCATGCGTCTGGGCTACGTCACGGGAGAGGCAGGCCTTTTGAATGCCCTTCTCATCATAGCCCTGGCCAATTCCATATCCATACTGACCAGTCTTTCCATGGCCGCCGTGGCCACCAACCTGCGGATCAAGGCGGGAGGCGTCTACTACATCATTTCACGGACTCTCGGCCCCATGTTCGGTGGCTCCATCGGCATCGTCCTCTACCTGGCCCAATCCGTGTCCATCGGTTTCTACTGCATCGGTTTCGGGGAACTCGTTGCCGGCCTGCTGCCCCATACTCCCATGGTGAACGTGCAGTCCGTGGCCGCTGCAGCCGTGCTTGCCCTCTTTGGCCTCGCACTGATCGGAGCGGACTGGTCCACACGATTCCAATACGTGGTCATTGTTCTGGTGACCCTGTCCATCAGTGCCTTTTTCTGGGGAGTGATCGATCGCTGGGATGCGTCCCTGCTGGCGCAAAACTGGGCCGCGCCGTCGGCGGGGCCCGGTTTCTGGATCATTTTCGCCATTTTCTTTCCCGCTGTCACGGGATTCACCCAAGGAGTCAACATGTCCGGTGATCTCAAAGATCCCGGCAAAAGCATACCCCTGGGCACTTTCATGGCCGTCGGCCTGACCACGATGCTCTACATGGGCGGTGCAATAGGTTTCGCGGGCACCTTGCCCCTGGAGACCCTCCAGGCAGATTACACAGCCATGCAGAGGGTTTCACCCATTGCTTTCCTGGTGGACGCAGGAATCATCGCAGCCACCCTTTCCTCCGCCATGGCCTCCTTCCTGGGAGGGCCACGCATTCTTCAGTCCCTGGCAGCGGACAGGATCTTTCCCTTTCTCCATGCCTTCCACAAAGGACACGGCTCCGCCAACAATCCCCGAAGGGCGGTACTGCTCTCCGCCCTCATCGCACTGGGCACCATCGGATTGGGTGACCTGAACGTCATCGCTCCAGTGGTCACCATGTTTTTCATGGTGACCTACGGTTTGCTCAATTATGCCACCTACTATGAAGCCCGGTCCCAAAGTCCCATGTTCCGCCCGCGCTTCCGCTGGCACAGCCCCTCCACGAGCATGGCGGGGTGGATCGCCTGCTTCATCGCCATGATTGCCATAGACCTCACGGCGGGAATCCTGGCTGTGGCCGTGGTGGTGGCCATCTACAACTACCTGCAGCGGACCGTCGGCCCTTCCCGCTGGGCCGACAGCCGTCGTTCATACTACCTGCAGCGCCTTCGGGACAACCTTTTGGCAGCAGCCACCGAACCTCAGCATCCCCGGGACTGGAGACCACAGACCATTGTTTTTTCAGACGATCCTCACCGCAGAGAGAGGCTGGTACGCTTCGCTTCATGGATCAGCGGCAAAAGCGGCGCCATCACTGCGGTGCGCATCACGGAAGGCAACGAGGACCTCAAGGCCTTGCGAGACAAAATGCATGCGGAAAAAGAACTGCAAATGGATGTGGCCAAGTACAGTGACGAGGTTTTTTCCCTGGTGGTCACCGCCCGGGACATGGATCAAGCCTTTTTCACCATTCTTCAGTCCTTCGGCGTGGGGCCCCTGCGTGTGAACACCATCCTCGTCAACTGGATGGAAAAAATGAGCGTGGACTCGGAAGAAATCATGCACCTGTTTTATGGACGCAATCTGCGCAAAGCTCACCGAATGGGCTGCAACATCATCATCTTCCATGCGGGTGTCAAGGAATGGGAGTCCCTGGTGAAGAGCCCCCCTCACGAGCGGCGACTGGACGTGTGGTGGAAAAATGACGCCACAAGCCGACTCATGCTGCTTCTCGCACATCTCATGAAACGCTCACCGGAGTGGGAAAATGCCACCCTGCGTGTGCTGAGCATTCCCGAAGAAGCGGGCGATTGCGGGGATGCGCAGTGCCTGGAGAAAATGCTCGAGGAGACACGCATCGACGCCCAATGTATCATCATCCCCGCAGCGGAATACAAAGGCATCGCCCACCACAGCCATGACGCTTCCCTGGTCTTCATACCCTTCAAGCTCATAGACACGCGGGTTGCCGCTCACGACGGAGGGAAAATCCAGGATCTTCTGCCAGGCCTTCCGACAACGGCCATGGCCCTGGCCGCCGAGAGCATTGAACTCCATGCCGACCCCGAAGAGGGAACCGCTGCCACGGCTGCAGCCATTCGCGACAATTGTGCCCAGGCTGAAAAACGGGCTCAGGATGCGGAGAAGGATGCGGAACTTGCCGCACAGACGGCAAAGGAGAAAGAAGCCGCTCTTCAGGAAGCTGAAGCACAGAAAGCCGGTGAGGAGGAACTGAAACGCCTGAGGGACGAGGCGAAGGCTGCAAATGACGAAGCTCTTCGAACGGCAAAGCGCGCAGCCAAGGCAGCTGTTCTTTTGAAGCATGCCCTGCAGGAGTTGAAAGAGCTTGAGGAAAAGGAAGGGGGGGCGAGCACAACATCCTGAAATAAGATGCCATACTTTCCTGATTTTTTTAAAATGAGCCGAACAAGGGAGTTCCCGTCCCAATGAAACGAAGCTGGAAACAACGGATGGCCTTCGCTCATCACCTTCGCACGTCCATGTTCCTTCCCCTCTCTCCACAGGAAGTTTTCAACTTTTTCGCCCATGCGGAAAACCTGGAGCGCATCACGCCTCCCGAACTTTCCTTTCACGTGACCACTCCCACTCCCGTGATCATGCAGGAGGGAACCCTCATAGATTACCGGCTGAAACTCTTCCGCATTCCATTCGGGTGGCAGACGGTCATCTCGCGCTGGAATCCTCCCCACCTCTTCGTGGACGAACAACTGCGCGGTCCTTACGCGGCCTGGGTTCACACACACCGCTTTCAAGAACGATCCGGCGGCACCATCGTTTCTGACGAGGTGTGCTATCAACTGCCCTTTTCGCCCTTGGGAGAAATCGCCTTTCCTCTCGTGCGCCTGCAACTGCACAGGATTTTTCAATTCAGGCAGAAAGCCATCGAAAAAATCCTTCTTTCATGAAGAAACTTCGCTGCGATCCCCATTTCAGTCCACAGTTTTTCATGAAATGGCCAAAGGACTCTCCACTTTCTTCTCACCCCGATCAAAGAGCCTCGCTCCTGGGGACGACAACAGTGTGACCCCGGTGCGAGAGGAGGTCCACGGGAACGCCATAAACTTCCTCAACCATATGGGAAGTGAGCTCCTTTTTGGGACCACTCCAATACACTTTCCCCTGCCTGATGAACAGGAGCGAATCGGAAAAGCGCAGGGCCATGTTCAAATCATGCATGGTCATCACGGCGGCCAAACGGTGTTGCCGCACCACCAGGCAAAGCATGCGCAAAATTTCCATCTGGTTTTTGAGGTCCAGGCTGCTGGTGGGTTCATCCAGCAAAAGCACGGAGGGTTCCTGCACCAAAGCCCGGGCAATACAAACCTTTTGAAGCTCTCCGCCGCTCATTTCATCCAGGTGGCGCAGGGCCAGGTGTTCCAGTCCCAGCTGTTTGAGAGCCCCGTCCACCATGCGCAGGTCATTCCCGGAAACTTTCCATCCCAGATGAGGCTTACGCCCCAGGAGCACGGCATCAAAGGCCGTCATGCGGCCGGCATCGTTGCGTTGCGCCACATATCCCAGCCGTCTGGCGATTTCTCCCGCCTCCATTCGAAACACGTCGGCGTTTTCCACCATGACCGTGCCGGTCCTTGGCTTGAGCACGGCATTTATGCAGCGCAGCAGAGTGGTTTTGCCCACACCGTTGGGACCCAGTATGGTGAGAACCTGCCCCCGATCCACATTCAAACCAAGGCCCTCGAGGACAGAACGCCCCTTGTAATCCACGTGAATGTCGTTGATGGAAAGGATCATGGGCTGCGCCTTCGAATCAAAAGATAAAGAAAGGTGGGTGCCCCCAGAAATGCAGTGAGAATGGCCACGGGGAGAACCCTGGGTGCGAGCATCAACCTGGCAGCCGTATCCGCAGCCAGCAAGAGGCAGGCGCCGGCCAGTGCCGACGCGGGCAGCAGAAAACGGTGATCGTCCCCGATGATACGCCGCACCATGTGGGGACATATGAGGCCCACAAAACCTATGATGCCCAGGAAACTCACGATGACCGCCGTGACAAAAGAGGCCACGAGCATTCCCCAGAGCCTCACCCACTCCACCCTCACACCCAGCCCCCGGGCCGTTTCATCCCCTGCGTCGATGGCATTGTAGTTCCATCGGTTCATGACGAAAAACAACAGGGCGGCCATGACTGTGAGGGACATGAAACCCACTTCCGGCCACCCCGCACGGCTCACATCGCCGAAAGCCCAGAAAACCATGTTTGCCAATTGAACATCATCGGCGATGTATTGCAGAAACATGGTTCCCGCAGAGAAAAGTGAACCCAGAGCCACACCGCTCAGAACCATCACTTCGGGGCTGGCGCCCCGTATACGTGCAATGGCGATGATGACGAGGGACGCTGCCATGCAGGCCACGAAAGCGGACAAGGTGGTCAGGTAGGGATTGGCGATACCGAGCGCACTGGCCTGAGTGCTCTGCATGGTTCCCGTACCCAGAAGCATTATGGCAAAAGCCGCACCACATGCTCCTGCCTGGGAGATGCCCAGGGTGAAAGGGGAACCCAGGGGATTTCGCAGAATGGACTGCATGGCCGCTCCTGCAACAGCCAGCCCGGCTCCTGCCAGCATGGCGGCCAGGGCATGAGGCAGGCGAATGCTGCGGATGATGATCTCCGCGCGCGCATCCTGGCCAAGGCCCAGAAATGAAAGGAGGACCTCTCCCGCGGGAATGCGCACCGTTCCCAGGGAAACGGCGGCAATCAACAGAAAACAGGCCAGCAGAGTCAGCACAACGAGGAAAAAAGCCTTGCGCCCTACGTAGGCTCTGTATTCTGCAGGAATTTGACCGTGATCAAAATGAGACATGCCGCTGGATAGTTCGCTCGGTATATTGGCAAGGAAAAGGAACAGTGCGCCGGAAGATTGAGACCCTTACAGCCCCTGGATTTTTTGGGCCACGATCAAATAGCGATCGCTCCGGTCCTCAATTTTCGGAACACGAAAGCGGAACTTCTTCAACATTTCCTTCATGGCCCGGGTGGACGGCATGATGTCCTGGGCGACAGCTGTTCCCGCCTTTCTGTGATGATCGTTGATCTGACCGATCCCCATCAAGTGAAAGATGACCAGGAAGCCATTGGGCTTGAGGCAATGGCTCATGATTCTCAAAGCCGTTTCCTTGCAGTCAAAATGGGGAAAAACCTGGTGACAGAAAACCAGGTCCACCATGGAAACGGGAAAAGAGCAGGATTCGAGGGAAGCGCAGAACAGCCGGACGCTCTCTCTTCTGCCCAGTCTGCTCCTGGCCTTTTGAATCATCTTCTGGCTGATGTCCATGGCCAGGACCATTCCCTCTGGACCAACCTTCTCCGCCAGGATTTCCGTCAAACGCCCGGCACCGCACCCTGGCTCGAGAACAGTGCAATTGCACAGGGAAGGCAGTCCCTCAAAAACCTCCTGGATTTTGATTCTGTCACTCTCCGTGTAACTGGAAACCGCCCAGTGAGCGTCCGCCTGCGCATCAAAAAAAGCAGCTTTGGCCGCGTTGCATTCGCTTTGTTCTTTCATGGACAAGGACTCCCTAAAAAAATACTACTGTATGAAAGGGGGTAAAGCGCCTATAGGGCCATAATCCTTTTCCATTTCTTCATGAACCGGTTTACCCACAAGAAATTCATAGATTTCATCCCCTTTGTCTTCCAGCACCACATCCTCAAACGCATCCCCGTGCAAGACCTTTCCGATGGCATAGCCGTTGACCAAGGCTGTATCGATGTTTGTCAAATACCAGTTATAGGGATGCAAAATATGAACGTGCCCCTTTTCAAAGGCCCTCAAAGCATTGAATATTTGAGGACGTCTTT
>Ga0207421_10001177_pt1 | contig 34024 bp, 25 predicted proteins | sample SodLakKL_010_SED_4_FD_187542 | JGI IMG/M metagenome (GOLD analysis project Ga0207421, IMG submission 187542) | Alkaline sediment microbial communities from Lake Tanatar, Kulunda Steppe, Russia - 8KL_010_SED (SPAdes) (version 2) | ecosystem: Environmental > Aquatic > Non-marine Saline and...
TAAAGGGCATTGAGTGCGTGCACCCGACAACAGTCCCATTGTTTCTTGAACGCAACTCTTACATATAAAATGACTTTTTTCACAGGTTTTTGCTCCCTCTACTTTCCCCTTTTTGCCACACTTATCACATATTCTTTCTGACATCTTGCAGAAACCTCCTTCAATTAAAATAACAGTCAATATAACTCATGCCATATTAGACCATAAGTTCAACTTAAAAGCAAAAAAGCCTGATAAAAACTGCAAGAAACCTGGCTTTCATCTTCTGGTGTCTAATTATTTTTTTATTGCCCTCTATCATGCCACATCATCTATTCAACTTGGTATCAGCTTTTTTTGCATATTTATACTTTGCCTGGTAGTATAGACGATAAAAAGTCATGAAAACTTTGATGATATTTTGATAATAACTTAAATAAAAACCTATATTCTGGGTCATCTATATTATTAGAAAAATATATGTTTAAGATTAAATATTGTTGAACTAGTTTCAAACCATACTTTCCAAAATCAATCACAGCAATATCTTCATAAGGAATCGAAAAATTGCGAGCGTTAGAATTACACATATCGTCAAGTGGTGTATCATTCATTTTTAATCTTTCTCGAGCAGATGCTAGTTCTTGAATATATAATGGATGAATCCCTTTGTTTGCCTCTAATCTCCCACGGATACCTGGTTTTTCAATTACGACCATTCTCTCTGAAGTAAAATATAGATCACAAATCCACCCCTTTAAACTAGAAAGCTTAATGTCTTCGGCATACATTGCAGAAAATACTCCTAATATTTCTTCGTTATTCATGTTCTTTCCTCCTATCTAATCATTGTATCAATATTAATATCTCCCGATCTTTTTCTTATTCTCCAAATTTAAAGAAGACCAGTAGTGGTGACTTTGGATATAGCAGTCAACTCTTTAGCGTTGCCCGCTTCAGTATACATGTGGTTAACCCCACTTTTGGGTTATCCAACAAGCATTAAAACACTTAGCAACCTCTATTTTAATGAACATTTTATTAATTAAGTTTTTTGCATAACTAATTATAAACAACCATTAATTATCATCCTCCTACAAAAATTTTTCAAGCAGCACGCAGCACAGAAAACCTCCTCCCACATTTTATGACAATAGTATTCAAGAAATATTTGCTAAAATAAAAGCATAAATGGTTTCTCATCTTAGCATAGGTGCAAATAAAATATTTAAGCCAGATAGTACAGTCACCTTGAAAATTCAATAACTGCACACAAACCCCTATAGATTCTATAGCTACAAAAAATATAATAGATTTTTAAAGTACAAAGAACAGACTTTAAATAGCGAGGTTAAACATTGGCAAATAATTTTATTTTAATATTTATTCCAATTACACTATTGATTTTTTTGAGGATGTTAAATCTCAGGTGATATTTCTGGAAAATCTTGATGGTTAAATATGCACAATTAAATAAATTATATATTTATATCAACAATCCTGCAAAACACTTAGTTATTTAAAAATATTTTACAGATCTAAATTGCCTCATACCTTTAAAAACATTAAGGATCAACGTAGAGCTTTTTTACATAAAGGGCATTGCGTGCGCGCACCCGACAACAGCCCCATTGTTTCTTGAACGCAACTCTTACATATAAAATGACTTTTTTCACAGGTTTTTGCTCCCTCTACTTTCCTTTTTTTGCCACACTTATCACATACTCTTTCTGACATCTTGCAGAAACCTCCTTCACTATAAATAATAGTTAAAATAAGTCATGCATATTAAAACAAAAAGTTCAACAAGATTCATCAAATTCCTGCCTATTGTCAAATATTTGTTTTACTCAACACAAAGCAAATTGTCAATATAAACATGGTTAATACTTATTTCAACTGTTAAGATCAAATTATCTGAAAGTGATGATTTAATTGTTATTTGTAATGTCAAAGTCTAAAGAAAAACCCCTTGTGAACTACTGCTGGTAGAAAACTATAGACAGATTATTAACTACAATCTAAAAAACAGCACCTTCCTCAAAACCGACTATCATAACCCAACTTAGCACATCAACATAATCTCGTTTATGCGATTTCGTTTGCATATTTCTAATTTATTTCAGTCACCATTACTTCAGAATTAAAATTTAAAGCGGGGCGAACCCCTAAATAATCATTACAGGCACCATCAATAGCTTTGAAACCACCATCAGGATCAACTCGATATACACAGTTATGACTAGGTGAACGGGTCCAGTAATACCAATAGTCTAAGCCAAAATCATGCTTCCTTTCCCCACTTAGCTTTGCTTTACGCTTTATATCTTTCGCCTCATAAAAGTAAGGGTAAACTGCACCAATTTCGTAGGTCCAATCATGTTCGGTATCTCCCAGTTCAGTTGTTGAGGGTATGAATACCGAGTCTTTGGTTGTATAGCTTTCTCCTTGATGAGGCGTCTTATTAGGTACCGAAGTAGGTAAAATATTTTCTTTAAAGCTTTCAGAAAAAGCTTGGTAGAAACCATCGTCTTTGTAGTTGCCTGTGCTATTGAGCCACGGGCGTAAACCACATTCAAAGTCATTTAATCCGCTATTTCTCCACTGATTGCTACAATCTACCGTATCATAACCACTATCAACAGCATAATTTAAACTAAAATCAAAAGCACGACAACCGATTAGTTCATTGGAGAGTAATGTGATCCCCGAACCAATTCCATAGTGATTTTTTGCGACAACTATCCAAATAACCGGTTTAGTCAGGTTGCCATCTTCATACGAATAATCATCACCAGTCCTGAATTCCCATAGCCAATATGGATCAACCACCAAATCACCTATTTCTAGCTCATATAGTGGAATATTGCCATGCTCATAATCAATCATGTAGTCAGCTTTATATATATGCTCAATAATATCTGGAGCAAAGTCCCTTTTAAGGCGCTGCCCTATGACTAATTCATTTGTTGTTTCTAAGTCATAACCTATTTCATGATCATTAATCGTCTCAGAATCGTTGAATTGATCAGACATATTGATCACCATCTCTTGTATCTCACTATGAAATAAAAAGTTAACCCCTAGTAATAACAGCACGACTATTATTGCCATAATAGCCATCCTTCTAATATTCGTAGTTTCCCTGTGACTTTTTGGTTTGTCACGAGATTTTTCAAGAAAAATGCCTCTATAATCATTTTTTTGCTTATTTACAAATACTTGATTCTGTTTAGGCTCAACTGATTTATTGTAAATATTCTTAGATTTTATAATATTCGACTTCGCCAATTTCACTTTTTCAGTATACCTTTTCCTGCATACTGGAGGAACTTCACACAGATGAGTTAATAGGGTTATGTCATTATCCAAGTCCCAATTACACTTTTGACAAAAACCATAAATGGGCTTTGCCAGTTCAACATTGCAAACAGGACATTTTTGCATCTGTTTTATCCTCCCTATATCGTCAGATTAATCACGACAAATTACTTCAGATACCTTACTATTCCGCTTTAGCAACCAGGGTATTTGATTTCATGTTCACAACAGGGCGAACACCACCCTCATTATGGTTTGCATTTTGATCCATAAAAAGACCATCACCAGTTACGGTGTATACACGAGAACCTAGATCCGAATCAGGTGAACGCAACCAGTACCAGACACTTTCTCCATCAAGGTGAGAAATTCTCCTAGCTGAGCAATTATTATCACTGAAGTAAGAATACGGAGACCCGATCGGAAGCGTACTCCTGTGAGTAGTATCACCAAGTTCAGTACTAGAAGGAATAAAGACCTTCTCAGATGTGGTATAAAAAAAACCGGTTCTCCAACTACGGTTCATTACTTCAGTTGTCAGAATTGAATATTTAAATGAACTAGAAAAACTTTTAGAAAAACCATCAAATGAGTGGTTACCGCTAGAGTTAAGCCAAGTCCTTAATCCACAAGTCGCATCAGTAACACCACTATTCCCCCAGTGGTTGTGTCCTAAAAAACGGCCACCACGATTAGTGCTATTATCAAACGGATATCTACCAACAACCTCTTCAGACAACAATGTAACATGAGGTTCAATACCTTTATAATGATTTTTAGCAACTACTATCCAGGCAACCGGTTTAACAACCCCTTGGCCAGAGTAATTAACACCTGTGCGGTACTCCCATTGCCAAGACGGATCAATTACACAATCACCAATTTCCATGTCAGCAAGAATCATACTCCCCTTTTTTTTATCAATCAAATAAACATTTTTATAAGTATTGCCATCTATAAAAAGATTTTTCATCCCAGGCTTTAATTTACCAAATTTAACTTGCAAATCTCTGTAGCTATTGTAAATATCTCTATTAATCTTTAGCCTGTGCTCTAATTTGTTAATCGCTACTCTTTTTACCTCCACTAAATGTAAAGATTGCGTCATGTCATTTTCCAAGTCCCATCCACATCGCTCACATATAATTTCTATTGGCTCTACTAATGTTTTTTCGCATACTGGACATTTAATCAAAAATTCTAACCCCCGATGCTTATATATAAACATATAAACCGTTTAATTATGTTAAGATCTCTATCCAGATCCCAACCACAATTATCTTAAAATTGTGCAACAAGCTCAGTTAGTTTCATATGACAAACCAAGCATTTTTTCATCGGCATCATCCTCCAGCTACAATCATGCAAGTTTATACAAACTTCAAATTGCTTTTCCATCGGGTTGCAACAGTCAAAACCGAGGATAATAACTTCTAAGTTTTTGCCGTAAACATAGATAGCATCAACAGTATTTTTATAAAGCAATGATAACAAACACTATTCAACGTTATTTTGATATTTTTCTGCAAACGAAATGACCCGCCAAAACCGCGCGGTTTCATCAGCGCCTCCTGAAGCCAAATACCTACCGTCGGGAGAAAAAACAACCGAATTTACACTGCTTTCATGCCCGCACAATACAGACAGCTCTTGGCCCGAAGAAACATCCCACAAACGCACGGTTTCATCCCGACCGCCCGAAGCCAAATATCTGCCGTCGGGAGAAAAAACAACCGAATTTACACTGCTTTCACTCCTGCGCCGCCATACAGACAGCCTTTCGCCCGAAGAAACATCCCACAAACGCACGGTTTCATCAGCGCCTCCTAAAGCCAAATACCTGCCGTCGGGAGAAAAAACAACCGAATTTACAATGGTTTCACTCCCGCGCCGCCATACAGACAGCTTTTTGCCCGAAGAAACATCCCACAACCGCACGGTTTTATCCCGACCGCCCGAAGCCAAATATCTGCCGTCGGGAGAAAAAACAACCGAATTTACTTCGCCTTCATGCCCGCGCAGCACAAATAATTTTATAAATGCAATTATCGACACTGGCAACAATTGCTCGAAGGCATCCAGCTTAAACTTCTCCGGTAAAGTTGTTTCACCAAGTACCTTCAAGTTTACGAGCAGGGGATATTCTTTCTTGCTGTTATAAATAGACCGGGCCATATCCCTATTTACCACAATGTAGAGCCCCTCTTTCGGCAGATCGAAGGGCTTTAGCCATTTGTGCCAGCTTACCTGCAAAGGAAAACGGCCACTTTGAATGTCGTACTCTTCTTTCAACAGCCGGGCATTGCCTGCCGGAAAAGCCAATCGCTCAATGCGCTCTTTGAACTCCTCGGGAGTTTCGAAGGGATCGCGTCTTAAAAAATCACCGTTGTCTAGTTCTTTCTCGGACAGGACATTCTTTTTCTGCCCTTTTATTTTATCATTAGTTTGTTTAGAAGAAACACTGATATCATCTGCTGTCTTGTTAATCCAACCAGCATGCTGTTGTTCAAATTCAATCAACTGCTTTTCAATAAGTTTATATCTTTTATTATTGGCCTTTGCAATTTTCATCCTTGCAGTGTATTTCTTCCTGCATTCTTGCGGTATTTCACACAAATGGGAAACCATAGTTATGTCATTATCCAAATCCCAACCGCATATTTCACAAAATAGCGAAATAGGTTTTGCTGTAAACTTAACTTCGCAAACAGGACATTTTTTCATCAACATCATCCTTAAGGTATTGTCGAGCAAGTGACCGATATTTTATAAAACACCCACAGCTTTTATAGTATAAAAATGCTTTTATTCCTTAGCTTTTCCAAATTCATGCTTCCACATTTCAAAACTTTTCATATCAGGGATGCCAACCATAAGAAGTTCATTGTGAGAAAGATGGATCTCTATTTTTCTTTCAGGCCTGTTATAGTAATCATCATATAAACCCTTATAACGGCTGGTTAGCAGGTGAATTCTTTGATTTGATGAACCTCTCAAACTCATACCGTCATTTAATTCTTTGATGTAGGGCCCATCTATTATAATGTCGGTAAGTTCATTAATAATTGTATTTATTTCTGGTATTTGCTTCTTTTGCAATTCACCCAAATAATAACCAGTATAGATGATCACACCGAGTTGAGTATTACTTTTTATCCGTCTTAACAGTTCATAAAGTCCCTCGTATTGCAAAAATGGCTCTCCACCACTTATTGTTAACCCTTCAACATGGGGGCAGGTATATATTTCATTTGCAATTGCCTCTATGCTAACAAGAAACCCCTTTTGTGTGTCAGTAGCTGAAGGTGACATGCACTCTTTACAATATTTTTCACAACCCTGAAACCAAAGGGCGTAGCGCTTCCCAGGCCCTAAGGTGCTGGTTTCTTTAATTCTATTGTGCAGTCTTAATTCTCCAGTAGACATATGGGATAAAACCTCAATTATTAAATCCTAAATGATTGATAGGTATTTTTAAGTCATCGACTTTGGTATGATTATCTTTGTTGCCCAGGTAAATTTCTAGGTTAAGATTTTTATTCAGTTTCAAACCCAAATACCAGTGCCCATCTATTCTGGGTGGCTCAAGAGTTGCCGAAAAAGATATTCTTTCATTATTCATAGTTTCAATATATAGCTGCAAATCCACTTCGGCACATCCGAGATCAAACTTAACGGCATTTCCAAACTGATTGGACCAGGTCACTTCATCCTCAAAATTCTCTCCAACTGGTAATACAGTAATGTAGTGCTCCTTTTTGTCTAAGTCATCCTCTTTTATTTCATATTGATACGCTTTCACACCAAAGGCCTTAATGCGGCTTAGAATTTTCATCCTGTGGTCGTCAGCTTGCTTTTCAATTATTCTTTTTTCATCGCCCAGATCGTGTATCACATGAAGTCCACAATAATCACACCTTCCCACTCCGGTAACGTCAGTTTCGCAAAGTATGCATTTCGCCATTTATGGGACTCCCCTTTCACTTTGTCAAACTCTCTGCTTTGGTTAGGACTAAATCCAATCTTTTTCTGTAAATATCCAACATCCCTGAGATAAAACTATTCATATCGGCAAATGACTTGTCAATTTCTTCAAAGGTATTTAATTTTTCTGGAGTAATAATAGGTTGAACAACTTCTTCATGAAAGCTGGCAGGATCAAATTCAATCGACTGAGACTCGTCATTATAAATACTATTGTTTAAAAGGTGTTCTTTTACAAGATCCTGGTTACTTAAAGCGTTCCACGCTTCTGTAAATAACTCCTCCTTCTTTTTTAGGTTTTCATAACTGCTCAACCTCTCTTTATTTTGTTCTTCAAAGCCATTAATCCACTCCCGCAGCTTTTCAATGGAGTGCACTATTTCTTGTATTCTTTTATTTAATTGTTTCTTTTCTTCCTCTTTGTTATGTAAATCATCATTTAAAGCCGCAATTCTATTAGATAGTTCATTGTTTTCCTCAGTTGCTTTTGAATAATCCTTTTCAAGCTCTTCTAAATTGGCCCAGTGTTGGCTTAATTCAAGCTCCAGCTTTTGTTTTCTTGCCTTTCTATCTTTAAGTTCTTCTTCCAGTTTGTTTTTTTCATCTGCCAGCCTATCCAGTTTCTCATCACTTAGTTCTGCTATAGCTACTTTAAGCTCTTCATAATTTTTCTTTAAGTCCAACAGGTGACCTCTTGACTGTTGAAGCTCCTGCAGTTTTTCTTTTAGCTTTTCGTTCACTGTCTCATTATCATCTATTGCTTTGATTGTTGCCTCCAACTCTTTTTCAGCCTTCATTACTTCATCGCCAAGGCTGTTTAGTTTTTCCAGCATCATCTTGTGCAAATCTTTTAGGGCCTGCTCATTATCCTGATAAAGCTTCATAAGGTAATCCATGAGTGCTGATATGTTTTTAGCAAATGTAACGTTATCTTTAACATCTAAGTTGTTTTCATTATAATCTTGAATGTCCTTGACCAAGTCAACAAGCATACCCAGCATGATGTCGGCACCGACTACATTTACACCGCTATTCATAATACCTCTGATAGAAGCTTCTGTTCGTTGAAAAGCCATTTTTTCACCTCGCCTGAATTAGACCACCAAAAAGACTATATATATCGTCAAGCCTTTTTTTATATATTTTTTCATCAATTTCACCGTCAGATCTTTCTATTTCAACATGCTGATGCAAGGTAATAATCATAGATTCGTCAAGTGAAAAACCTATTCTACATATCCCTGTCGCTTCTAACTGCAAACTACTTTGATATTCTTCAACCGGCCTTTGGCATAAAATATTATCCATGTTATCATCAAAACACAGCGCGATATATGGAATACTGGTTCCTATAAAAAATGCATCTGTTTCATCATTTATATTCTTCACAAAATATGGTTCATTAAATACAATCTCGTCACCTTTTTTTATGGCAAAGAAATAATCATATCCATCCTTTATATCATGCCTGGTATCTGGTTTTGCTATGCCCAAATAATAAGGTGATCGTTGAATGAACGTAATTTTGTCTTTAGCTATTAATGTTGCCCCGTAAGATATTGCTTTTTCGCAATCTCTCCTGCTATTGATAATATCGGTAAAGCGATTATCTAGCGTAGCTTTTTGGAACTTTTCCTCAATTTGCCTTCGCGTTAAATAAAAATTGCAGAACCCACCGACTAGTGCAATTTTATAATTATAATCCGTATTAGCCCCATAATCTATATCGTTGTCATCCATATATTTTATTATCTCGTTAATTTTCTCTTCAAGTATAGGGTATATTACTTCATTGTAGGATTGAGCTAATAGCCCGTAGGTTATTAAAAACTCGTCTTCGCCATATTCAAACCTGTCAAATTCTTCATCAATACTTTCGATATCAGTTAATGTATTAAATTCAAAAACTTCCATAATTGCATCCATGTTATTCATCAATGAAACTTCAAGGGAATCAAAAGCACGATGAAAGTCCTCGTTATCTTTGTATTCGGTATTGTTAAGTTCAAGGGTTCTTTTTACTACATCTTCCATGAAAGCGATCCCAGCTTTACCGATAAAACCTTGCTCATTTAAACCAGCCCCGTTTCTTTTCCTGACGGAAACCTGGCTCTTGCCATTATCTTGTTCTACTTCACAGAGCGCGATGTCTAAAGTGCCTCCGCCGTAATCTACCAGCAAGATCATGCCTTCAAAATCTTCATTCTTGTTTTGTTTATAATTTTCAACAAAATATGCACAGGCTGCAGCAGGCTCACTAACAAGCTTAGCTCTTCTTACTAAATTTATACCATCATGCCTTTTTAACCGTTCCAAGATATCCTTTAAAGCAGTTCTGCTGTCTATGGTTGCTGTATCTTCAAACCAAATCTCCGGCACCCCAACGACGAGGTTGTCAATCTGTTCGATATTATTGCTTGAACAGTAATTATTAATCAAAAATGATAGATATTCTTCTGTTATTTTCTCCGGGGTTAACTGATCAGTATAACCCCTTTCTGAAAGGACGTTTTCATCTTTCTCCGCCAGCATCATTTTAAAACCCTTAAATATTTTATAGCCTCTTCTACCCACTCGGTTTCTTGCCATAGCCCCAAAATCAAATTTGTCTGCACTAATACGGCTTGCTACTAAAGAATGCTGATTCGGTGATGCAGCCTGATTAGGATAAAAATCTTTCAACTCGTCTTCATCAAGGTAGGTTATAATGGAGTAGGTTGTCCCAAAATCCACCCCGATACTGTTCATAGCAACCTCCTTTCTGCCGCTTACAGCGGCACATTTTTATTAGCAAGTTAACTCCACCGCCTCTCATTTCTTGCCCGGTTAATAGCACTGGAATCTCTAGCACTATTAGCAAGGAACGTTTCTACATCAGGATTATCAGCACAATCATTTTGATTCTGTATTATATGATCAATATTTATACCACTAGCCCTTAATTGGGAGCCCAGTCCATCTTTGATCAGGGAACGGTTTGCCTCATCATTATCAGTAGTATATGCTTCCATATGAATAGTAGCATCATTAGGGTTTTCACCGGTATTAATGACCAAAGCAACCTGATTACCGGTTCCATCTCTGTACACCATTTGAAAAGGCTCCCGTTCATCATCCTCATTATGACCGGATGTATCATGCCGCCAGCCCTGATCAGTCAAGGTTTGATGTAACTGATGAGCCATATCTTCAACTACAAAGGAACGAATAAGCTCCTCCCTGGCTACTCTGTCACATGCAGTAATATTTTCATCAATATTATTTAAACGGCTCATTATCTCCTCAAGACCTTCCAGGTTGATATTAGAGTTGTATATATTGTTTAGCTGATTATTTAAATTACTAAATTCACTCCTGACATTTTCATTAAAACGACCATGGGTCCAATGATTAATATCATACTCTAATGAATAATCCTGGTTATTCACTGTAAACTCTAAATGATTATTGTCAAAAGAAGCAAGCCTGCTTTCTATTTCCGATGCCCGCAGACGAACCTCACGGAGCCTATCTTCAAATAACTGGTTTAGGATTGTTAAACGAGATAGCAGTCTGCCGGCATCGGTAAGCCTGACTTGAGTAATAGCCAGGGCTGCTGCATACTGCCTATTTTCGAAATCGTTGCGAGCAATCATAAGCTGTTCTTCAAGGGAAGCCAATTCACCCGGGGCAAACCTGTCCGGCTGTAGTTCCCTAATGCTTGCTAAGAGCCTATCAATTTCTTCAATAGAAATACGAGCATATTCCCTTTCCTTTTCCTCGGTTGATTCAATTCTCCTGACGATTGAATCAAAGCGATTATTAAAATCCCTTGTTATGCTGTCTACACGATCATCAATGTTTTGGATATTTAGATCTAGTCTTTCCAAGGACTGCTGCATCCTTGACTCTAAATCTTGCAACTCTCTTTGCTGTTGCCTGCGCTGATTGGCCAAATCTTGCCTGTATTGATTTCCCTGCTCTAAAATACGGTTTCGAAAATCTTCATTTAAAGCATCAATCTCTTCATCATGGCTATCTTGGATATTGGTGAGCCTGCTGTTAATTGATTCCAAATTGGCTTCATATTGTTCAGAAATTCTTCGCTCTCTTTGCGCAGCTTCCCTCCTAATTCTTTCAGTTTCTTGCTGGGCCCGGCTTGTCCTTGCCGCCTGATTCTGCAGGTTGTTGTATTCACTTCTGTTTATATGGACACGTGAACTGCTCATAATCTAACCTCCAGTAAACACATATTATTCAGTAAACTCCCTCCAAAAATAAACTATAGGCCTCATAAAATTTATCTCCTCTGTCAAAGAGTCTCTTTCTTCTATAACAGAACCCAGAAATAAACCGATCACTTCTCCATTTTTCTGGGAAACCACGGGCCCGCCAGAATTGCCACGTTTTCCTTCTGCATTAAGATAGTACCTAATCCCGAAATCATCTTTCTGACTACTTGAAGAAGCAATTGTTCCTGAAAATGAAGTATAGTCATCTTCCGTTTTAGGTCCAAAGGGATATCCCATAACCACTACTTTTTCACCTCTGCTTACTGTTCTGTCTTCAGCAGCTAATTTCATATAGGGGAAATTATCACCTTCTAATTTTATTAAAGCAATATCGAGACCGGGAATAGCCTTTTCTACTGTACATTTATGCCAACTGTCACGTCCACCGATACGACCTTCAATTCGATTACGGGCCTCAATCTCTTCGGCTTCTTCAATAACATGATTGCAAGTTAAAGCATAACCATCCGGAGATATTAAAAAACCAGTACTATATCCTGCCCTCCCCTTTTTAATTGCTTTAATGTAAAGCAGGCTTCTTTCTTGTTCTGCGTAAAAACTCTGTGCATCGTCATCATAGTTTTTTTTCTGGTTTTTCTGATAAAGATCCTTGAAGTGTTTTTGATCTAATTCAAGAAATTTTTCCTCATTTATATTAGATGATATTAAAGAATCGCCATTTTCATAGCATTGTTTTACCATAGAACATATAAAATGCTCGTCGATTACCAGCTCTGTTTGGTTTTCCTGCCAAATTATTGATGCTTCATCTTGAATATTTTTCGCTAAATCTACGGCAATGCTGGCATTGTGAGAAGTCTGCTCAAGTGCAATTATATTTTCAATCAACTTGATTAACAAATACTTTCCATTGTCGCCAACAGTTATTTTTAAAGGCCCTTCGTGCAGGTTTAATTCCATAATGCTGTAAAGTTCTTGAGGAGAGTAGTTTTTGAATTCTATTTTATGCTTAATGCGCCTGCTATAGCCCGGCTCAACCCGTGTTAATCGATCAAATTCTTCTTTATATCCAGTTAAAATCACACACATTTCATCTTTGTGTTCTTCCATTTTTTGAATCAAACGCTTATGAGCATCTTTAGGTAATTGCGCAAGCTGTCCAATTTCATCAATCATCAATACCCCACCGATGGCGTCATCTACGAAATCCTCTATTCTCCTGCTTGATTCCCCCTGTACACCTTGAATTAACTCATCTGCCGTAACATCCAGTCTCCTACCATGTTTCAGTATGCCTGATTTTGATAGTATTTTTGCCATAATTTTTGCAACCTCAGTTTTACCGGTCCCAGGATTGCCGTAAAAAAGAAAATGACCGATGCCGCCACCAGCTCCTATATTGTTACGATTAGCCCTTGCTACCCTGATAATCCTTTTCATATTATTCTTAACTGTATCTAACCCGATAATTCTACTAAACTGATCATCAACATATTCTTCATCAACTGATTTATATGGCTGAAAAAACTGTTTTAAGGAAGCCGGGATAGAATCTTTAGTTATTATATTATTTCCATCTAACTCTCCTACTAACTCTTGATAAAACTCATCATTAAAAGTTCTTACATTAGCCCATTCTTTTTCGGCCGGCCGTCGCTCATAGTACCAGTTTTTTATAAAATCAAGAAGCAAGTCCTCAACCTCTGAATCTAAAGCCAGTTCATCATTTCTTAACTTCTCTAACATTATTTCATGTAAATCTTCAGGCTGGTAATCATCCAAGATGATTGGTTCGTTAAATCTACTTCTTAGACCTTCATACTGATCAATCAACTTAAGGGTTTTTTTCTCATAACCGGCAAATACAATGGCCAGTTTACCCCTGTTGTCTTCCGTGGCTTTATAAAACCCCTCCATAATTTCTTTTTCGAAACTATCTCCAGTTTCCCTGTTATCATCCCCAAACTGGTAGGCTTCATCAACAAATAATACACCGCCCATGGCATCTTTTACTTTTTCCCGAAGGTTGTTTATAGAATGCCCAACATACCTGCCTTTCAGAGTTTCCTTGGATACCTCAACTGTATGCCCTATAGGCAAGATATTGTTTTCCTTTAACAATTTGCCATACATCCTGGCAATCATAGTTTTTCCCGTGCCGGGGTTGCCCAGTAGCAGTAGATGTAGTTTCATATCATGGTCAAGGTTTTTGCCGGAAACATTGAACCTTTCCAGCTCAAGCGCGCCTTTACTAACACTTATTTTTTTACTTTTTTTCTGATTAAATTTTTTAACGAAACTTTCCATTTTATCTGCGACAGCGCTCATTCCTACCATGCCACGCAACTTGTCCACTGCTTTTTCCCCAGATATTAGCTTTTCTGCTTTATATAGCTCTTTTTTGAACTCTTCGCTTTTTGATATTTTGTATTCTAAAACTTTTATTTCATCCTCCGTGATAGTATCAGGAATAGACTTAAATATTTTCTTATCTTCATCGCCCCTGGCTTGTGAAAGTAGAGCCGAAGCAAGATCATTAATGGCGGATATATTTATATCCGGCAGAATGCCCTTTATGACATTTCTGATCAACATATTTTTCATTTCATCAAAACCGGGCCTGTTAGCTATAGTCAATATGCTTCCAACTTCTTCGATAAATTCATTTTGATAAGAACCATCTTCACAATTTTCTTGCGTCAACTTAGAAAAACCAGGTAATACTTTTCTTAACACATGCTCATGTGATAGCGTGCGCATCTCTGTTAACACATTTAACTCTTTAAAAGTAATCAGGATTATGTTGTCAGCACACCTGTCATCACTCATACTGTCAAGAAGTATCAACCCTCTACTTGAAACTGCATCCTCTAATAAAAGGAAAAGATAATAAGGTATAACAATTGCTGTTTTTATACGTTCTGATTTAATGGCCGGAAAGATTTTATTTTTTAGCTCATATTGCCATGAATTCCCATCTATGATGGTAGTAGACATCGTCTCTTTAACTACTAGCCTGCTGTCTTTTTCTTCTCTATTCTCAGGCCTTTTTATGGCATGTTTTGTATTTGGTCCCTGTTTATTTGTCTCTTCAAGATCTTTTTCTCTGATAAAATCTAGATCAGAGCCATTAAATTTAGCATAGTCATCAGGAAATTCATATGAAAATTGTGACAGCTTATCATAAGCTATGGGAACATAGTAAGTTCCTTTTTTATCGATAAAAACGATTCTTTTGTAACCTTGTTCTTTCAGTTTCCGATAAATATATCCCTGTAAATTAACTTTTTCCAAAGAATTTAAAATTATATCGTCGTTGCCACAAACCAGATAATGATATAGGCCCAATGATGAATCTGCAAAACTCATTTACTTAAAACCTCCAAAAAATCGCTTTAGCTAAATGCTTTCAGCACCTTTGATAGTACTAACCTGTAAAAGTCTATAATAAAATGGTAATTGCAACTCAAAGATCGTTATAATCTATAAATCGGAGCAACCATTTTCAGAGTTATTACCGTTGAGGTTAAAACAAGCCGGGAAAATTAATTGTTAATAATATGCATAGGTCATATTATTGGTAGCGCTAATTGCTTTAACGTTCTTCCAGTTACTGACGTTGCACTGCCCATACTCATTGCTGCCCACTGCAACTACAGTACCGTTTTCTTTCAAGCCCACTGTATTAAGATTTCCCGCAGCTATATCAACAATTCCCCGCCAACCTGCAGTTTGACACTGGCCATAATTATTACTTCCCACTGCAACCACAGTTTTATTCTTAGCTAACCCAACCAGATGGTGTCCTCCAGCAGCTAACTTCTTAATATTTTTCCAACCAAACGATAAAGCATTGCCATCATCATCTATCATTGTTGTCACTACAGTTCCATCTTTGCATAAACCAGCAGTATGAAATCCATCTGCAATGACATGAATTATATCTTGCCATTTATCTGTTTCACACTCACCATACTCATTCATCCCTGTAGCTAAAACCGCGCCATCTTCACGTAGACCAACCGTGTGCATGCTTCCGGTAGCAATGGCGATTATATCTTTCCAGCCTTCAGTATCACACTCACCAAAAAGATTTTTACCTGTCGCTAAAACCCTACCGTCTTCACGCAAGCCAACTGTGTGAAAAGCACCCAAAGCTACATCAGTTATACCGCGCCATTTTTTTGTATTGCACTCTCCATAATCGTTGGTACCAGCAACAACTACAGCCCCGGTGGCATAGATAAAGGCCAAAGAATGTTCACCTTCAGCAGCTACTGCAGCACCATCGAAGTTATCCTGTAAAATGGATACACCGGCACCCATAACATTATATTTCCTTTCTTTAAAAAAACGCTCTTCAAGTGACATATCCATCTCCTCCAAACTATCATTTTAATTAACTGTCACCTTCCACTCCCTTAAAGTGCATACGCCCGTCTTTAATAAAGACTTCAATCTTATATACCTGTTCAATTATCCCTTCTACAGGTATATCCAGGGGAAAACCCGGATCTTCTTGAAGTAAATAATCAGGTTCTTCTTCACAATCCCATAGATCCCGACAACAAGAAACCAATTCACATTTATCAATCGGGCAAGTTATCTCCATTTTTTTCAACTTGAATCCGTACTTCTGGGCGAGGTAGCTTTCCAGCAGATCTATTTCTTCTCCGGTGAAAAATTCATTTACACAACGCCTGGCTTCATCCTTGGAATAACAAAAGTTTTTAAAAAACTCCACTTCTTCTTTTTTCAAATCCAACCCCTCTACGTAATCAGGGCTGTCTTTTTCTAAGTCAGTAAGTAAAAGTTCCCTTTCTTCTTCGGTAAAAGAATCATAGTAAAGCTTTTGCTCAAATTCGGTTAATTGGGCCGGGTAATCGGGGTAGGAGTGAAAATCTTTTATTTTCTGATCGTGAGGGATTGCCGGCTTGATTCTTTCCGGGCAGTACCAATAAATAATTTTTTTTCCTTTTTCATTAATTTCTAATTCAGTAAGTCCCCAATATAGTACCATCAATCTACCCCTCTTTTCTAAAAGAATCCCTGCAAAATTAACTTTATTCTGAAGTAAGAAATTATGTAATATGCCTTATGCGCTATTGCCTCATCATATCAAATAATAAACAACTTCTTCTAACCATGTTACTCTTCCTGCCGGAAAAACTCCACTGGTAGATTGTAGCTTTTTATTCTTGATAATTTAAACCCAGTAGTATATATTTATTCGCATTGAAAAAACATGAGTTAATCTCACCTACCTAAATCACATCCTAATTATTAGCATTTATCTGGCACCTTATTTTTTTGTAATTAATCTTCTCTTTCATCAGCTTTAAATATCTTATCATTAATAACCCTAATAAAAAATCCCTGTATATGCCAATACCGTTACGATCCAACTTAACAAAGTTCATTCCAGGTTTATATTAGATTTGCAAACAACAAGTAACATTTAAATTGTTAGCCTTGGCAGTGAGCTAACGTCAGCAATTTTAAAATGTCCATTTATAAGAGGGCCCCACTGGTTCGCAACCGAAAGCCCATATCAGATAATCATATCTCCTGCCTTAAATAAGTCGATTTAGATCATGCACTAACTTAACCCTGGATAGATTGTTACATATTTTTCCTACAGGTTCTTCATTAAATTTTATTTCTGCTCACCTTTTACAAATTATGTATTTAGTATTACAAAAGACAATGTGATGCGGATGATTTATATTATTCATATGTTATCATTTAACTTGCGATGATCAAAAATCTAATTATCGGCAATTGCCATCCTTAGTCTGCTAATCTGACCCAAATTGCTCCTTGAAAATATAAAAATCTCAAATAACAGACAGATTTATCGATGAACGCCCTAAAGAGTCTCTTTTCAACTATTTTATTTTACAATTTCTGGGCCTGTAATATTTAGGATAAAGGGGTCGAGCCTATAAAATAAACTCATCAATGAAGCCTCAAACCTTCTGGTTGGCTGCTTCACCTTGACAATGATTAACCATAAAGATTAGTATAATTTTATATTCTCATAAAAACCCTTATTTAGGTATAGAAAATTTTAAATATAAACTATGTTAATAAAGATTCAGAAAAAAGAGGTGATAAACACTCTTATATTTGGCTGGAACAGAATCAAAACAATTAAACATGATAAAAATGTTTCGGAAACAAAAAAATAAATTTGTTTGTTTTGGTTATTTTGCTTAGAGGTATTACTCTAGCCAGATTCATTTTATTTTGTCTCTGTCTAGACAGTAACCAGTAAAAATTAGTGGAGTTAAAACTACTTCGGTTTGGTATTTAAGAGAAAAAATAGCACTCAGGAATTTTTTTCTTGAACACATTCGAAAGGTTTTTAGAAAATGATGAAATACAACCAAGGGAAATTAGCTGGCGGCCGTGGAGAAGCCATGAAACATCTCTACTTGCTTGCCAAAAAGAGCAATATTAATATACCCGCTTTTGCCACCATCGGAGCAGAAGTGCTTAAGCCCATAGAACAGGCACAACGACCGAAAACTATCCCCCTTATAGATGAAGCGGACCGCTTGCCTGACGAGGTAAAATATTGCTGGGCCGACCTACACGATACTTTGGCTACGGTTCTGGCTCCCCTCATGTCGACATTAAAAACCAGCGCCGGGCTACCAGTTATAAAATCAAGCTATTTAGCTAATTCAGATTTTAGTCGTCTGTCTTTTGCAGGGGTAGGATCAACTGCTGTTAGCAAGGGAAGAAGTCTTAGTGATCTTGTCGAATCTTGTATCAAACTGCTCCGCTCCCGGTACAAAGGATATGCCCTATATTATCGCAAGGCTCATCCTGAAGCTGACAGTATAGATATAGGATTACTAGCCATGGAATACTTGCCAGCCCAACAGGTTTGGGGCACGGTTTGGGGTTGCCCTACCGGTTATGTGATGCATTGCTCAAGAGAAGATCAGCGCCCAATTAAGTACGCTACTTTTATGCGACGGCCCGGAGAAATCAGGCAACTTCGACTTCCTAATTGGTTAGAGAAGGTAAGAGGACTCGAGGAAGTTATAGAGTTGATGGATTGGTGGTGCCAATCCGGTACGGCTGGAAACTATTTCGATATAGAGTTTTGCATAAACCATGAAGGGCAATTTCTCCTCACACAGTGGCGCCCCATACCAGAACTAACTGGAAAGCTGCTAAAAACAGTTGTCGACCTGAGACCTTACTCTTTGGGTCCTACTCCTTTCAATGAATCCAAGCCTATTTCTGGACGCTTACGGTTCATAAACAATTACATCAATGATGTGAAAGATATTAGGGGCATACTGCCAGAAGCTCAGGAAGAAGTTTGGGCAATTCCTTACTGGGACCAGAAATTTGGTCTATTCCAGATGCTGGTAGCCACACACAATCATACGAACCTAAGATTACCGCCTCTTTTGATTTTACATGATAATCGTATAAAAAATATCGGCCACCTGCACGCAATAATTCCAGAAGACAATCTGATATCACAGGCCCTTCATTTACGGTTTCAAGATATGACATTATATAAAGATGGAGATACTGTATCGATTCAATACCCTCAACATTTATGATTTCCCTGAAATCACCTATTTTTTCCTACAGCATATCAAGATGTTCATCCAGCAACTGGAGCAGTGTACGTCGGCCTCCCCAAGGGGTTACTTTATTTAAAGGAGTAGAAACAAAGCGTTCCGCAAAGGCAAGTATGACATATGCGGAGAAAGCAGCATAAAAATGGATTCTCCACATAGGATAATCAACTAATTCCAGCAGTTTGGAGGCAACAGATGTATCATGCAGATGGATCATCATCTCTCCGTACGGCAAAGCAGGATCCCCGTGCCAGATCACCGGCATATGGATCATTTGCAGGCGATTATCCAGCTGGACCACCAGAAAGTTTCGAGCATTCACATCAGCGGCTACCAGGGTTGGCGTTCGAACTTGATCATCAAGAGAAAGAACCAGACGCTCGAATACCCGCCGTAACCGTTGGTAGCGCATCTCAGCCAATCGAGGGCCTTTTTTTCTCTGGCTTTCAAGATACCAGTTGAGGAAGGCCGTCCAAGATCTAAAAGAAGGAGCGCGATGATTTCGAGGACGCCCAAACCCTTCAACCGGAATTGTTTTAAGACGACAGAACATGCGATTCAGATCTTTCGCCCAAAAATTTGCTTGTTCTAAAGAATAACTGCCCCTACTTAATACTTTATCAAAAGATTCCCCTTTGACATACGGGGCAATAACCAGACTAGCACCTCTGCTCGCGAGGAGCTGCACATGCAGGATAGGCCTGAACCAATTCTCTCTGGGAAAGTTATTCAATATTTGCTTCTCTTGAAAAGCGTCGACGGTCGGGTCGACTATTTCCTTTACCACATATTGCCCCTGTGAAGTGGTGACACAGCAAACTATATTGTTGGTATGACTTAATGGTTCAATTCTCTGGATTGTTCCCAACTTTCGCTCCACAATCACACGCGCGACAATTGAAAGCTTTTTTTGCACTATTGCACCCCCCCATACTTAAATTCCGAAACATCCTGGGCATAGCAAATCCAATAATGAGGCACGCCTCGTAGAAGCACTTTCTGAAGAATTTGTTCGCGCTTTTTACGGGTTCGCAGCCCCCCTCGGGGCGGGAATTTGGCTTCCGTCCATTTTCCAAGCTCATCACATAGTTCCAGCCACGGCCATAGTGTGCCGGCAATGGGATCCTGGCCCAGACTATCTAACGTTTTTAAAGAACCGTGATAGCGGACTGCTCTTATCACCGCGTCCGGAAAAGTCCCGGCGCGCTCCAAGAAAGCCGCCCCGGCCTCTTCATGACCGTGAAAAGTCGGCCCTTCAGGTCCATACTGTATCGTGATAACTTTTCCAACATCGTGCCATGCAGTAGCTGTTATTAACAGGGGCCCAATGGCTCCTGCTTCAACCAGTTTTCGGGCGATAAAGATTACTTTTTCTATATGTCCCAGTATGCTGAAGCCGTGCCATTTGGGAACATGAGACTGATTTCCATCCAGCATAGCACTTTCAAGTCCGGCACTGCTAGCAAACTCTAAGTGTTGTTCCAAAACTTCAGCCAGGCTCATACAGGGATGAGGAATCACGGATAACGCACCCCCTTGGAGTAAAAATCTGGATCTATAACCTGCGGATTATCAAGGCCCCGGTTGAGGTACGCCTCCGGGCAGCTAACCCGTGACGGTTCCGTGGCTTTGGCGAGTTCTTTTAAGAGGTTTGCATAAAGTGATTTCTCCAACAACTGCTTAACATGAGACTGCGCCTTCAGGCTAAAAGATTTAGCTTTTCCCTGCGGCGCCGCTTTTAAGATTTCGCCAAAAGTATTATACAGAAGATCGTTCAGAGAATCCACTAACTCATAGGATGCCTTCTCCAGATGTTTCGGAAGTCCCAGATCCGCCTTTTGATATGATCGCATAGTCTCCAGCGGAGTGAATACGGTCTGCAAAACGGTGCTATAGGCTCGGTAGACTTCACCAATTTCACCCTCAAGCCTGGCAAAGTGTACGCTTTCTCTTTCCACTACGTTGTATGAACCCTGAGGGAATTGATTGTCCGGATGCACCTGCAAAGCATAGAGCATTTTTTTTGGTGGTATACGAAAACGACGACAGTAAAAGAGGTTGCGATCCATCCCTCTAAGATTCGTCCATGGAGTAAACATGATAAAACCCACTTTTAACCTGAAAAAAGAGCGATAATCTGCACTGTAACCGGCACTCTCAAGTACTTGTAGTGCCGAAATAATTTCTTCCGGAGACAGGTCCTTGCGGAGCATACGGAGAGTATCGTGATCGAATGATTCCACTCCAACAAAAAGGGTGGTCACTCCTGCATCGCGTAAATCTTCCACAATCTCCCGTGTAACATTGTCGCAGCGGATATAAAGGAATATAGAAGGACGAAATGGCAACTCCGCCACGCACGCTTTAAACCAGGCACACTTTTCTCTAGACTTTTTCAGATTGGGAGCTAAAAACTGTCCGCTACAAAAATAAAAATCTTTTATGCCAAACTCTCGGTAGAGTCTTTTCATTTCTTCTACGATATCGAAGACTGAGCGCTCCCGGTAGCTAGGGCCTGTGTTCATACGAGCAAAGCTTTTAATAGAACAAAAAGCACAATTCGCAAAGCAGCCACGTCCAGTTGATACAGTTGCCTGTAAGCCTGAAAGACTACCGCCATTATGCTCGATAATGCGGCGAAAGATGCTGCGGTCCATATAAGGAAGACGGTCCAGGTTTTTTATAGCAGCTCTCTTTACGGCTGGCACCTTACCACTCCCAGCAACACCAGAAATATTCAATCTCTTTTTATTTTGAATAATTGCGGATAAAAGTTCTGCAAAAGGCTCCTCTCCGTCCCCAACCACGACATAATCGATATCATGATCCTGGAGTAAGCGAACCTGTTCCATGGCAGCAAAAGCACCTCCAGCAATTATCGGGCCTTTGTAGCCTTTTTGCCGCAAAGCTTGGACCAATTTTAAACCTTCGGAAATCTCACGCTCAGCATTTATGGAGAGACCAATGGCTCGAGGCCTCCGAGATACCACACGTTCTGCTACAGTTTCACAGGATTCCCCCCTGATGAATCCATCATCAGTCTCAGGGTAGAATCCTAGGGACTTCAGATAAGAGAGCAGCATGCACACTCCTACCGGCTCCATAAAGAAAACCTTATCGAACAGGGGATAACAGAAAAGAATATCGATTTTCTTCATAAACCCGCAACTCCTTTAAATTTTCTAACCACGTGATAATAACCCCCACGTCAGTGGATTGCCGGAAACCAGCACGGACGGAAGTAGTTGGGATGTGCACATTTAGGAAATTTCCGTCCTGAAAGATAATAAATCTTACTCACTTGGGAAAAAACCCGATCCCACGTAATATCAATTATGCTAACCGCTTCCAACTTTTCCATTAAAACCTTTACTGAATCTCGGTAATCAATAAAAATATTATCAAATACCTGTTCTGCAGATTTGCCTGTAGCTGCGGACAACGCAGTGACATAGAATTCGTAATAAAGGCGCTCCAGTTCTTCTCGAATATGCCGGACGTCAGACGTAATCTCAGGTGCAAAATTAAAGCCAAAAGCGGTTTTCTCTATGTTGCGGATCTGCTTTCGGGTCTTGTGAATCTCTTTAAGCCCGTTAAAAACTAATTTATGGAAACGGCCTGTCAAAGGATCCTGAAAGCTAAAACCTGAGCGAGTTCCCGGGGCTAATAGACCATCCTTTTTAACGCGTCTGTATAGAGATGTACCCGGATAGACTTCAACTTGGGCAATCATTTTAACTGGGGTTATGGAATAACGTTCCCAAAAAGAAAGCTGTGCTTCGATCGAAGTAAGCCGCGTATAAGGGTGAAAGGGTAGAAAGCCTGGCTTTATTCGCAAAGGTGCAGCCACATCCAGGGAGTAACCCAGTTCATACATGGTTTCCAAGCTTTCAATTATTTGTTTTATGGAGACCCCCTTATTATAAAAATCCAGATCCTCCTGACAAAAGCTCTCAACACCAAAATAGACCAACTTCAAACCAGCTTCTCTCAAGGCTTCATAAAGGGGCCTAGTTCGTGCATTGACAGCATCCGGTCGCAGAACCATTGTAAAAGAGGGCTTATTGGGAAGCAGGGGCAGTAACTCTATAAATTCGCGCAAACGTTGCTCACCAAACCAACTAGGATCGCAAAAAGAGTCGTCTTCGAAGATAAACTGCCGCACGTTGTATTGCTTCATGACCCCTTCCATTTCACGGACAATAGCTTCAACTGGCTTAAGACGAAAAGATCTCGCACCTATCGCACGAGTAAATACCGGTGTGCTGCAGAAATTGCAACCGGAATGATAACATCCGTTACTGGCCTCCATGGCGGCGGCCAGATAACCAGGAGGATGATGCTCTGTCAGATATTTTAAGTAGGGCCGATATGCAGGCGCCACCGGGACAGTTTCTGGAGGCGGTATAGCCTCGTTTTGTCGGACACCATACCGGCCGTCTCGCATGGCTAAGCCAGGCAGAGAACGGACAGATTCGCCTGACAACAGCTTTTGTACGAGGTTAACAACAACATATCCTGGATCTGCAGTAATGATATAATCTATAGCCGGGCATTCTTTCAAAACGCCCATCGGGTCAAGAGCGGCATGTTGACCGCCGGCAACGATAAAGCCTCGAAATCCTAGTTCGCGTAATCGGTTTGCAATTCGCTTGCGCTCAGCCTGGTTCTCATCTAAAATGCTGCGCACATTCATCAATCCATAAAAAATAATGCCGTCCATCGACAACAACGATGATAAATCTGTATCATCCAGTTTTCCCAAAATGGAGGTACAAAAAAGACGTGACTGTATTCCGGCAGAAACAAGTCGACCCACAATCTGCTGCGCAGCTTGAGGTTCCAAGTAGGGGGTTTTCTTAAAAGTGAGATTTATTACACCTACCATGTCTATTCACCCCGTATTGCCAAAGTGGCAAAGTATTCCAGGCCATTGGCATCAAAGCCGCGCACAGCGAGCTTGGATCCCACCTTGGTGCAATCGATCCAGGGGGAGCAAGAGGCAAGCTGAGGCTCCAAGCGAGTACGAAAAGAATGCCAGCATTCCTCAAATAAAGCCTGATAGTTCCAATCTATCCCCCAGTATTCAATACCTTCTGGTTCCGCTAGAAGTACACGCACGTTTGACGCCCTGCGATCTATACGAACATCGAGGGGAAGCCCTGAGGTGCTTAAACCGTTTGCATTAAAGGCTCGACTGACTTCGAAAACGGCACCGGCTGAACGCAACCTTTTACGCGTGCAAAGCAAGGCAGGCAATCCGTGGTCAATACCTATCCACGATCGATTAAGCCTTTCGGCGGCTAAAAGAGCAGTACCCGAACCAGCAAAGGGATCTAAAATCAGGTCGCCACTGCAGGTGCATTCGGTTATGATCCGTGATAAAAGTTCTACCGGTTTCTGGGTGTCGTAACCGGTGCGCTCTTCTTCTGGCGCAACCGACACTTTCCAAACATCCTCATAACCGGAGGGACAAAAAGTCGCGCTATCACTCATCCGGTATGCTAAAATGGTGCCATGCCTCTTAGGCCAGCGGTCCGTAGAAGGGGGGCCCCAGTGATAATGCCAAATTATCTCCCCGGCTAAGTGGTTAATCCCCAGCAGTTCATCAAGAATTATTCTGAGGTATGCTCCCAAGTTGTATCCAGTATGTACAAACAGCCAACCCTTGGAAGAGAGTAAGCCAAGACTTGCTTGCAAGCGGGACTCGCACCACTGAAGATAACTGTCCAAGCCACCGGGCCATGTGTCTCTATACGTAGGGATTTGTTCCACTTCGCCGGATGAAGCGTTCTTTACATTCATTGATAAATCCAAGCCGCTACCAAAAGGTGGATCAAAATAAATCAGATCTACAGATTTAGCACTCTCTCTTTTAAGTGCATACATTACCTCTAAGCATTCTCCGTGAATTAAGCGTCCCGTCGCGGACCCCTGACTTCGTTCTATCTTTTTTAATGTTACCATACCGGGAAGTGAAGGAGTACCACGTTCTTTCCAGTTTAGCCTCGCCGTTTTGCTTTGTTTCACCCGGCAGATTGGTGTCTGGGAGTGGTTTTTTCCTTGTAGCAGTGGGGCCAGCGCATCTAGGGGTTGCGATAATCCCAGGTGAGGGCGTTTTTTCACTCTGTTAGCTAGGTTTCGCAAAATGAAAAACCTGTCGTATAAACCAAGGTAAGTCTGCCAAGGTTCTAGTGAGCGGACCGAAGCATAGCCTCGCAGAAAGGCCTTTCGCTCATGTATATCGCGAGGAACCAAGTTACAGGACTTACTTAGATCGTAACCCGCTGGAAAAAGGCGGGAACTCTCAAAATCGATTAGGGCTAGTTCACCTTCATGCCAAAGTAAGTTGTTCAGGACAAAATCCCAGTGAACCGGCACTGCCTCCACTTTCTGTGGCATAAGTGTTTCCAATATATTTAAGAGGTTATCGGCATCCCTTGCATCAACCAGGCCCGCTTCCAGGATAATTTCCATGCTTTCTTTATAACGTTTGCTTATGTAACTGTAAGCTTCACGGGCAGCGGGCTCCGCTTCGCTTTGGGGAACGGATAACGAGTGCAGCCGCGCCAAAAGGATACCCGCTTTCTCCAATAACAAAGTCCGGGGCATTTGCAAGTCCACAACCGGCCGGCCTTCCAACCAATCAGTAATTAGGAGAGGTCCCTCCCGCGCCACTACATTGGGAGTAGGCAAAGCATAAGAAAGGTTCAAAATAAGTTCTGTTTGTCGAGCTTCGCATTCCGAAGAAAAGAGGCGCACTTTAAGAGCCTCCCCCTGAATACGAAAACTGGGGCGGGCAGCCCATTCCCTGGAAAGGAGATCCAGCTTAACCGAGCGTCCCAACAACCTGCCAACTGTGGCACTTACTTCTTTGGGAAAATCTTCGGCGGCGTGCTGGGAAGGTTTATTTATTGCAGATTTAAGCGCCTCCCTGTACTGGTGAAAAGAGAGGCATCGAAGAGCTTCCTCCACAGGTATCCAATATGCGTCGAAACCGAGGTGTTGCTCCGCCGCTTTTGTTTTTTTCTCAAAGGTAAAAAGATACAACCTGAGATCGAACAGCTTTCCCCGACGCTCAAATGTAAAGCGACAAAGAAAGCGGTGCACGGTTCCCTTAATGCCGGTTTCTTCCAAAAGCTCGCGGCGCGCAGCAGCTACCGGTGACTCTCCCGATTCTACGCTCCCCTTTGGCAGTGTCCATATGTCAGGCGGCGAGTGCTTTAGGAGAACCTGCCCTTCTGTAATCAAGACAGCTCCGGCCTGTACTACAACCATTATTAAGAAGTACCATCCTTCCTTATATATTTAAACATGCTTTTACCCATCACTCGGATTAAAATACAACCGGTCCATCAGTTCGAAGAGAAGAGATTTTACATTACACGGATGATAACTTACATGGAATCCCGGAAATACACCTCCACCTTTTTGCAAATCATCAAGATTGCCTGTATTGGCAAGATAACGGTCCCAGTATACTTGTTGATCACACACATGTTGAAAAGTATTTGCCGCCAGAATTTTATTAAGTTCGGTCTGTCGCATTAGCCTAACGGAGGGTAAGGCTTCAGTGTATTCAGGCACGATACAGGCACGGATAGGAGCCACAGTTGAGATACCACACCCCAGCAACCTGCATAAGTCACTGATAAGAAAATAAATTTTTCCGGCATCTTCTCGATTTAACGGTTGGCTTTTTATGACTGCTTTTAAAGCATTTTCATCCTGGTAATAGTAATTAAGGTTGTCTCTTAGTTTTTGACGTTGTTCAGGTTTTAGAATATGATTAAGCGTAGTTGCCTTTACTCCTATGGACATAGGCAACCCCCATAATCGAACGGTTTTATCCTTTTCCACCGCAAGCAAAGCGTGATCATTGGTAATTAATTTGGCACCAAAAGTTTTGACGAGTTCCAAAAGGAGCGTAGTTTTACCGCTACCTTTTTTCCCAACAATTATTAGCCCGCTCCCGTTTAGTTCCATCCCACTGGCATGAAGATGAACTGCTCCATTGTTCATGGCTTCCAGAATAAAAAGGTTACGTAAAAAGCGAGCTACTATGTATAGTGTTTCCTCTTCCTCCTCCGGTGCAAACACCCAAACCGTCTTTTTTTGGGGCTCTACCATGAAAAAGCTTTTAACTCCTTTTATGTCAGGATCTTGTTGTTTTACAAAATGAGTATTATTTTTAGAGGAAAGCACTGTTGAAGTTGACTCGACTATTGAATGTACAGAGATTGACGGATCTTCAGAAAGCCTTACAAATTCTTTCTCCACCCAGGCGATAACTAAAGGATCTCCGAAGAAAACTATCTCCCAGTTGGCCTCGAAAGCACTATTTTTTACGGGTGCAAAAAAAGGTTCCACATATGACTTAACCCAATTAAATATGAATACATTTTTAGCATATAAGTTTATAATTATATTTTGGTAAGAAAAGCTTTGTCCATATATTTTATTAGTTAACCAACCCCGTATGGCTTGCTTTAATCTTTGCAATACAAGTCACCTTTACTACAATCCCTATTCAATAAATATTCTCTAAATGCATTACGACCAAATTAATAGCTTCATTATAAGCTTTATCTTCGGAAAGTCCTGCGTAAGGTTTTGTTTTAATGGTCCAAGGAATACTGGAAATCAGCGGAATCTCGAAATCATCAGCCAACTTATTAACCAGGCCCTCCGGAAACAAACGCACCGTGGCATTACATTCACGGCAAACTACAGTGCTCATATTTTCTATCAACCCTAATACTGGTAGGTCGGCTTCGCGGTACATACTTAAGGTACGCTGCACCTGGCTTACAGAAAGGGGAGAAGCCGTGGTTATCACCAAAGCCACTCTTTTAGGTAGCAGCTGCATTAGCGCCATGTGAGTGTCTCCCGTTCCAGGAGGCTGATCAATAATCAGGTAGTCGAGGCTTCCCCAGTCGGTTAATTCCAGCAACTGCCTAATAACTCCGTGCAGCATGTATCCCTTCCATGCGAGAGGTTTCTCTTTAGATATTACAAAACCAATCGAAAGAAGCTTGACACCGCCAGATATCAGAGGTTTTATTCTCTTATCTTTTACCAGTGGTTTGCTGTCTACCTGAAATAGTTCATTTATACTCGGCCCATGCAAATCTGCATCGAGCAAACCCACTTTATAACCTCTTTGGGATAGGCAAAGCGATAGATCTGCCGATATTGTGCTTTTACCTACTCCGCCTTTTCCACTGCTGATCAATATGACCTGGTTGATACGGGGTAGTCGAATCGGTTTTACCGTTGATGGGTTAATTTTGCTATCTGGTATCTCATCTAATACCATAAACTCTTCCTTTCGTACTAATCATTCAATTGCTACAAAAAACTGCACAGGCAATACGAGGCCAGCTGCTTTTCATATAGTCAGTGATTTTAAACATTTTGGGCACTTCATGCCATTTATGATCGCCCCGGACGAAGCCAAGTAACAAACATTCCAACCATGCGCCTGTGATGAACAAGGGAAGTGCTTTGATTTGTTCCCTTCCCAAAGGATGATTAGAGTGATAGCTTTCTAAAAATTTGACAGTGGCGTCTTCATCCAAGTAAGTGCGAATTGCAGGCCTATGATTTGAAGTATTCCCCTCGTAATCAAGCCCAAAGAAGGCCGCTACTGCTTCTCCCACATCGTGCAAACGTGTATCCATACAGCTATTATCAAAATCGTACACAGCTGATACTTCGCCTTTTCCCAGCGCCAAATTCCACGGAATAAAATCTCCATGTACTGCTATAGGAGGTATGTGGTAAATATCTCTTTTTTCCAAAGCTACCTCTAAATCATTTTTTAAATCTCCCAATCTGTCCAGTGTTGCCATAATTTCCTTTCTTTTATGATTGTTTTCTACGGAAGAGACGGCGATGTTTTGAACAAGGTCAATATGGTTTCCCAGTATTTCTACCAGGTTCTCACGGGGCCAGGGTTCTGCAGGATTAAAAAATTCTGATAGGTGATGCAGTTGTGCAAGGCACAACGCTGCCGCTTCTATATCTTCGGGACGGTTCTGGAATGGCCTGCCTTCTATGAATTCACTAAGAAAAAATTTCTGCTGGTTGAATTCTATAAAGGTGGTCCCGCTTTTTGTAGGTAAGATCTTGGGAAGTGGAAACCCATTTTTTTTTAAAAAAAGCTGAAAAGAATGGCTAAAATTCAATATGGTCTCACTGTCAGCATACCAGGGAATCTGTTTTAGAAAATAAGTTCCCCGACAAGTATGGAGGATGAGTTTTTTAGAGGTTTGAGAACGAACTTCCAAGAGTTCGAGATAAGGGCCAGATAAAATAAATGGAGAAACGGCAATTAATTCCCCAAGATCATATTGTGCTAACATAAAATGAAGAAATTCTTCCTCCATGTTGAAAAAGTTTAAATCAACAGGTTTACGTTCTACCGGCACAAATTTTACCTCCCCTATTATGAAGAGATATAAAAATACAGACCTTGTCTTATGGCTTTAGGGTCGAATGAGCACGCGGAAACTGGACTCCACTCCAGATAAAGGGTAATTCAAGAACTCCTTGTAAAAAACGTTCCCAACCCAACCCAAAACCAGAGGTTGGCACATAACCGGTCATAGTTCTGGATTGGATGTATGGCTCATAATCATCGTACGGCAGATGAAAAATACTGGCTTTTTCTTCCAGTTCAGAAAGGCTTCTAACTCGGTGACCACTTCCCACTGTTTCCCGATAGCCCGGCAAGATAATATCAGCGTTGTTGCAAACAGCAGGCTCTTTGTGATCAATCGGAGCGTGGTAAAATGGTATCTCCAGGGATGGAAATTCCTTAACAATTACTAAACCTCCGCATATCTGAGTTAGCCTGACTTCTTCCCAAAATCCAAAATATTTCATAGTAAAACTCTTATATTTTTCTTCTCCCGTATCCTCATATAAAGCATTGAGCGCATCAATAAAAGTAATCTGGCAAACATTGCTTTCGTCCGTTAAAGAAGCAAGCCCTTTTAAATCTTTTACAAAAAAAGCAACATCTTCTTCATTATACCGCAACATCTCCTGGATTAGATACTCCAGAAAGTTTAGGATCAGTTTCAGGTTCTCTTCCTGGGAAATTCTCCCTTCGTACTCAATATGATGAAATTCTGACAAATGAGTTGCATCTGCTTCTTCATGCCGGAAAGAGTTATAAACAGAATATACCTGTTCAACATTATTTTGTAACAAGGCTAACTCCAGGTAAATTTGTGATGATTCAGAAAGAAAAGCAGGGTCCTCTAAATCAAACCACTGAAGGGTAATTGGACAGGTGTCACTGGTATAATTAATAGCCTCCCGTCCGTACACTGCTCCTGGGGAAGATATCATTCTAACAGTCAATGGCAAAGAGGTAAAAAATGCACCTATTGAATCAAAATATTGATGTGTAGCCATATTGATACGGTGATTTAAACGTGAGAGATGATACCAGCAACTATCTTTGGCAAGGCTCTTCGCCCTGTTCTTAACCTCTTTGACGGGAAATGCTATTGAAGAGATATCCCCCATAGGCGGGTAAATATTATTACCTTTGTACTTTATTTCCCCGTTAGCAAACGCTTCATAGGGTCCTAAAATCATTCCTCACCTCCTATGGAATCAACTCTTTCTATTAGGGTTAACAATTTATCTTGAAGAATTATAACATGCTAGTGCTACTTTAGCAAAAACTACACACTATGTCCGATCCAAACATTCCAGTAATGCCACCTCAATAAAACCCGAAATAAATCAAAAAGTAGTATCGAATCGAAGTGAAAATGACTATGGATCAAATAGCTTACGCTTTATTTGACCCGACTTCCATGGAACAACATAATAAAAATATCAACGATTGATTTAGATATTCCCACACCCCAAAGCCAATTAGGGCTATGATATAGCCTAATAGTGGCGCATGCCCAAACAGCATAATACATTGTATAAACTCTAAGTGCACTTCCTTTGTGCAAAACCCTGTCGGTATTCATCATTAATACACTGAAAAAAGTTGCAAAGCAAACTGAAAGCAATACATCTATTAACTGAATAGAGCCGGTTCTGCATCTGGAGGAATACACCGGAAGATGAACAAAGCAGAGCTCATGTGCTTAAGGTTTTCATTGGAGAGTTCCATTAACTCAATGAGGCGACTTTTTACTACAGCACGGGCCTCGGCACTCCAGGAAGAAGCGATTTTTGCAGCCATTGCTTCACCATATCGCTGTATATCTTCCGATTGAACTGTCTTTACCGTTTCCTGGTGTTCAAAAAATAGCTCCAAATCATTGCGCCTGTAGATGTTGCGCCAGTGCTCTATGCCCCAGTTAGGAATGGGCACACCAATTGCTTCACTAACACGGTGCCTCAATGTTTTCTCTGACATAGAATGGTAGAAGAATTCAGCATCAGCAATCATACCCCACGGCCGCACCACACGGATCCATTCATTCACGACTTCATATTGCTCCTTTATGAAAGCTAATGAACCACCGCAGATCACGACATCAAAAGAACTTTCCTCAAAAGGAAGATCTCTTGTGTCAGCAACTAGAAAATGGACAAGGTCGCTAATATTAGCTTCTGAGGCAGCATTTCTGGCGGACTTAACCATATGCTCATCGATGTCTAGACCAATCACCGTACATCCTGTAAGTCGAGCCAACTGTATTCCAACAAAGCCAGTATTACAGCCAATGTCAAGTACTTTTAAACTCGGTCGCAAAAAACAGTTCAGCGCTATACGCCGGACGGTTTGAATTCCACCTGGCGGCCGGTTGGTCTCTCCAATAGCAGCCAAAAATTTAACATAAGGCATTGCTTTAAGTTCCTGTGCTGAAGGATAATTTTTGATACTATCACCTCCGTAATTGTAATCTTTTATAAAACGGATGCCTCCAGAATACTTAAGAATGATTCACCATAAGTGTCAATTCTCGCCCTGCATCCTAACGGCAAGGTTAGCATAGGTTCGGTATGACCCAGGTCAACGTCTACCAGAATCGGAATCCTCCGGTCACCCAGTACCTGCATTAGAATAGCTTCGAAGTCTGAAAATCCTGTTGCCATAGTTCTGGGGCGGCTCGGTCTCCCCAGAACTAAACCCCTGATAGCCTTCAAAACTCCGGAAACTTTTAATAACATAAGATGTGCCCAGAATTCGTCCGGAGATATCTCTTCTGTTTCTAAAAAAAGAACGACACCGTTCCAATCGGGGGCATAAGGCGTTCCCAGTAATAAAGATATTGTCGGCAAGCAACCACCTAACAAAGGCCCTTCAGCTATTCCCGACCTTATATAGCGCCACTTCGCAACTCCTTTGGGTTCTCTAGCCTTATCATCTTCACATTCCCATTGTAACATTTGATCGGTCCAGGTTTTAGGAGGACACAGGATACCAGGCAAATCAGGGGTGGAGACAACACGTAAAAAATTTTGCAAGGTATAATCCCAGGGCCCTCCAGTCTCTGCCCATTCCGAAAGCACCATGGGGCCATGGAAGGTTACTACTCCTGCCCTGGAATAACCTGCCAACAAAAGAGAACAAATATCGCTGTATCCAACAACAATCTTGGGATTTTCTCGCCATAAGCAAAAGTTAATAAAGGGAAGGACTGCTGACATAGTCCATCCACCGATAGTGGTAAACACCGCTCGTATATCCGGGTTACGCAAAAAGTAATGGAATTCTTGCGCCAGCTTTTCCGGACTAGCTGCTGCAAAACCTTCATTTTTTGAGCTAAACGGTCCCAAAACAACCTTAAAACCTGCACGCTTTATAGCTTTGAGGCCACGATGATAGCGGCGGGGATAAAGGGCAGGACCTGGAAATGAAGGCGTCCATATACCCACGACATCCCCTGGCTCTAAGCGACACGGTTTAATAATACTATGGAAACTCAATATAGCTATCCTCAATATGTTTTTTGTAGCTCGCCGGTAATCCGATTTTTTTCAGAACCAAAGCACCGATCTTAGTCGCCATCTCCAGTGAAACACCAGAACATGCCTGCTCATGAAATCAAAAATATCAGTATATTTAGAATGTGTCAAGCCTACTCACGTAAGCATTTGTATATTATTTTAATTAAACATTTAATTTGTTTACATTTTTTGCCGTATCCATCCTTTTCCTTGCACATGTTACAACTATCTTTACTTCCACCTTTTTGAGAAACCTTGATAGTTGCGAGTTTTCCAACAACAGCAAATATGTATTCATTAGGGCACTTTTATGACAAATGCAAGCTGAAAAAACTATTATCAAGTATTCTTAATCAAATAAACCGGTTCAAAATTACCCCAACAGAAAGAAGAGAAGCCAGGGCCTTAATCTCACCTTCTTTTCCATATACAAATACCAATTTTAACTTTAGACAGCATTTTTAACCCCTTCCCATTGATACCAAATCAGCAGCAAACTTCAATCTTGATTCTGAAAAATACATTATCTTTACAAGCTCAATTTCAATATTTTAATCTAATGCTATGTTTGATTATATTAAGGTTTAGTTTCTATTACAAAATTATTTCTTTCACAAATGGCTATTTGTTTTAGGAATATTTGTATAATACTAAGCAAAATCTCTAAATGCGTTATTTTTCTATCGATTTTATCCAAGATCTATTAACACTAGTGTCCCGCTGCAACCCAGCATAATTTTTATAACTTCACTTTTTTTAAAAATCAGGTATTGCGCAGAAAGATAGTTAAAGAGGAGAACAAAAAACGCTTATTGCTATTTTTGAGACCCCTGTCCAAAGTTTCGCTCATAGAGCTTTTCAGCAAAAAGCCATGCTTCTTCCCTGGATTTAATTTTCTCATCTTGCTGCGCTTCCCAAACTTTTTGCTTAATAAGACCAACCAGCGGTCCTTCCTTGATATTG
>Ga0207421_10001179_pt1 | contig 34000 bp, 34 predicted proteins | sample SodLakKL_010_SED_4_FD_187542 | JGI IMG/M metagenome (GOLD analysis project Ga0207421, IMG submission 187542) | Alkaline sediment microbial communities from Lake Tanatar, Kulunda Steppe, Russia - 8KL_010_SED (SPAdes) (version 2) | ecosystem: Environmental > Aquatic > Non-marine Saline and...
AGCCCGTTTTTCAGCTCATAGGTGAGGTTTGGCACGTCAATTACCGGCTCGGTATCATATGTCATCGTAAAGCTCACGCGGAAGGTAAGGTTACGGGTAATGCGCATATTGAGCTGATTTTCTGATGTAGCGCGCGGTTCAAAAAACCGGTCAGGTCGTGCCTGGTAATAGCCGATCATGGTAAGAGATGTTTGAGGATTGAGCTGCCCGCGGATCACCAGGTTACTGGTGCTTTTAATGAGGTTGTTCTCCACGGTTTCGTCATCTCCGAGCCCCCACTCTTCATGCTCAAACATCACGCCGGTTGAAAAACGTCCGCTCAGGTTCGGCCTGTCGAGAAAGGTGTAGCGGATACCGGCCCCGCCAAGCACCCGGTTGCGAAGCCCAAGGTTATTGTTGTACTGATACTGAGTAAACAGTTCGGGCGAGAACTTCTCTTTTCTCAAAAAGGTAGAACGAAGATGGATATATCCGTTGCTGATGAGTGAATTGCCGTCCACATTCACCAGGTCGAGCTGGGTGATTAACAGGTACTGGTGCAGGTCGGAGAAGTAGGCGGCATTGGCTTGCCCGCCGGTTTTGATGACCCGGTCGTTGTATTTGTTGAGGGAGAAATCGAACCCGAGTTCTCCCACCCATCCGGTTGTGTCTGAATCAGACCGGACACGTTCCACGTTCAGTACCTGCGCCTGTGTGATTTCGGTGAATAGCAGAAGGGTTAAAAGTGTGACGGTAAAAAGAGATACAGATGGAAATTGGTAGTTCATTGAGTATTAAGACGATATTTAAAAAAAATGCATGTGTAACAGGCCACGAAGGCACGAGGACACAAAGGTGCACGAAGTTTTTTTAGAGTTTACTATTCCCTACAAGGGCGACAGCACACCGGTATTCCGGATGAAAATGAATGCATCATAGCGTTCGGGAAGTATGGTTTGTACGTAGTTGCCGCGTTCATTTCGCGGATTATAGGTTACGCCGATAGCTCTATGGGGTATCCAACGATCCAGGGCCCCGGTAAGTTCACGCTCGTCAAATAAGAGGTAAAACGTCTCATAGCCGGTGGCTTCAAGCATGGCCTCCCAGCTGTCCGGCATGGCTTCAGGTACCTCCATGCTTTCCATGTTGCCCTCCCAGTTAAATGCCGCCAAAACCCGGCCGGTATACGTGCCAAACCCGATAGCAAACACATTCTCCCGGCCAAGGGCTTCACGGCTCAGCTGCCCGATATTATGTGCTCCCTGCCGGCCCATTTCTGTAGCCCTTGCATCGCCAATATGGGTGTTGTGAGCCCAGACTATACCTCTGCTGTTATCACCGTAGTACTCCAGGAGTCGTTCGGCCGTGAGATAAAAGTGGGAAGCTCTCTCATTCCACGAGGTGGCATCGCGCTGGAGATTTCCCCTGTAGTGCCGCTCTGCATTGATGGCTACCTTGGCTCCGTGTTCAGCCCTGAAAAATCCCCAGCGATCCGCATCCGGATGCTCCTCAAGGGTTCTTACCATTTCAAGAACCTCCTGCATGTCAGAGGCGCAATCCTGACCTGACTGCTGAATCATGCGTACATAGTCGCCGGGTTCAGAAAAGCGCGTCATACAGGAGTAAGCATTGGAGGCTGATCTCCCAAGGTCAGGATCAATACCTGAAATCCACTCCAGAACATCATCCATTACGGTAAAATTGTCGTACACATCGATACCGTAAAAGCCAACGCGCTCCTCAGCTGCAAGGCCTTCGTTATGTTCATACATCCACTGTACCAGCTCTTTGACCTCTTCATTTTTCCACATCCAGAGCGGCCATCGGGTTATGGATTCCATGGCCTCATCAATTGTAGCAGGCCCGCCCGGTTTGTGCTTTACAAATTTGTTGATTCGTGACGTGGACGACCAGTCGGCCTCAACGGCAATGAAATTAAACCCGTGCTCTTCAATCAAATTCATGCTCAGAGCGGCTCTTTTTGTATAGAATTCAGAAGTACCATGTGAAGCTTCGCCCATCAATACCAGCCGCTCCTCCCCAATGTGATTTGTGAGGGTTGTAAGTTCATCCATGTTTTCGAAAGGGGTGGCGTAACGCTGCAAAAGTTCAGGCAGATCCTGTGCGGAGCAGACGGATACGATGAAAAGAAGAGGAATGAAAAACAGATATCGGACGCGATTCATCATGGTGAACAGTTTATTTAAAGTTTCTTTCTACTGAAAATAACAAAAAGATAGGAACAAACTGCCCAACCTGACAGCGTGGCTTTTATCAGCAACCTTGAAGCGTCCGCAGATCCTTCAAGCGTTGGTGAAGAGGATATATGCCTTGAGATGTTGGGGCTTACTGCTTTCGACGCTGTCAGAAGCACGGAAAAGCGCCGTGAATGCTCATATGTCAGGTCGTAAATTTACTGCCTGAACGGATTGACAATCGTCAGACTATCTATTTGTTGTCCATGCTGAAAATCTTCCGAATAGAGTATGTCGGCTGAAATCTCGGATGCAGCAGCCAGGATGAGAGAATCGTAAAAGGAGTACTGATAGCGGTCTGAAATTTCCAGGGCGGATGTGTACAGTTCACTACTTGGGTAAACCCGCCATAGAGGAGTCAATACAGAATTTAAATACAGTCTGCTGTCCTCTGTTTTTAAAGGGGTTTCAAATTTGGTTGAAGCGACATTGAGAAACTCCTGAACCACCTGGTAGCTGATAAAGCAGTTGTGGTATTTTAATCCGTCATGGATAATTTTCTTTGCAGTTTGTTGTTTCTCTGCAGCGCGGGCGTCGAAGGAGCAAACAAATATATTTGTATCAATAAACGCTCTATCGTTCATTCATCTCTTCTCTGGTAAATGTTTTACCGGGTCGGGCATAGCACAGCTTTTCCATGAGGTGATCAAACTCATCAGGTTTTTCATCTTTAGTGGCGTATTGCTCGAGCCATTCGCGAAATCGCTTGTTCAGAGACGTATTCTCTTTCCTGGCTCTTTCACGGGCCTTTTTGATTAACGATTCATTTGCTGTAAAGGTGATGTTTTTCATGGTGCACGAGTTTCGTGTAAAATACAGAGATTATAAGAACGTGGCAATCCGGGTTATTATTCCACGCTGTTCCCGATGCCAAGCCCCTTCGACGCGTTCGCTCTACTCGCAACCGGTGAGAGATCTAAATTACACGTCCGCTGGTACACTGAACATCCCTCCCACGCCAAGGCGTGGACTCCCCTCGAGGGGAGATTTATAGAGTCACCTAAAAAATAGTATTGCCCGTCACCCACATAGTACTTACTCGTTCCTGTCATCCACAATCCCGACCGGAGCGTTAGCGGAGTGGAGGGATCTCCATATACCGGGGAGTAATCACCAAAGCATCATTTTCATGCAAAAAACGCTGCCGCCGCTCTTGATAAATTCGTAGGTGCTGAACTCGTGAACGGAGAAGCCGGCGTCGCGCAACTTCTGGTTTACGTCGGTGCAGCCCTGCTGGATAAAGACATTCCTGCCGTCGGGACAGGTAGCATTTACCGCAAACATTTTTTCCGCTTCGTATTTTGTTGCTTCAATTACATTTTCAAAAAGCTTATGGATCATTTTCAGTCCCTCTTCCGTAAATGCGTCGGGGTAGATCAGTGCATGTTTCTCATTCAGAACACAGAGGCAGGTGTCGAGGTGATAAAATTTATCATCTACCAGCTCGAGGGCAATGACCGGCGTGTCAAGCAGTTCGGACACCTGTTCGTGGGCTTTCAGCGAGGACCTGAATCCGTACCCTCCCCAGAGCAGCTGTCTCTTAAAATGCCATAAGGCATCCCCCATGCCTTCAAAATCGTTAACAATCGCCGGATCGAGATGCAGTACTTCGTAATCCTGGGTTCTGTACCACTTTTCAATGGCTTCTACTTCCCTCTTGCGCTCATCGGTGTGCATGATGCTCATGACCACTTTTTTGGTGTCATCGGTATCAACAAAGGGCAGGCTTTGGTTTGCACAAAAAACCATATCGGGTAGTCCTTTTTCGCCCTTTATGATCTGAACATCAAAACCCAGTTCCTCATAACCGTCAACAAGATGCTCCCATTCGTTAAGCGCCTGCATTTTATCAACACCGCCGATGTGTCCCTTCATGTGTGGATTTATCACATATTCCACATCAAAATAGGTTGGTTTAACCATTAGCACGCGGGAAGGTGCAGGCATTTTAGGCAGGTCAGACAAATTAAAATCGATCTGGGAAACAGAGGTATAAATTTTTTTCATGGGAGATTTGTTTTTAGTTCTGCGAGGTTGTCAGCCCCGACAGATTGTAACACTCTTTAGCTCGGAATGTAAGGGTAAAAAATTTGTGATTATCCACCAAATTATTTCAGGTATCAAATTTTAATGATGGGTATGGTTAAATGAGTCCAAATATATATGAGGACCGTTAACTAACATTAGTTAACAGATTTCTTTCACGCTGAAACTTGCCCCTTGAAATAGAAACAATTACGTTCTCACTATGATATTAGATCCAAACATACTTACACAGCTGGCACCGCTCGAAATGAAAGCCAGGAATATTGTTGAGGGTTTCATCTCAGGTCTGCACCGCAGTCCATATCACGGTTTTAGTGTGGAGTTTGCCGAACACAAGCCCTATAACCAGGGAGATGATTTTAAACATATCGACTGGAAGGTGTATGGAAAGACAGAGCGTTTTTATGTGAAGCAGTATGAGGCCGAAACCAACCTTCGCGCGCATGTGGTGCTCGACATCAGCAGTTCGATGTATTTTAAACATTTCGCCGATTGGAGCAAGCTGAGGTACGCCATTCACCTGGCGGCTTCGCTGATGTACATGCTTTATCGGCAGCGTGATGCTTCAGGGCTTGTGCTGTTTGACGAGAAAGTGAGAGAGGAGTTTCCGGCTAAATCATCTTACAGCCATTTGAGGCTTCTTTTTAGCCGTCTTGAAGAGCAACTTTCAGAAGAACAGGAAAAAGCCGGCCTACAGCGCTCTTCAGCATCGGCCGAAGCGCTGCATCAACTGGCTGAAAATTTGAAAAAAAGAAGTCTGGTAATCATACTCACCGATCTGTTTGAAAACGTGAATAATCACGAAGCACTGATCTCTGCACTCCGGCATTTGCGTCACCAGAAGCATGAAGTACTGCTTTTTAATGTTTTGGAACATCAGAGTGAGAGAGAACTCGATTTTCCCGACGGTAAATTTCTTTTTGAGGATATGGAGACGGGCTCTGAGATGGAGGTGATTCCGGCGCAGGTAAAGGAAGACTATAAGAAAAAGGTAAATGAGTATACCAGGCGCTTTAAACTTGCCTGCAATGAAGCGCGTGTAGATTTTGAAGAGATCGATACACAGAGCCCGTTCGACCTGGCTCTGCTGGCCTACCTGAATAAGAGAAAAAAACTGGGTTAGCAGAATAAAACTTTAAATCAAAACGTGAGAGATGGATACTTCCAAATCTGATGTAAAGAGAATCTTTGAACGTCAGGCTTACCATCTGGCGGCCTTGATCATTTTGATGAGTATTCTGTTTTATTCAGATGAAATCGTGTCGTATCAGGAAGGTGAATTTTTGGGGTTATCCTCCGGAATATGGTTTTGGGCTTCAATTTTCGCGGCCATTCTTCACCAGGCCTATACCTGGCTGTTCTGGCGTCTGGAGCTCTACCTGGGATACCTGACGAAGAAATTTGGCAAGCACTCCTTTACCGTTTTTAAGGTACTCTTTGCTTTTTTCGGGTTGAGCCGGCTGTTGATTTTTCCAATGGCCTATTCCAACAGGCATACGCTGGAACTGCCGGCGCTTTTTCAATGGGGTCTGTCTTCTATTCTCCTTCTGCTGTCAGGCTATCTCTTTTATTCCGTCATAAGGTGGTTTGGCATAAACCGCGCTGCGGGGCTGGACCATTTTAAGCCTGATGAGGCTAAAGAGTGGGGTTTTGTGGATAAGGGAATATTCCGGTTCACCTCGAATGGAATGTATCTATTTGGTTTTCTATTCCTTTGGGTGCCGGGATTGATGCTGGAATCTTCAGGGGCACTTTTAGCAGCGGCTTTTTCACACACGTACATATGGGTGCACTATTATTGCACAGAAAAACCGGATATGGAGTATATCTACCAGTAAAGGTAATTGACCTGAGTTCGAGAAAAGAGTTAATATATGACTGAAAGTATCTCCTTTTTCTATATCTCGAACAAACGTTATGTGACTTTTACCCGTCTGAGAATCCGGTTTAAAAGTTTTGGGGCCAATCGCTTCATGTATACGGCAAGAATTTCAGAACCGCCTATATAGACCTCCTCTTTCTGTCGGGCAAGTTTTGGGAGAAGACGTTTGGCGAACTCTTCCGGCGGCATGGCATTTTTATGAGCACTCTCCATTTTTTCATACTTCTCACCGTCGGCATTCAGGGCGTTAACAGTGACATTGGTTTTTACAAAACCGGGGCAGACGAGGGTTATATCAATATTATGTTCATAAACCTCCTGCCGAAGACAGTCGAACCAGCCATGCAGGGCGTGTTTTGAAGCAGCATAGGCCGATCTGTACTTTGTGCCGATTTTACCCATCACGCTGCTGATTACTACGATATGCCCCGATTTCTGCCCGATAAATTCAGGCAATACAGCTTTGGTTAAGGCGATGGTACCGAAGAAATTCACCTCCATCAGTTCTCGGACAGTCTCCAGTTTTGCATCAACCGCATAGGCTCGCTGGCTCACACCGCCATTATTAATCAGCATATCAATATGGCCAAAAAACTCTAATGCCTCAGCTGTTTTAGCTTGCATGCTCTCAGTCTGTTTCAGGTCGAGAGGTAATATTCTCACTCTTTCTTCACTATCATCACAGGCGGCTTGCACACGCTCAAGTTCCTCCACACGGCGTGCCGAAAGAATTAAGTTTGCTCCCTTTTTGTTAAATTCATAGGCTAATGCCTCACCAATGCCCGAAGAAGCGCCTGTAATCCAGATAACCTTTTTTTGATTGTCCATTCTGTACCTTTGTTCAGATTGTATTGCTAAATATACTTTATTAACCTCCAACTATAAAAGTTGTGAATGAAATCTTCAGAGATCATGAGATAATTGTCAAATTAACCATGATTGAAAAGGGTATCGTGATCTGAAATGAAATTTTATTGAGACATATGCTACATAAACACACAATTTTATTGGTAGAAGATGAGATTGAACCGGCCGAAATGCTGTCAAACTTTCTTGAGATGAACGATTTTAACGTGTTGCTGGCCCATGATGGAAATAAAGCACTTGAGTTAATTGAAAAGAATGCAGGTGATATAGATTTGGCTGTGCTGGATATTATGGTGCCTCATGTGAACGGAAAAGAGATTTGCAGGATTATTCGTAAACACCCTGTTTTGAGCGATATACCTGTAATTTTTCTCACTGCCAGAGACAAGGAGAAAGATGAGATTGAGGGGTTGGAACTGGGAGCGGATGATTACATCTCCAAGCCGGCCAGCCTGAAGCTGGTTAAGGCTCATATCGAATCGCTGCTGCGGCGCCAAAATCCGCAAAACAGTAAATGGATTCAGCATGGTGAGCTGTTTTTGGATACCAGCGGGAAAGATCTCTATTTAAGGGATAAGAGGATTGAACTTACTTCGACAGAGTACGCACTTGTGGAGCTTTTTTTCCAAAACCCCAAAAGGGTGTATACCCGACAGCAAATACTTGAACATATCGGTGGCGACGACCGGTTTGTATTCGACCGCACCGTAGATGTGCACATTAAAAACCTGAGGCTGAAGCTGGGTACTGCTTCCGATATGATTAAGACCTATCGCGGAATGGGTTATGGAATGAACAGAGACCAGCTAACAGCATGAGCATCAGAGCCAAATTAGCATGGACATTTATTCTGCTGCTCATTTTCGGCATAACGGCGATAAGCAGTTACTCAATTCTTTTTATTCGCAACTATCTGATACAGGAGGGAGAAAAACAGATTATAAATGATACGGAGTGGCTGACTATTACGATTCAAAACCTGCGGCTGGATGACAACTTCGAAACCAATCTGAATGAGGTGGCAAGAACCTCAGGGTATCAAATTGCGGTATACGACGAAGATGGTCATCTTTTTGCTAAGGTACCCTACATTGATGATATCGAGGCATCCTCAATGTTTGACGCGGCTCTGGTTGATACGCTCACGATTTTGCAGGATGTGTATCTGAATAATGACCCCGCCAGCGACAAAATTGAGGCCTATGCCATGCTTTCCAAAGATCACAATCCGGCTCGTTTCCTGGAGGTCAGCATCTTTAAAGATCAAATTTATGAGCCTATAAAAACGATACGCTGGATAATCTACACGGGTATGTTTATCTCAATAGGCCTGGTTATTTTGGTTAGTATTCTCTTTTCAAGGTATATCTCGAGACCCATTTTACAGCTCGAATCGGCAGCACGCGACATTGCAGAGGGAGATGTGACACGTACCCTGAACCTCGACAGAAACGATGAATTTGGCAAGCTTGCAACATCCCTGAATCGAATGGCAGAGCGGTTTCGGCAAGATAATCAGGAGATGAAGCGGCTTTATGACAAACAGAGCCAGTTTTTTGCCGATATCACCCACGAAATCCGTAATCCGTTGCACACCATAGCGGGCTCGCTTGAAATGCTGCAGATGGAAAGCCTGCAGAAAGAGCAGCGAGAACACTATTTACAAACTGCCTTGAGGCAAACGGAGAGAATTAACAGGCTTTATAAAGACCTGGTAACCCTTCAGCGTTACGATTCAGATTCCTATTTTGTTGAAAAACAGAAATTTGATCTGTGCAAAACCATCAAGCATGTAGTTGATCTCTACCAGAAAGAAGCTGCCGAAAAGGGGATTAACCTGAAGTATGATCAGGGCTACAGAGTTGTGGTTGGCGATCCCGATAAAATTGAGCAGGTAATTGACAATCTGGTATCAAACGCGATTAAATATACCAACAAGGGTGAAATCGAAATCAAAGTGACCGAAGAAGACGGACACGTTTCAGTGCATGTTATCGATACAGGTATTGGTATCTCTTCAGAACATCTCGACCGGCTTTTTGACCGCTTTTACAGAACCGACAAAGCGCGATCAAGGGATAAAGGCGGCACCGGACTTGGCCTTGCCGTGGTAAAAAGTATTTTAAGCGCTCATGATTCCGACGTGATGGTAAAAAGCAAGCCGGGAGAAGGCTCAGACTTTTCGTTCAGGCTGCAAAAAGGCTAAAGCAGTTTTTTATAGAGATACGACGCTGCCAATCCTCCAAGAAGAGGAGCCAGTATGTAGATGGGCAGGTAGTAGTAGGAAAAGCCGTTGTTTAGAAAATCTGTGAAAACAAAAGCGGAAGTAAATGCCGGATTTAATCCTGTGCCCGATATGGGTTCTGCAATGATATAAGATCCATAGAAAGTGAGGCCAATCATCAGTCCAAAAACGGGGTTGCGACGCTTTTCAGCCGGATAGACCATAAAGAGGAAGATCAGAACAAACAAAAATGAAAAGAGAAATTCCACCACAATAAATTCATACGTCCCTGTTGATGGAGACGGGCTTGCTACATGGGTAATGCCGGATATTTGCCAGACAAGGAAAGCCCCAAAAACTGCACCGGTCAACTGGGCAGCAAGATGAAACAGAAGCTGATCCAGAGATATTTTTCCCGATACCCAGGCAGCGAGGCTGATTGCCGGGTTAAAGTGCGAGCCTGATATATCTGAGAAAAGATAGATAAGAGCAGCCAGTATCAGGCCGGCAGCCACTGGGTTTCCCGATAAACCAACCGCTATCGTTAAAAAAAGAGTTCCGAATAGTTCGGCACTGAATTTGAGCATATGAGAAAATCATTCAAATGATAACCTCTCGAATCTACTTGGAGTAGCACCTATAATGCAAGTTAAGTTACAAGGCGGGCTATATTAGTTTGTTAACAGTTGTCAAAAATAAGTTAATATTGGCAGTTAAATTAAATTTAATCAACAAGTAAAAGCATGTGTAATGACTTTTGAAAAAGAGAAGTATTAAACGGATTTTTTTGAACTAGTAGCGGCTTTTACCGGATTTCAGGAAATTTCGGTCTGGAAATGCCGGTTTATCTGTGCCAAATTCTTCACGATTGCTTCATAAAAAAACAGTTTCTTTTACGATTGTAACCACCAGAAGTGACTAAATTTATAGAATGACAAATATGCGCATTGGAGTTGTATTAATGAATTTGGGCGGGCCAACCCATGAGGATAATGTAAAAATCTTTCTCAAGAATCTGTTTAGTGACGAAGATATTATCAAACTGGGTGGCGGGATTACACAAAGAACATTCGCAAATGTCATTTCAAAATTAAGAGCGCCAAGTGTAGCGAAAGACTATAAAGAGATTAACGGCTGCCCCAAAGGATGCACCGGTAGTAAACACTGCTTTAACCGGAAGAATAAAGTTGTTTCAGAGTGCTGCTCACCTATTAATGGGCTCACCGAAACCCAGCGAAGAAGTCTTGGGAATTATTTTAAGCAGATCCTGCCTGATCATGAAGTTAAGGTATATACCTGCATGCGATATTGGCTTCCGTTTGCCGACCAGATTATGGACGATTTGGTAGAAGACGGTATTACACACACGGTTTTAATGCCGCTTTATCCCCAGTTCTCCTGGACCACTACGGGAAGCAGTTTCCGGGATTGGGAAGAGGTGGTTAAGAAGAAATTTCCCGATGGGAAAAAACCATGGACTGAGTTTCATGTAAAGAATTACCATCTGAATGAGTCGTATTTACGTTCTGTAAATAACAGGATCGATGAGGCTCTCTCTGATATGGACGAAGAGACCCGGCGAAAAACCCATCTTATTTTCAGTGCACACGGTACACCGTTACTGGAAGTGAGAAGCGGCGATCCTTACACAACAGAAATTAAAGAGACCATGGAAGCAGTTATGGCACGGCGTGAGGAGAATAATTCGTACTGGCTCAGTTTCCAGTCCCGTGTGGGTCCGCAGAAATGGACGCAGCCAAATACAGAAGATCTGGTGAGGCGCCACCTTGAATATGGGATTAAAAACTTTTTGATGGTGCCGATCGCTTTTGTGACCGATCATATTGAAACCCTCTATGAATTAGGAGTTGAGCTTGTTGAGGATATGGAAGAAGAGGGATTTGAGTTTGAAAATTACCGGGTAATGACGGGATTAAATGATCACCCGGATTATATAAGAGCACTTGCAGAGGAGGCATTGAACTGTTTAAAGCATGAAGTGCCCGGCGAAGAAGTGAAATGGGATAATATAGAAACCAGAAAAGCAGTTACTGCATAGGGATGGTTCATCCAACAATCCAGGATTTTACAGTAATCGGTGTCAATCATTGGGACGCCCCTGTAGAGATACGTGAAAAATTCAGCCTCTGCTCAAAGGGTAAAGTGATGATGCTCGAAGGTGCCCGCCGCGAAGGCATTAAAAGTATATTTGTGGTGTCTACCTGCAACCGAACCGAGGTATTTGCGCAGGGGGCAACCACCCGAGAATTAATACGGCTGCTCACCAGCTATTCAAATGGAAATCTCGACGAGTTTCATAAATACGGTTTTGAACACGAAGCCGATCGTGCGGTTCAGCATCTTTTTAAAGTGGCTACAGGTCTCGACTCCCAGATACTTGGCGACCTGCAGATCGTAAAGCAGGTTAAGGAGGGATATGAGTATTCAGCATCCGAAGGGATGATTTCCGGCGAGTTTCACCGATTGATGCAGCACGTTTTCAGAGCCCATAAAAGATCAAGAAGCGAAACCTCTCTGGGACAGGGTGCCGCAACAGTGGCCTATGCGGCTGTACAGTTTGCTATGCGAACCTTTGATAACCTGACAAGCAAAAATATACTGCTGGTGGGAACCGGTAAAATTGGCAAGGTAACCTGCAAAAATCTCGTGAACCTCGGGGCAAGCAAATTGACGCTCATTAACCGGACCCGTGACAAAGCCGAGTTTGTGGCCGGAAAATTTAATCTCCAGGTGGCCGACATGGAACATCTGCCTGAGCAGATTGCTGATGCCGACCTGGTAATTGTGGCTACCGGGGCAACCGAACCCGTTATCAGGCCGGAGCACATGCAACCCTCTATGGAAAATCCGAAGTTCAAGGTAATGCTCGATCTCTCCGTGCCCAGAAATATAGATCCGAATGTGGCTACGCTCGACTTTGTGGACGTTGCCAATATGGATATGCTGGGTGATGTGACCGACGAAGCCTACAAAAAGAGAGAGAAAGAGATACCGGCTGTTAAAAACATTATTAATGAAGAGCTGTCCGGATATATCATGTGGCTAAACGAGCAGCGGGTGGTACCTACCATCAAAGCTCTTACCAGAAAATTTGAGACAATTCGGGATGATGAGCTCAACTTCTTTAAGAATAAAATCTCAACAGGTGACTACGATAAAGTTGAAAACCTGACCCGGCGTATTGTAAATAAAATTGCGGCTTACAGTATTGAACATCTGCGTGATCACCATAACTCTGATGAAGTAGCAGAGATGGTTTCTGAAATGTTTAAACTGGAAGCCAAGAACGGGCATGAGTAGAAAAATTCGCATTGGCACACGCGACAGTGAACTTGCAACCTGGCAGGCAAAAAAGGTTGAATATGAGCTGATAGAAGCAGGTCAGGAGACGGAGATTGTTTTTATAAAATCTGAAGGTGACCTGGACCTTACCACCCCGCTTACCGAGATGGGAGGAAAGGGAGTTTTTACAAAAGCCCTTGATGATGCCCTTCTGGAAAAAAGAATTGACCTGGCCGTTCACTCCTACAAAGACCTTCCAACGGAAAACCCGCTTCCGCTTATCGTTTCGGCTGTGCTTGAACGCGAAGATCCGCGCGACTCTCTTGTAGCACCCAGAGGGACCGATTTCATGAGTGATGAATCCATGAAAGCGGTAATCGCAACCAGCAGCAACAGGCGTAAAGCGCAATGGCTGCATCGCTACCCCAATCATGAGATTACAAACATCCGCGGCAATGTGAATACCCGCCTTCGTAAAGTGAATGAAAAAGGCTGGGATGGCGCTATATTTGCAGCGGCCGGGTTGAAACGGATAGGCCTGGATCACAATATTTCAGAATATCTCGACTGGATGGTTCCTGCTCCGGCCCAGGGAGCCATGGCCGTAATGGTGCGCGAGGAGGATGAGAGCCTGATTGAAATTACTGCAGGCCTGAATCACAATGATACAGACCTCTGTACAGGGCTTGAACGTGAACTCCTTAATGAAATGGAAGCCGGCTGCAGCGCCCCTGTAGGAGCCTTTGCCTGGATTGAGGGTGATGAGGTTATTCTGCACGCTGTAGCTCTGAAAGTGGATGGTTCCCTGCAGTATGATATTGAAATGAAAGCAGCAAAAGATGATGCAAAAGACCTTGGCCGCAAAGCAGCCCGTAAACTGCTGGAGCAGGGAGCGGACAAACTGGTTGAGGAGATGAAGAAATTATAGTCCCCCTTCTCCCATAGGGATCCCTACGGGGGAAGGGAGACATAGCACCCCCTCAGCCGGCTGGCGGAGGGACCTGAAAAACAGAAGCAAATGACCAAAACCCACAACATACTTGTTACCCGCGAACTGAGCGATGAACAGCTCAGGCTCGCAGAGAGTATAGGCCTGAATGTGGTAGTTGAACCGGCAATCAGAATTGAATTCCGAAATGATTGGCTTGCTTTTGAATCGATTCTGAAAGAGACGGAAAAACCTGTTTTTGCATTCACCAGCCGGAATGGGGTGGCCGGGTTTGAACGTTTTAGAAAAGCCGGAGTTAAGATAAATGATGACGCACCTGTTTATGCTGTGGGCGGCAAGACTTCGGAAGCACTGAATGAGATTGGATTTTCTGATGTGAAGTCTCCGGTACAGCAGGATGGTGTTGGGCTGGCACATCTTATTATCAACGACTTTCTTCAAACACGAGACTTCAAAGATGCGACCGTTTTGCACTTTTGCGGTGACCGCCGCCGGAACGAGCTTCGACACTATCTTACAGATTCGGATATTCCCATCAAAGATGTAGTAGTTTATAGAACTGAATTGAACGAGATGAATCTGCCGGGCGGTAAATTTGATGCGGTACTCTTTTACAGTCCCAGCGCGGTGCAGGCATATAGAAACAGCGGGGGATTTAGCAGGAAGGAGGATCTTCCGGAGCTCTTTGCCATTGGAAATACCACTGCTGAAGAGCTGAGCATCGAATCGGGCCAACACGTTCACGTCTCCCCCGAACCGGATACGGAGGTGTATTTAAGGTTTGTGGCCAGGATTTTAAATGAGCAGAAACCGGCTAAGGAGTGTCCCCCTTCGAAGGGGGCAATGGGGGATGAAAAAAGTCCGACTTCAAAGTCGGGGCAGGGGGATGAGGGCAGGGCTAATAAGCGTTGAAATAACACAGAACTAGATCAACGCTCCGTTAGCATTCCACCGGTGTAACCGCTGAACGCGTTTCCACATCCCCTCCGCCAGCTGGCGGAGGGGCTTTAAATGCCAAACCAAAAAACATTTATAATCAAAACCATGCAACACAATTTCCCTGATTTAAAAAACGACCTTTTCCTACGCGCACTTAGAGGAGAGGAGGTGGAGCGCCCGCCGGTTTGGATGATGCGTCAGGCCGGACGCTACCTGCCGCAGTATATGGTGCTTCGAAAGAAGTACACCTTTTTTGAAAGGGTGGAAACTCCCGAGCTGGCATGTGAGATCACAATACAGCCTATTGATGAGCTGGAGCCGGATGCGGCCATCATCTTTTCGGATATCCTGACGGTACCGCAGGCGCTGAACATCGATGTGCAGATGATTCCCGGAAAGGGTCCTGTAATGGGAAATCCGATCAAAACCGTGGATGATGCCTTTGCCATCCTGGCTGAAGATGTGCCTGAGAAATTGAGTCATGTGATGGACGCGATCACGCTTACGCGCAAAGAGCTGAACGGACGCGTACCGCTGATCGGTTTTGCCGGCGCACCATGGACGCTATTCTGCTACATGGTTCAGGGTGAGGGGTCTAAAAATTTTGATAAAGCCAAAGCGTTTCTGTTTCAGCATCCGGATGCATCGCGCCATGTGATGAAAGAGCTCACCAAGGCCACGATCGACTATCTTCAGGCGCAGGTAGAGGCCGGTGCTCAGGCAGTGCAGGTATTTGATTCATGGTCGGGACTTCTCAGTCCGGACGATTTTAATGAATGGGCGCTTCCATATTTAATGGAGATCACGCAGGCGATTAAGGATGTGCCGGTTATTCTGTTTGCGAAAGGTTCGTGGTATGCCCTTGAGCGGTTAAGCTTCAAAAGCGGTGCTGCAGCACTGGGCCTCGACTGGACCACGTCACCCGAATTTGCCCGCGAAAAAACCCGGAACTCCATAACGCTTCAGGGTAATTTCGATCCAACGCATCTGCTTGCACCCATTCCCGAAATCAAAAAGCAGACCAAACGAATGATAGACCGTTTCGGCGTTCAGCGCTACATCGCCAACCTGGGCCACGGCATTTTGCCACATGTGCCGGTTGATCATGCGCGGGCCTTTGTGGACAGTGTTAAAGAATACGAGCGCTGATTTAAGGGATTACGCTGATTGCGCGGGTGAATTGTCCCCCTTAGAAGGGGGCAGAGTCACGCCCACGGCGTGACGAGGGGGATGTAAGGTAAAGGCAGGAGCCTTGAAATAACTTAGATTTAGATCAACGCCTCGTAGACATCCCCCCAGCGAAAACGCTGAACGCGTTTCCACATCCCCCCTTCCCCCATAGCGATCCCTACGGGGGAAGGGGGGCTTTTTGGACTTAAAATCAAACTAAACCACCATGCCAGCTATCAAAGAAAATTTTACCGAGTATATCCACAACCTGCAGAACGAAATCTGTTCCGCACTCGAAGAGATCGATGGCAAGGCTGAATTTCGCGAGGATAACTGGAAGCGCGATGGCGGGGGTGGTGGTCGCACCCGGGTAATTGAGAAAGGGGGTGTGATTGAAAAGGGTGGCGTCAATATCTCAACCGTGCATGGTGAGCTGCCTGATCCCATTAAGAAACACTTTAACGTAGACCAAGGCTGGTTTTGGGCAGGAGGGGTTTCGCTGGTGATACACCCGGGCAGCCCGATGGTGCCTACTGTTCATGCCAACTTTAGGTATTTTGAGCTCTATGAAGACGAGGAGATGCAGCAGCGCACAGATGGCTGGTTTGGCGGCGGGGCAGACCTTACGCCATATTATCTGTGGGACGAGGATGCCGTGCACTTTCATAAGATTTTTAAAGATGTGTGTGACAGCCACGGCGCGGATCTCTATCCGAACTTCAAAAAGCAGTGTGATGACTATTTCTTTAACACCCATCGTGGTGAAGCACGTGGCGTTGGCGGACTCTTTTTCGATTATCTGAGAGCGGATGAAAACAGAACCCTTGAAGATTGGCACGCATTTACGACCGACGCGGGGAAGGTGTTTCTGGACGCTTATCTGCCCATTGTGAGAAACCGAATGCCTGAGCCGTACAACCCCGCCCAGAAATACTGGCAGGAAATTCGCCGCGGCCGATACGTAGAGTTCAACCTGATCCACGACCGCGGTACACTCTTCGGCCTCAAAACCAACGGCCGCATTGAATCGATCCTGATGAGCCTGCCCCCGCACGTTCGCTGGGATTACGATTTCAATCCGCAGCCCGGCACCAAAGAGGAAGAGTTGATTGAGGTGCTTAAAAATCCAAGAGAGTGGGTTTAGGGAAGAAATGTCCCCCTTTGAAGGGGGCAGAGTCACGCCCACGGCGTGACGAGAGGGATGTGGGTAGGGGATAGAGGCTTTAATTTAACCCGGAAGCAGATCAACGCTCCGTATACATCCCCCCGGCGAAAACGCTGAACGCGTTTTCACATCCCCCCTTCAAAGGGGGATTATTCTTAATTCTGCTGTGTACCGTAAAATCGCTCTCTCACAATTTTACCATCTTCCCAATCCTGGGTGGCAACCTGCTCAAGCTTCATTCGGTTTCCGCCTTTAAAGGTGACGTCCATCCAGCTTTCTACAGCAGTGGAGTTGTCCTCTTCGTTGGCTGTGATGGATACAACATCCATTCCGTGAAATGCTTCAACACTGTCAAAAAACTCATGTTCTCTTTTGCGGTTAGCGTCTTTGCCCTCCACAGCGGTGCCATCTTCAAGGATCATTGTAACATCCTCAGCATAATATTTTTCGAATGCATCCAGTGCGGTTCCATTTTGTACGTGATTGTAAACGTCGGTAATTTTCTCTTTAACACTCATTGTTACTCTATTTATTGTTTAATGTGAAACTATTTACAGTTAAACAACAGCATGGATGGTGAAATCGTTTACTAAAAAACTGAATTATTCAGATTTTCTGTTTAAAAATTTGTTCACTCTTTTCAAATGTTCTTCACTCTCCCAAAACCGGCTAAAGGGCTCCAGCTCGTCCATGATATTTCCGGGAGCGGCTCTCTTTAAATGCTCAATAAAGTGGCGGTCGTTCAAGATTAATTTCTTTTTCAGCAATGAAAGCTGAGCCCCATATTCGTCATCATCAAACCGATCCTGAATCAATCCGCTTTGAAGTGCTTTATCTGAATCAATTACCGTCTGTGAAGCCAGCCAGTAATTGGCCAGCTCTTTTCCAACGGTTTGGCTGAGGCGCGTCAACCCTCCCCAGCCCGGCGGCAGGTAGAATTTCCCCTGCGTGAAGCCGAATTTGGCGGATGATGTGGCAACCCTGAAGTCGAGAGAGAGCATAATTTCCCATCCGCCGCCGTATGCGTGTCCATTAACGGCGGCAAGCGTCCAGCAGGGTAGTTTTTCAATGCGCTGTAAGATAGTGAGCATCCGGTTCGACATCACCCTGGCCCCCTCTGCATCTTTTATCTGATGAAACTCTTTGAGATCACCGCCAGAGATAAAACTTTTCCCGCTTCCGGTTAAAATGAACAGCCGAAGCTCTGTGTTGCTCTCCAGTTTATCCAAAAGAGCTTCCAGCTTATCCATCACCTCAAAATTGATAGCGTTCATGGCGCCGGGGCGATCAATGCGGGCAGTGACAGTATATTTTTCAAACTCGACAGTAACAGCCATTACTCCTCATTCGGGTTATTGCCGGAATCGTGTATCGGATGGCCTACAGAATTGACAAGCCAGTCGAGATACTCCTTATTCCCCTCCTGTTCAGCAAGGTTAAGGCTGATCACACAGGGTACCTCGTAAGAGTGAAGCTCCTTAACACGCCGGGTAATTCTCCCAACATTACTATAGGTGGTTTTTGCAATTAATATGCACTCTTTATCGTTTTGAATCTCACCTTTCCAGGGATAGATCGACTCCATTCCGTCGATGATATTAACACAGGCTGCCAATTTCTCTTTAACCAATTCAGAGCCAATTGCACGGGCTTCCTCACGGTTTTTCGTAGTAACGTAAATTAAGCGAAGGTTTCTAAACATGAAGGCTCAGATATTAGATTGTTATTGAGACTTAAAACTACAAAAAAGGGATCAATCACTCACAAAGTTCATTTCGATAAAATGAAATCTGTTGAGTTGAAACAGGAGGGGAAATATCGTATTTTATTAGGCTCTGATTCAAATCATTGTTTAGAATCAGATGTTGAGCGAGAGTGGCGGAATTGGTAGACGCGCTAGATTTAGGATCTAGTACTTTAACCGGTGTGGGGGTTCGAGTCCCCCCTCTCGTACTTCCAGTCTTTACATATATCATTAATTAATAAAATATAGAACAAGTGGACATTTCTGTTCAGGAACTTACTACCGTAGATAAAGAGATAACCTTAAAGGCTAACAGAGAGGATCTCTCCGAAAAGTTTGACAAAGCCTTTAAAAAATACCAAAAGCAGATCCAGATGCCCGGTTTTCGGCCCGGTAATGTGCCGATTGGCCTGGTGAAAAAGCGATTTGGGAACGACATTGAGCTCGAAGAGATCAATACCTACGTTCAGGAAATTTATGAGAACAAAATCGTGCCCGAGTACGAGCCGGTGGGTGAAACCCAGATGGTGGATATGAAATGGGAAAACGATGAACTTGAAGTGACATTCAAAGTGGGTGCCAAGCCTCAGTTTGAACTTGCCGATCTGGAAAAGATCTCTATCGAGAAGATGGTACACGACGTGACCGACGAAGAGGTAGAAGAGGAGATTGAACGCTCACTCGAGCGAGAAGGGAGCTGGAAAGAGGTTGACGGTGAAATCACTGAAGAGAGCATGGTAATTGTTGATGCGATTACGCTCGATGCCGAAGGAAACCCTGTTGAAGGCGAGACGGATGAAAATCAAAAACTCGATATGCGACAGGAAGGAGCCAAAGATTTCCGGGAGAACCTGGTGGGTAAAAAAGCCGGCGACGTCGTGAAAATGGAGCTTGGCGAAGGTGAAGAAGCCGACCGCTTCGAAATTCACGTGAAGAAAGTGCAGCAAATGGTGAAAGCTGAGCTTACCGATGAATTCGCCAAAGAGCAGTCGGGCGGCCAGGCCAGTAATGTGGATGAGTTTAAAAGCTTTATCAAAAGCAAAATGCAGGAGTATTACGATCAGTCTGGCAACGACATGTTCCGCCAGAATGCCATTGATGCTCTCACAGAGGCGCACGACATTGAAGTGCCTGAAGTGATGAAAGAGCAGATTCTGGAGTCGTATGTTGAGTACGCCAAACAGCAGTCAGGTGGTCAGCTTCCTCCCGATTTCAGCTTTGATGACTACAAAGAGAAGATGAGAGACCAGGCAGCCAGAGAAGGCAAGTGGGTTTTTATCAGTGAAAAACTGCAGGAGAAATTCGATGATATCGAAATTAAGCCTGAAGATATCGAGGAGTTTATTGGAGTGGAAGCGGCAAGGTATGGCGCAACCGTTGAGCAGCTGAAAAGCTATTACGCACAAAACCCTTCACAGCTCGACAACCTCCGAAAAAGCATTCGCGAAAATAAAGTTTTTGAAAAATTGAATGAGGTTGTTACAATTAATGAACTCTCTAAGGAAGAATTTCGTAAAAAGAGAGAGAAACAGGAAGAAAAAGAAGAAGAAGTTAAATAAGCTATTAAGTAACATCCCATGATGACCAGACAACCCATTTTTGAAATACCGGATATGAACGAAATACAACAGATACAAAATAACCTGATCCCTATGGTAGTTGAGACTACCAATCGTGGAGAGCGGGCTTATGATATCTACTCCAGGCTGCTTAAAGACCGTATTGTTATTTTAGGAACACCGGTTAACGACGCAGTTGCCAGCACCATAGTGGCACAGCTTCTCTTTCTTGAATCGCAGGATCCGGAAAAAGATATCAATCTTTACATTAACAGCCCGGGCGGCGTAGTCTCTTCAGGTTTGGCGATCTACGACACCATGCAGTATGTAAAGTGTGATATTGCCACCACATGTGTGGGTATGGCTGCATCAATGGGCGCTGTTCTGCTAACAGCAGGTGCAAAAGGAAAGCGTAATGCACTGCCCCACGCACGGGTGATGATTCATCAGCCGCTGGGAGGTGTTCAGGGGCAGGCAAGCGATATTGAAATTGAAGCTCAGGAGATTTTAAGGCTCAAAAAAGAGTTAAGTAAAATTTTAGCCGACCATTCCGGGCAAACGCTTGAGCAGATCATGAAAGATTCTGATCGTAACAAGTGGATGACGGCCGACGAAGCCAAGGAGTATGGCCTGATTGACCGTGTAATGCGTCGCACTGAAGAAACTAAATAAGCTGAGATACAGACAAAACCGGTATTACCATGAGTAAAATGAAAGATAACGAACTTGTGTACTGCTCATTCTGCGGGCGTTCAAGTCAGGAAGTGAATTCAATGGTTGCCGGGCCCGATGTATACATCTGTAACCATTGTGTGGAAGATGCGTCCAGCATTATTCAAAGTGACCTGGCTTCTCTGTCGCGCCGGCGCGACAAGCAGTATAAGCCAATGCTCAAACCGCTCGAAATCAAAACGAAACTGGATGAGTATGTAATTGGCCAGGATGATGCGAAGAAAGCACTCGCAGTGGCCGTTTATAATCACTACAAGAGAATATCGTCAGCTTCCGAAATGAATATCGACGATACCAGGATTGAGAAGAGCAATATCTGTTTACTGGGCCCTACAGGTTCAGGTAAAACGCTTCTGGCTCGTACACTCGCTAAAGTAATTGATGTGCCCATCACCATAGCAGATGCAACCGTGCTTACAGAAGCAGGGTATGTGGGTGAGGATGTAGAGAGCATTTTGAGCAACCTCTTGCAGGCAGCCGACTATGATGTAGAACGTGCCCGCAGAGGTATCGTCTATATTGATGAAATTGACAAAGTTTCACGAAAAAGTGATAACCCATCCATTACGCGTGATGTTTCGGGTGAGGGGGTGCAACAGGCGCTGCTTAAGATCCTGGAAGGTACAACAGCCAATATTCCGCCCAAAGGCGGGCGAAAGCACCCTGAGCAAAGCTTTATTCAACTCGATACCAGCGATATTCTGTTTGTTTGCGGTGGTGCATTCAGCGGACTTGAGGAGATTATTTCTAAAAGGCTCTCTGTAAGTTCAATGGGTTTTCACTCCAGCGACCAGGTGAAATTTGATAAGTCTGATCCCAAAATCTTCACGAAGGTTGAGCCCGAAGATCTGCAGAAATTTGGACTCATTCCCGAGCTTATTGGCCGCCTGCCCATCATTTGCGGCCTGGAAGAGCTTTCGGATGAAGCAATGATTGAAATTCTTCTAAAGCCAAAAAATGCTATCACAAAACAGTACAAGAAGCTGTTTCAAATGGAAGATGTGGAGCTCGTATTTGAAGACGACGCGCTGCAGGCTGTGGTTGAGCGTGCCAGAGACAGAAAAACGGGAGCACGTGGCCTCCGCTCCATTCTTGAAGATGCCATGCTCGATATCATGTTTACCATTCCTTCAATGAAAAACGTGAAACGATGCATCATCACACGTGATACTGTTGAGAAAAAAGCTCCGCCTGTTTACGAAAAAAGAAAAGCTTCTGCATAACAATATAGAAGGGTTTTTCTCTGTTAATAAAGATGCATACTTTTTAGCATATTGGTGCATTCCTTTAAAAAAGAGTTTTCGATCAGCCTATGCAACGATTGCTTCCTTCTAACCGGATCAAGATCATACTGGTAACCCTTCTTGTACTGCTTGCCGGAGCTTCATTTGTTTACAACCAGTTTCTTCTGAACCGTATCATGGAGCAGGAGAGGGCAAGTATTGAGCTCTGGGCAAAAGCATTTGAGTTCAACAACCTGCCTGTTCACGAAAAGAAGAGCCGGGATCTCTTTATGATCGCGTCTGAACTTCAGACATATCCGGGGATACCCGACAGCCTCTCTCGAAAAATTCTTACGGTAGAAGCAGCTGAATCACAGGTCGATTTTGTGTTCAGTAATATCATTCAGCCCGATCTTTTCCAAATACCGGTAATTCTCGTGGATGAATCCGGGTTTGTTGTGATTGGACGTAATCTGGAGGAAGATGATTTAGCATCTGATTTCACCCGGGATGAATTTGTGGACAAATATCACGCCTATAATGAACCGATATCGCTCTATTTCGGTGAGGGGCCGGATCTAAGGCAGCAGTACGCCTATTACGGAGAAAGCCCGACACTTCAATTGCTGAGATATTTTCCATATGTCCAGTTTGGAATACTCGGTTTGCTTCTCGCTATTGGGTATACCACATACAGAAGTATTACCCGATCGGAACAGTCGAATTTATGGGTAGGTATGGCCAAGGAGGCAGCCCATCAGCTGGGTACGCCACTGTCAAGTATGTACGGCTGGCTGCAGCTTCTTAAAGATAAAAATGAGGAGGATGAAGAGGCGCTCTCTATCGTTTACGAAGTGGAAAACGATGTAACGCGCTTGAAGGGTATCGCTGAACGTTTTAATAAAATCGGATCCAAACCGGAGCTGCGCAAGCATAGTCTGGAGCCGATTATTGATGATGTAATCGCTTATATGGAGAAGCGGCTGCCGCAATTTGGCAAGCATATTGAAGTGCGTAAATCCATCAAGACCAATGCCAGGGTAGAATTGAATCCCGAGTTGTTCCAGTGGGCAATTGAGAATCTTATAAAAAATTCAATGGACGCTGTGCGGGATACCAAGAGCAACGCATTTGTCTCTATATCTGTATCTCAGGATACCAATCAGGTGTTGATAGATGTGCAGGATTCCGGATCAGGTATTGATCGAAAATCGTTGAATGAGATTTTTAAACCCGGGTTCAGTACCAAAAAGAGAGGGTGGGGATTGGGTTTAAGCCTGACAAAACGAATTATTGAGGATTACCACAATGGCAAGGTTTTCGTTTTGAGTTCAGAAATAAGTAAAGGCACTACAATAAGAGTGTGTTTGCCCGCTTAATCGTGTGTATAGCCCCTGTTGGAAGCATAGTCCATGAGCTGGGCCTTAAGCAGATTTCTGCCCCTGTGTAGTCTGGATCGGATTGTTCCTATTGGCACGTCGAGCATGTTGGCAATCTCTTCGTATGTGAAATCTTCCACGTCGCAAAGCAGTACAACGGTTCTGAAATCTTCAGGAATTTTTTCAAGAGCTCTGGTGAGATCATCATCAATCAGTTCGCGAAACATCTTGTCTTCCAGATCGGATGATTCTGTTCGGTCTGCCCGAATAGTTTCGTAGAAAGAGGCTACCTCATCATAATCAACTTCCTGTGGTTTCTTCGACTTTTTTCGGTAGTTGTTTATATAAGAGTTTTTCAGGATGCGAAATAGCCACGCTTTGGCATTGGTGCCCTTCTCGTAACTGCTGAAAAACCGATAAGCTTTCACAATTGTATCCTGAACAAGATCTTCCGCGTCATTTGGATCTGAAGTAAGCCGCAAGCCAAAATTATATAGCGCATCCAGATGAGGTATGATCTCCTCATTGAAGTCTTGCTGTTTCCGAATTTCCTGTCTGGTTAGTTCTGCCATCCCTTTATCTCAGAACGATCTTGGTACTTTTAAATTATTAGTTATTGTCGCGAACCCGATTCCATAATGTAATTCAAAATTCGCTGGTAACGTTCAAATGATTCCAATCTAATATCATTTAACATTACAATCCAATTGAAAGAATTGATCGCTCTTGTAAATTAAACTTAACTAAGTGGATGAACGTATTGTTTAAATTCTGAGAACTACGATCAAATCATAGATAGCGTGAGTCCAGGCTGCCATACCAAACCCTCTTATAACATAAATAAGATTTAACGCTAAGCCAAACAAAAACCTGAATAAGAATGATCCTAATGCCCAGCTATCACCGAATTCTCCAATATAGTGAACGCCGCTGAAAAGAAGGGCTGCAATGATTACAGATACACCGTAGGCATAGTGATTTTTTTGGAATAATTTTTTGAATAGCAGTACAAGCAGGCTTACAAGAATGACTCTGAAAAAGAGTTCTTCATAGAGCCCGGCGCCAAGCGAAAGGGCAATAAGCTGCAATTTTGTGAACCCTTCCAATCCCCCGCCGGTAAAGAAATTAAGTATGGGACTTAAAAAATTTCCGATGGCCAGGCTGATTACAACCGCATAGAAAAAACATTCCAGGAGCATGTAGCCGAAATAGCGCTTTTTGATTGATTTAAGGCTTGATCGTTTTTTATAAACGATGTAAGCACCTATTAAAGCCGCAATAAAGAGAGTGGCCGATATGGTATTGAGCCCAAGCAGGGTAAAGATGTTTTTAAACCAGACATCTACGGAAATGCGAACAAGGTAGTTGGTGTCCGGCTGAGAGATGATGATGAGCAGTTCGTAGAGCAGCAGCAGGGGAACACAAATGATATAGCTGTAGAGTATTCCACCCGTTTCATTTGCGTAAGAGCGTACCGATGTTGCCACAACTAATTATCGAGATAGATAGACACTGTAGCTTGTTCAATGGAGCTGAAGCCGAGCATTTCGTAAGCTTTTTGAGATAATTTTAAACCGTCGCCGGAATGGCGATCATTAATTCTTACGAAAACGGCCTTGCCATTTTTCGGATTCTCAATAAAGATAACGTTACCCAGAGCCATATTTGAATGTGCCGCTGTAAGTTCATTTGGGTTGTAAAGCTCACCGCTTGTTGTTGAAGAAGCGATATCGTTCTCACTGTATCGAAATACGGGTACATTGCCAAGATCTTCAAGCCCTGCGCCTTTACGATAGGGATTCTCGAAAGTACGGTCAGGCGGGAGCAGCACTGTGATACGTTGACCGGCCGATACATTATCAAGATTAATCCCGGGATTGAGGCTGATGAGCTCTCGTTCACTCATTTGAAATTTATTCAGCAGTCTCCTGCTATTTTCGCCAGACTGCACCCGGTATTGTACAAATTTTCCCTGGGGGGTCGAACCCTCAGCATCTTCTGCAACCGATGGTGCAGAAGATCTTGTTTCGTGAACAGTAAGCTGTTGACCAACCCTTAGCATGTCGCTGTCTAAACCGTTCAGCTCCATCAACTCACTCACAGTCATGCCGTGCTCCCTTGCAATCCTGGATAGGGTGTCTCCGCTTCGCACGGTATAATAAGTGCTGCCTGTTGGCGCTTCGGAGACCCTGACGATGGAAACCCTCTCTTCCTCCCGATCGGCCGGTGGAAGAGTTTCAGCCTGTTCGCCATCTTCAGGCAGAAAAATGGTGAGCTCTCTGCCTGTTTCCAGTGTGTTATCCCGGAGGTTGTTCCACTGCTGAATCTCTGCGATTGTTACCTGATATTTTCTCGAAATTGCAAAGAGCGTTTCGCCCGGTTCTACTTTGTGTGAAATTTGATTTTGTGCCCGGGGTGGCGCAATGCGCAGTCTTTGGCCGGGGGAGAGATTATCCGTGTCAAGATCGTTCCAGCGGCGAAGATCACCAACGGTGATATTATATTCCCTGGAAATGCTAAACAGTGTTTCGCCGGATTGAACGGTGTGATATTCTGAAGTTTGCTGAGCAGTAAGAATTTCTGCGGGCAATAGCGAAAGCAATCCGATGGATATGATAGCGCCAAAAAACCAGGATAATTTACTCTTCATGATTAAGGGTCGATGGTTAACAATTCGAGGGCATCTTTTAATTCAGTTTCGGTTCGCGTGTTTTCTTGGGCGATTGAGAGCTCAATACCTTTTTCATAAAGATATTTTGCTTTTTCAGGAAGTCCAATCTGCTCATAGAGCTTACCCAGATGGTAGTAAACGCCCAGGTATTCAGGATCTTGTTCTAAAACTGATTCAAATAAAATCCGTGATTTGGTTACCTCATTTTGTTTAAGTAGTTCCAATGCCAGGGCGAATTTGGAAAAAGAATCGTTGGGATTCTTCTTAAGAAAGAGGGCAAGGCGCTTAATATTTGTGGTTTTATCTGTCATATGGCTATTGGACATTGAATCTTTCACGGATCTCATCCATTGAATCACCGCCAAACTTCTCGAGCAGGCAGTTGGCAAGAACCGGGGCAATTACGCTCTCTGCAACCACCACAGCGCGAGGCAGTGCACAAACATCGGAGCGTTCATAGCGGGTGTCTTGCTCTTCTTTACTGTCAATATCAGCTGTTTTTAAGGGTTTAAGCATAGTAGGTATCGGTTTCATCACTCCGCGCAATATAACGGGCATTCCTGTTGTCATGCCACCCTCAATCCCGCCGGCCCGGTTCGTTCTTCTTTTAAATTCGCCATTGTGGTAGATCTCATCATGTACATTATGACCAATATTCTTGCCGGCTTCAAAACCCAGTCCGATTTCAACTCCCTTCATGGCCTGCGTACTTAAAATTGCCTGAGCCAAAAGCCCGTCTATTTTTCTATCCCAATGTACATAACTACCGAGGCCGGGTGGAAGCCCTGTCACAATAATTTCATAAATACCACCAAGTGAGGTACCCTCCTTTCTGCGAATTTTAATCAGTTCGCGCATCTTGTCACTTAATGTACTATTAAGGCAGCGAACATCCGATTGGTCGGAATTTTTAAATATAGACTCTGCACCCTCTTCAAGAAGGGGTTCTGTTATCGTTCTAACCTCATCCCAGGAAGAGTACCCGACAGATCCGAGCTGCACCACATGGCCGCCAATCTGAATGCCAAGCTCCTGTAAAAAACGTCGGGCAATGGAGCAGCAGGCTACTCTCATGGCTGTTTCCCGGGCGCTTGAGCGCTCAATTACGGGCCGGATATCGTCAAACTTATATTTTTGCTGGCCAACAAGATCGGCATGGCCTGGTCTCGGAAGCGTAATGCGCTCCACATCACCGCGATTCCCGTCTTTGGCCATAACCTTTGGCCAGTTGCTCTTGTCTTTTTCAAATGCACGGTTCACCATGCTGAGAGCAATTGGCGCTCCTGTGGTTTTGCTGAAACGAACGCCCGACTCAATTGTGGCGTGGTCTTTTTCAAATGCCATCCTTCCGCCACGGCCATAGCCCTGCTGCCGTCTAACCAAGTGTTCTTCTATAAACTGTTCTGTAAGATGAAGTCCTGCAGGAGTGCCTTCAACAATTCCGGTGAGTCCCGGCCCGTGCGATTCGCCAGCTGTAAAATATCGAAACATGAAATGAGATTATGCGTAACTGTGATTAATAAGGGATTAAGATAAGAGATATAATAACGATCTGCTTTTTTTGTTAACCAATACAGAATTATAGCGGCACTAAATTTTGTTGGCAATGCTTGTCGAAACAAATGTTATCTTACGCTGGTCACATTTTGGGCAAAAGTTTCGTAACATTATGCCAAAATTGTCTGCACATTTAGAGGAAATTGGCAGATAAAGATTTCAATATATTAAATGCATTCTCTCAACGAATTAGGAAAATACAGTTCGTTACTCTATCAGGCGCTGCGGTCATCAACGGAGTTTAGCACCTACCGGAAAAATCTATTTCAGGAGTTGGTCAAGGTAGGGTACGATTCGGTGCCGATTATTGTATTAACCGGGGTATTTACCGGTTCTGTGATGACGCTGCAATCTGCATACCAGCTCCAGTCTGCGTTTATTCCTCTTTCCACTATCGGGGCTATTGTGTCCGAATCGATCCTTATTGAGCTTGCAGCCGTCATATCGAGCCTGGTACTGGCAGGCAAGGTGGGGGCAAGGGTAGCCACTGAGCTTGGAACAATGCGGGTAAGTGAACAGATAGATGCCCTGGAATCAATGGGATTCAATTCAGTCTCTTTTCTGGTAGTTCCAAGGGTATTGGCCGGTATTCTCATGTTCCCCGTTTTATATATTGTGGCCAGTATTTTTGGAATAGGCGGCGGGATAGCTGCAGGATTCTTTTCAGGTACGGTTCCACCTGCCGATTTTCTGCAGGGAGCACGGATGTATTTCTATCCCTGGAACGTAGTTTTCGGGTTCGTAAAAATGTTCGTCTTTGGATTCATTATCACGTCCGTTTCCTGTTATAAAGGGTATTATGCAAAAGGCGGTGCCGAAGGCGTGGGTAAAAGCACAACCGATGCAACGGTATTAAGCTGTATCTTTGTACTTCTTGCAGACTTCATTTTAGCAGCACTTTTACTATGATCGAAATTCAAAATCTTTCAAAAAGCTTTGGCGACCTCCTGGTTTGGGAGAATGTGTCTTTTCGTATTGAAAACAACGAAACAGTTGCTATTATTGGAAAGTCGGGCTGTGGTAAATCGGTTTTGATTAAACATATTAATGCACTTCTTTACCCTGATTCAGGTAAGGTTTTAATTGACGGAAGTGATATTCATGCGCTCGATTATGTAGAACAACGTAAAAAGAGGCAGCTCTTTGGAGTTTTGTTTCAGGGTTCTGCACTTTTCGACTCAATCAATACGTTTGAAAACGTAGCTTTTCCACTTCGGTACTTTACAAAGCAGAGTGAAGAGGAGATTCGTGAAAATGTAATGCAATCGCTCAGCTACGTTAACCTGGAAGAGTCTGCCTCCAAGCAGACCTCAGAACTCTCCGGAGGAATGAGAAAACGTGTAGGGCTTGCAAGGGCAATCGTGTTGCAGCCAAAATATATTATGTATGATGAGCCCACTTCAGGACTTGATCCTCAAACGGCAGAAGAGATCAACGAATTGATCAATCAAATGGCAGATGCGCTCGATATAACCTCTATCGTTGTAACTCACGACATGCACAGCGTTTTGAAGGTTGCCGACAAGGTGGCTTTTCTTGACAGGCAAACATTGAGCTGGTTTGGTTCTGTTGACGATATGAAACATTCAGATCATAAAGAGCTGTTGGATTTTGTAACAGCAAGCGAATATCAAATAAAAGGATAGGTAAACTGTATGCTGAAAATGAGTAATGAAGTTAAAGTTGGAATTACAGTGCTGCTTGCATTTTTGGTAGCTATAGTGGGCTTTCGTTTCATGAGAGATGTACCCATTTTTCGCCAAACGCTTGAGATCTCCACAACTTTTGACCGGGGTGACGGTATCAGCCAGGGTAGTACTGTGAATGTGAAGGGCGTTAAGGTAGGTTCGGTCCGGACAGTTCGTTTAACCCCGGAGAACCGCGTACGGGTTACCATGAGGCTCGACGGCACTACGCAAATTCCAAAAGGATCAGTAGCCCAGCTCACCTCCCTTGGTATCGTAGAGGGGAAATCTGTTGTGATTCAGCTTGGCGATTCAGATGAGATGGTAGAGTTTGGCGATGAGATTGAGGGCGTATACGTTGAATCGATAACGGAGGTGCTTGGCAGCCGGGGTGATGAGATCGCCGGCGATGTGTCGGAATCACTCTCAGAGCTCAATATCTTTTTGCGTCAGCTTAACGCTACCTTCGACGATGAGGCGCGCACCTCGCTCGATGAAACTCTTCTGAATGCATCGAAAGCAACTCAACAAATAGCCTCTATTCTCGAAGACAAGCAAGACGATATAGACCGTGCAATCAGTTCAGGAACCCGTATGCTCAGTCAGCTCGATACCCTTGCAACCGATAACCGAGCACGGGTAGACAGCATTATGACATCGCTGGAAAAAAATATTAATGAACTCGAAAGCCTTCGTCTTGAAATGGAATCAGCTACATCCAATCTTAATGTGATACTTGAAAAAATTAACAACGGCGACGGAACGTTGGGTAAATTGGTGAATGACCCCTCTATGTATGATAATCTGGATGAGCTTGCCATTGAGATAAAAAATCTTGTAAAGGGAATTAATGAAAATCCGGGACGTTATCTCCGTCATATGAGTATTATTGATATTTTCTAAAATGGAATGTCTTTATCTGCGTTGTACTCTAAACAGATTGCTCTTCGCAGGATGTTATTGTATATTTTCAGGCTCAAAAATTTTTTATATTTATTCAATTTTTAATGAAGGTTTAGAGGTTTTCTCATGGGTGTAATGGAAAAAATGAGGAACAGTACCGCTTCAATATTGTGGATACTGATTTTTTCGTTTGGAGTTTTATGGGTTTTGGCTGATGTGGACTTTTTTAGCGGCATCACGCAGGGACCAACCAGCTTAGGTGTGGTTAATGGAGACGAGATTTCACTGGATGAGTACAACCAGCGGGTCAGTTTTTATACCGAACAGTTTACTCAACAAACCGGTTCGTCAATGACACCGGAAATGCGCGCACTGTATGAAAATCAGGCGTGGGAAGATTTGGTTGCTGCCCGCCTGATGCAGCAAAAGATGAAAGATCTTGGCATTTCGGTTACCGACAGTGAACTGATGGATATGGTGACCGGCGAAAATCCTGATCCGTTTATCAGGCAGCAATTTCAGCGCGAAGACGGAACCATCGACAGAGTAGCGCTCAGGGCAGCGATTGAAGCTCCCGAAAACAGCGAAGTATGGATTATGATCGAACAGCAGCTTCGAGAAAATCGTCGCCAGCAGAAGATGAACAACTTCATCTCTTCAGGCTTGCGGGTAAGCTCGCTCGATATTAAAAATGAATTTATTCGCAACAACTCTTTTGCTGATTTACGATACGTCAGGTTTCCCTTCAGCGAGGTTTCTGATGATGAAATCTCAGTTTCTGAAGAGGAGATGAGAGAATTTTACAGAAATAACCCTGATCGTTTCCAGCGAAGTGAATCCTACAGATTCCGGTATGTGAGTTGGGATAAAACCCCTACCCGCAGAGATACGCTGAATACTGTTCAGGAGATCGAAGACCTTCGGGGCGCTTTTGCCAACGCAACCAATGATTCAGTTTTTGTGCGCAGATACCAATCTTCAACGCCATTTAGAGGCGGGTATGTAAATGTCGATGACATTCGCGAAGAGTTCAGGCCGGTAATCGATCTTGAGGTCGGTGAAGTATCAGAAGTTGTTATGGTAGACGGCAATCCTCATGCATTCAAAAAAATTGATCAGCGTAACAATGAGATCAAATTTGCCGTGCTCTCATATAAAGTAGAAGCCGATCCGATCGGTACGATCGACAGGCTCGCTGAAGAAGCAGAGGAGTTTAGGTTCTATGCGCGATCTGATGGATTTGAAGAAGAAGCAGAGCGAAGCGATCTCCAAATCAGGGAAGCTTCTGCAACGAAAGGCAATCCTTTTATACCCGGATTGGGCCAAAGCCAGATTTTATTGAATAGCCTTGAGGCTCTGAGAGCAAACAGGATTTCCGAACCCATCGAACTTGACGATCAGTTTGTTGTTGTTCAAATGATTGAGCGAATACCGGAAGGTGTCAGGCCGTTCAGCGAAGTTAGATCTCAGGCTGAAACTGCCGTTCGAAATATAAAACGAAAGGAGCTGGTTTACAGCAGGGTTCAGGATATGTTGAACGATATCTCTGATTTAAACGAATTGGCTGCTTCAGCTGGAAAAGAGATCAGAAATGCAGATGGAGTTCGAATGAGCGGATCTTCACTGCCTGGAGCAGGCCGGGAACTTGAGGTTATAGGTGCGGCATTCAGCCTGAATGAAAATGAGATGTCCGGCGCTATAAAAGGGGAGAATGCAGTATTCGTTATCCTGGTTGATGAGCTCGATATGGCAGATGCCTCACAAATGAGTGCTTCTCAGCGAAGTGAGATCAGAAACAACCTGGAACAGGAGAAATTCATGGCATTTAACCAGGTATTTGTTGACCGGCTGAAGGAAGGCGCCAGTATTACTGATAATCGAAACAGGATTCTTCGATAGGAGATATTCTCAGTAAAAAAGTGTTGAAAAAGGGTAAGAGATGATCTCTTGCCCTTTTTTTTTAAATAACAGGTATACTACAAAATGAGCTTCCATCACGATAAAATATGGATGCAGCGGGCATTAAGCCTGGCAGCTAATGGGTTGGGATACGTTTCTCCAAACCCCATGGTAGGATGCGTCATTGTATCGGAAGAGGGGGATATTATTGGAGAAGGCTATCATGAGAGGTATGGACATGCTCATGCAGAGGTTAATGCAGTGAAGGCTGTAAAAGACCGGGAACTGCTAAAAAATGCGGTGGTTTATGTAACACTTGAACCGTGTTCTCATGAGGGGAAAACACCGCCTTGTGCCGATATGCTTGCTCGACTTCCCATTGCCAGGGTTGTTATTGCCATGAAAGATCCTTTTCCGCAAGTAAATGGAAAAGGTATTGCCAAACTCAAAGAGAAAGGCATTATCGTCGAGGTCGGAGTACTACAAAAAGAAGCTGCCGAACTGAATGAAAAGTGGCTTCAGGCTATTGAACTGTCCAGACCCTTTATTACACTGAAGGTAGCTCAAACTGCTGATGGGTACATAGCTGCCCCCAATGGAGACTCAAAATGGATATCATGCATTGATTCGCGAAAGCTCGTACACCGCTGGAGAAGCGAAGATGATGCGGTTATGGTGGGCCGAAATACTGCACTCTATGACAATCCCTCTCTCACGGTTCGGCTGGTAGAGGGACGCCAGCCCAAAAGAGTTGTTTTGGACGGGCCTTTTGAGCTGCCAAAACATCTAAACCTGTTTTCGGATCAGTTTGAAGAGAAAACAACCATCATTACCTATAACCGGAAGAAAGCCGAAGAGGAGTCGGATCCAATGCTGAAGCTATTGCAGAGCAACTATTTTCGGGGTGATGTGTTGATTACGGAACAGACCAATGGACATGTTCGCCTGAAGGATGCCGCGCGGCAGCTTTACGACAAGGGTATTCACTCACTCCTGGTTGAGGGTGGACAGCAGCTCTCTACTGCTCTGCTGAAGGCGGGGCTGGTTGATCGCTTGCAGCTTTTCATTGCCCCGAAAATATTGGGAGGCGGTACAAAATCATTATTAAATATGGGAGTAAATAGAATGGAAGATATTGTTCCATTTAAAGATTACAGCTGGAATCAAGTGGGCACCGATATGCTCTTAACCGCAAATTTATAAGAAAATGTTTACAGGAATTATATCACATACAGGAAAGGTATCAGATGTTCAAAAAATGGATGGCGGCAAGCGGCTTACCATTGAGTGCGAGTTTGCCGGAGACACTCATATTGATGAGAGTATAGCGGTAAATGGAGTTTGCCTTACCGTGGTCTCTTTTGACCAGCACTCTTTTTCTGTGCAGAGCGTAGATGAAACGCTCAGAAAAACTTCACTTGGGACCCTTGAAGCGGGTAGTGTGGTGAACCTTGAGCGATCTCTAACGCTCAATAAAGCTATCGAAGGGCATATTGTTCAGGGCCACGTGGACACAACAGGTGTTATCAAGAAAATTCAGCAAAAAGGGGCTGACCTTTTGCTCACGATTCAGTTTTCAGAAGAGTTCAGAGATTATGTAGTAGGAAGAGGAAGTATTGCCATCGACGGAATTAGCCTCACCGTTGCAAGGAATGAGGGTAATGAATTTATGGTAGCTATTATTCCCTACACATGGGATTACACCAACCTGATCACCAAAAAAGAGGGAGATCCCGTGAATCTTGAGTTCGATATATTTGGGAAATATATTATTCAATACCTGAAAAACAGGGAAAAAGATAACGGTTAGGTAATATCTGACTTCCGCGCTGGGACACCATTTCTTATTTTTTTGATGTGAAAAGAATT
>Ga0207421_10001180_pt1 | contig 33964 bp, 52 predicted proteins | sample SodLakKL_010_SED_4_FD_187542 | JGI IMG/M metagenome (GOLD analysis project Ga0207421, IMG submission 187542) | Alkaline sediment microbial communities from Lake Tanatar, Kulunda Steppe, Russia - 8KL_010_SED (SPAdes) (version 2) | ecosystem: Environmental > Aquatic > Non-marine Saline and...
TATTTACAAATACTGTTGCGGAACCTTGAGCTAACATACCACCATGACATGGTATTCCACAACAGTGAGATTCATAACAATCAGTAACTCTCATTTGATTTAAATTATTTGTAATCACATTAGGAGAACCAGAACAAGATGGTCTTGGTCCATAACAACCATGCCCAGTACAAACATCAGTTATTCTAGTAGCCAGTGGCATTATTCTTCTCCTTCAGCAAATTCAACATATTCACCCCATGTCATAGTTTCAGTAGGTTCAACCCATGTTTGTGTAAATTCTAATGTTTTTAAAATTGGAGGTTTTTCTGGATCGTCTTTAATTTTGAAATCTTTTCCATATATTTTATCGTTACCATCTAAATCTTGATTATGATGAAATTCACCAATTAAAGTAGTCGCAAATCCAATACCTACTACGCCGTCACCACAATCAACAGGAATATCTGGGCAAAAATGTGCAATTTTATGATGGTGTGAATCATGAATATGATTAAACAATGTTAACAATGTTTCACCAATTGCAGCTTCTTCTTTATTTTCATGTTTTCCTAATACATCTTGTAAATATACAGTTAGACTATGATCTTGATCTCTTTCACTGCTCTTTCCTACAACTTTTTCTAACATAGTTACTAGATTATCTTGTTCATTGTTATTTCTGTTTATTATTGTGTCTGAAACTTTTGTACCACATCTTTCGTTTGTCAAATCCCATATTTCACATTCATCTTCTATACAAATGACTTTTTCAAGTTCTTCCCCTTCAATGGTTGACATATATGGACAAACTTTTGGCATGTTTTCTCCTTTTTTAATCAGTTATATATAAATAGTAAAGTTCGTTATTTATTTTGTTATAAGCGTTTTTAATTTGATTTCGAATTTCTAAACTTTGTTTTTGAATACTTTGTGATGAATTATAATATCTAACTGCTTCAGAATCATAAAAAAAATCATAATTTTCATTAACCCCAATTTGACTTAAATGCCATAAAAATTCATTATTTGTTTCAATTTTCATTATTTCAAATATATCTACTTCCATAGTGTTAAATTGAATGTTATTAATTCCTGGATCTATCAAGAAATAATCAAATAACTTTTTAGGAACATTTTTTTCCAATCGATAAATTTCAAATCCTAATTCAAATTCTTCTTTACTTAAATAGTTTAAAAACACTTCATATATTTTTTCTTCCATTATTTTGGACATTAAAGTCATAAGTTTACCACTTATAATTTTATTTTCAGTATATTGCTTTAATCCATATTTTTGGATAAATTCAGGATTCATGTATTGAAAATTATCAATTAAAGATTCGTCATAAGAAATATTTCGAACATAATTTAATAAATTATTTAGATCTTCTGTTGCTTCTAAATTGGGAACATTATTTAAATAATTATGATTATTCCATTTCATAAGTTGAACTAACGCCGATTGTATGCAATTAGTGTGACTACTACGAAGTCCACATTTTGTTGAATGAAATTCTCTTAATTTATTAGCATAATGTTTTCTATGGACTTTATCAATATTTTCTTGTGAAAAAATATTTGTCATTTTAACCTCAAAAAAAGAATGGCCCCTCTTACGAGGGGCTGTTTAATTAATCCTTCTTCTTATCCCATTCCTTACTTACTTCATCAAAAAACTTTTTACGTTTTTCTTCATCTAAATCCTGTGGAGATTCAATCTCCCACTCTTTCAGTTTTTGATCAAAGAATTTCTGATACTCACTATCTTTTTCCTTTTCCTCAAATAAGCTGTGTGTTGATTTCATTTTTTCCTCCTTATGGTTTTCGAAATCAAAAAAATCAAAAAGTTCGTGACATTTAATAATATTGCCTTCCTCAATTTCTATTTCAATTTCACTTTGACAATCGTTAGCTTCATACAATTCTTTTGCTTTTTTAGCTACATCTTTATAATCATGTTGTTTTGCTCTTACATAAGCAGCATATATTAACCTACAATCATAATCTTCTGTGAATGGATTTATGACTGGAAATTTTAATTCTTTTGGTATTAAGAATGCTCTTTCTCCAAACTTTTCTAACATTTCTTCACGATTGGATTTTTTGGAAATATGATCTTTTAATGTATCTGGTAAAGAATGTTTAACAGCTTCAGTAATAAAATTATCAAAATTTTCTTTATTAGATACAACTGTATTGTCTAATATTAACATCTTTTTCTCCTTAATTAAAAAATTAGACCAACCAAATTGGTTAGCCTAAAAGGACCTGATCATATTTGTCTAGATCAGGATCTTTTTCGGTCTTTTCTTTATTCATTAAACAAAGCGTACAAATGGGTCCTTCTGACACATAATTAACACTTTCTGCGTTTGACAGGTCTCTTTTACAAAAGAAACAAGCTATTTCTTTTGAACTATTCATTTCTCCTCCTTATGGCGGTGGGCACAGGACTCGAACCTGTAGCAGGCTACTAACCTGTCGCCGGTTTTCAAGACCGGTTCCTTCCCAATTAGGATAGCCCACCGCATTAATTACATTTCTTTTAGGAAATCATTAAGCACTTTATCACAACCATCTACTCTTAATTTTTGTTTTAAAAATTCAGAAATAGTTGGTTGTTTAGGTACTCTAATTAATTTCATATTAACTTCATGTAATGATTTACTGTCTTTTTTTGTATTGCATTCTGGACAACAAGCAACCATGTTCTCCCAAGTACTCTTGCCACCTTTTGACGTTGGAATAATATGGTCGACTGTTATTTTTCCTCCAGAAATATGTTTGTTACAATATTGACAGCAATAATTATCTCTTAAAATAACATTCTTTTTAGTTGCTGGTACAGAAGCTTTATATATCTTCCGAACTAATTTAATTAACCTGATAATTATAGGAATAGGATATTCATTATTTGGTGTTCTAATTTTTTGTTCTGAATATTTAAGGACTTCAACTTTTTCCTTAAACATTAGACACATAGCTTTCTTCCATGAGACGGTTTGCAATGGCCTAAAGTCATGATTAAGTATTAGAGTTTCCATTTTACACCTACTGAGTTATTTGGTTATCAGTATTATTTGCACATTGTAAACAAATATGTTTTTGAAAAATTTCTAATTTTTCGATTATTTTTGATCTAACACATTGATTATAATGGGCACAATGTTCACAATAATATATGAATTCTGCTGAAGAACACCCAAAAGTTTCGTTACATTCAGCACATTTTAAAATATGGTGCATAATCAACTCCAGTGGCAGGCCAGTCAGGATTTGAACCTGAACGAGACGTGGGACCAAAACCCACCGCTCTGCCAATTGAGCTACTGGCCTATTTTAATTATTCTTCTTTTGTTTGTTTTTCTTCTTGTGATTTCCTAATTTTTTCATCAATGTCTTTTAAGCTTCCCATCAATCCGTGTACAAAATTATATGCTTGAGAAGCAGGTATAATAAGTGTACCGACGTTCTCATAATCATAGTGTTATACTGTTATAATAATCTGCGAAGATTTGCATATTAAGCCTCCTAAAAAGTTTCTGTAAATTTTACTAATGAATATAATTCGTCCAAAGATTTACTAGCCAAATAATATTTGTGTTTTGAAATATTATTATTTTCTTTCCATGCATAAATGATTGTGTTTTCAAATAATTGAGTTGAACCATTCGATGGAACCTGACCAAAACAATTAACAGATGTAATTTTTTGATCTTTAAGAAATGTTTTTAATAATGGATAAATCTTTGTAGATTTAATTCTTGATATATGTGGATATTTTCTTAAGATTTCTTCCATATTAACTCTCTTTTAATTATTAATAAACTCTTTATTTAACTCTTTCATTTCATTAAGAGTATAATTACCTCGACAAACTAATACGCCTTGTATATATCCAATCCATCTGTGTGCTTTAGGACCGGTTACTTCACCTGATGCAATTTGATAACACATCCAAATAAGATGTTGCTTATTAATATAATGTTTATCTCGATCAGGTAAATTAAGAGTTAATACGTTCGCAAATAGCATATTAGCTAAGTGCGATAAGTCATCAATTTGATCTTCTTCAATGTTATTTTTTCTTTTTACTTCTTCTTCAAGTCTGTCTAATCTTTGTTTCAATTTTTGATTCTTTACCATTAATTGTTCAAACATAGTTGGGTGATTACCTCTACAGCTTTCTAAATGATTACCTGGTTGACCACCACAATAAACACAACCCATTTCTCCTCCTTTTTGACAGCGGCAGATTTTATTACTTTTTCAAAAAATGAAAATTATTCTACACCCATAATTTGTTTGGCGATATGATAAAACTGATGGTTTTCGTAAATTCGTCCTTTTTGATCACCAAGAGTTGTCAACATATTAGTCAAAATAGTTTGTTGTAAAATCTTTGAAAATTCGTCTACTGCATTCTGTGTTTCTTCTCGGATTTTTTGTTTAACTTCTGGTTTTTGTAGGTAGTCTTGAATTTCTTGTTTTGTAACTTCGAGTATTTCTTCTTGAATAGCAGTTTTAAATTGCCAACTTCCCATTGCTTGTGAAATACCAGCGGCAACTACTTTTTCTTTAGTTTCTTGGTCTAAACTTTGCATAACTTCATTGGCAATTTTTTCACGTACTATTTTTTGCAGATCTTCTACATTTATTTCCATTTTCAGCTCCTTTTTTAAGCGGCAGATTATTTTATTTCAAAAATTGACTTTCCTAAAGAATTTGTCGCTGTCAAATATAAGTATATACAAATTTTTCGACATCAAGTATATGTTCTTTTATAAATTCTCGGTTAGGAAAACCAGGTGATCGGCGGAACGCCGTCGCTGGGTAGTTCACTTTTCCCTCAAATATCTATAACAATTTGGACAATAATTGATTTCATTTTTCTTATCTGAAGTTTTAGTCTTTCCAGGATATTCTTTTCCATCTGATGAAACATAAACTTCAAGAATGTAAGAATTTCCACATTTACAATACTTTATGAAATGACTTGTTGAATCCATACCAACCTCTTTAATCTTTTTTATCAATTAATTCTTGAACTTCTTCAACCGATTCTTGAATTTCATCCATTCGTTCTTTCTTTTGCTCTTTATTACCGTGAAAGGGCAATTCATAAATAATAGTATGAACAAAGTCATAAAAGGAATAATGACAATTCTTTGATTCTTTTACAATAAATTTCTCTTTTAGATTATCATAATCCTTATAATCACCTTCTTTTTCAATAGAAACTTTTGCTGGACCTAAAACAATCTTAAAATCTAATAAATTATCTAAATCCAAAAAGTCTAATCCCCAATGAGTTTCATCATCTGTTCCCATTCCAAAAAAGTCAATAAAAATATCTACATGTGATTCCATATCTTGAATCTTTTCACCAAAAAGAGGCTCATCAAATTCAATAGTTTTTTTACATTCGTAGCTTGCAACATAATTTAATTCCAAATGTTTTATATCTTCACAAATACAATTACCTTGAGGACATTTAAAATATTCATTTATAAATTCAGTAAAAAACAGATCTAATTTTTGTAAATCTGGATAGTTTATTACCATTTTGAAATAATCTCGAAGTGTGAAACCTTCATCTAATTCTATTGAATAATGTAGATAAGACAATACTCTATTAGGATCTATAAATTCTTTATCCCAATCTTCATTGTCACTATTCCAGTTATTTTGAAATATTTTTCCTTCACGAGTTAAAAGTAGGTCCATTTATCCTCCTAAAAAAGATTAAAAGGTGAGGTAACCCTCACCTTTTTTCAGGTTTTAGTGGTGCCCGGGGCCGGGGTCGAACCGGCACGGAGTCAAAGCTCCACGAGATTTTCATACCACTACGATTTTCATCGCCAGCTTTTTTGCTGTTTGTGGTCTGGACTTTCTCTTCACCATACCTATACAGGCTTAGGTGGGCAACGTAAAGTCTCTACACTCGGCTTACGCCTAGCACGGGATTGCCATCAGCATTACCTGTTAAGGTTTCCCCGTTTTAGTTGCCTCCACTCCATGAGTTTCCCCATGAAGGCTCAATAAATAAGTCTCGGATGTCTACCATTTCCATCACCCGGGCATGTTGGAGCCAGAATCTGTGGTCTTATTCTCTATTCCGCAATACGGATTTGAGTGCCGAACTGGGCTCTGGCTCCATTTTAGAGTCAGGCATGGACTTACCTTTCAACCGCTTCAAAGCCGCAGCTCCACGATCTTTTAAGTGCCTATCTTATTTGCGCCGTTTTGGGATACAAATAAGATATGGATGCTTGACTCCAAATATATAATTTCTATATCAAATCTTTGAATCTTAACTTTTTAGACATCGGAAAATTTCAAAGTTTGAAAAAGCAATAAAATCTGCCGATGTCAATAATTAGAACGGTGGTTCATCAATTTCAGGACTATTTCCTTGCATTGAATTAGTAAAATTATCTACTACTTGTTGCTGTTGAGGTGGCATTGGTTGATTTGATGCTTGCTGACCATTGTTAGACTTTACAGTACCAACTTGATTCGTTTTATCTTCAAATTCCAACTCCAAACTCTTATTAGCAACAAACTCAAGAATATCTGCAACTCCCATAGCTTCAACAGGTGCCCAAAATAAACCTATGGGTTTATTCTGACCAGTCTTAAAAGACAATGTGACTTTCCTAGTAGTTTGTTCACTATTTTGCTGTTTCTGATTAAACTCACCAGCGAAAACAGTTTTTACTCCACCACCATAAGAGGTCTTGCTACTATCAGTAAAAATGGCAAATTGGCCCATTTGACCTTGACCTCTTGCATAAGCTCTTAATGAATTAGCCAATGCTATAATCTTTTCAGTTTCAGTTTTCAGAGTAATCCTACCATCTCTATTAAATGTTCTTTGTCCTTGATCGTTTTGAGCACCAGGTGTCAAACTTAAGAACATAAAATATTTATTCTTATAGAACGGCAATTCAGGATTTGTATCTTTCACCAAAGAAATTTCAAACAAATTGTTAGCAGGAAATGATCTTGAAAAAATGTTCTGAAGCGATGATTGCTGATTCATTGTTTCTCCTTTTTTTAAACTATTTTTAGATAATGATCTGGTAAAATTTCTTCCATTCTTTGTCTTGTTTCTTGTAAAATTCTTTCTGCATCTTGTTCCATTTTTTGCCAGTTAATTCTGATTTCACCCATTGGGGTAGCTAAGTTTTCATATTTAGATCTTAATGCTGCTATCCATCTTAATGTGTGTCCATAACACAACGGTTTAAATATTATATGGAAAAAATCTGGATTGACAGTAGCTGGATCGTCATGTGTCGTATTATAAATTATACAAGCTACTCTAATTTGCTGATCAAATCTTATTGTTTTAGGTGGTGTAAATTCCCAAGTATTTTTAGGAGTTAACGAATTCATCATACTAAAGAATTCATTGTCAATAACGACATCAATCATTCCACCACCATATACACCAGTACTACCATATCCATATAATCTAATACTACCTGATATAGCATCAGATGCATATTTAGTACCATAAAATGGATCATTTACACTCGTTGAATCCATATAAACATCGTGAACGTCAATAATATACTCGGTTGGGTTAACTGGCAATTCATATTTCCATTGAGTATCTCCACCACCTTGAAATTCAACTCTTTGTGGTGGTCCTATAATACAATATTTTTTTAATGGGGAATACTGGCTAAATAATGGCATAACATCTTCTTTTAAACCTTCAATGATTTCATCATCTGTCATTTCAAGAAGGTTTAATTTGGCGCCAGTATTCCTTTTAATATAATTTAAAATGTTATTCCATGTTTGCATTGAATTTTCCTTATTTTAATCTTTTTCAATTTCATTCAATAAATCATCTAATTCTTCATCAAAAATACTTTCAGATGTTGATGATTTTCCTCCTGTTTTGACTTCTCTATTATCTAAATAATCAATTAAATCGTTTTTAGAAGTTTCAACAAATTCTTGATATTTTTTATTCATAAATTCATGTGATTCTTGATCATCAACTTTGACAGGAATTAGATGAAGTTCAAATCCTAGTCCCTTTACCATTCTTTCTAGAGGAGTTAACCCAAGATTGGTTTCTTCTAGAAATTTACTAAATTGCGGACTGAATGTTTTTCCTAATGTAACTTCAGCCATTGGAAATTTTTTGTAGCCTTGGTTTATTAGTTCAATAAAGATGTTTCTGAGAAGACCATTGAAATTTTCTGCATTCATTTGTTAACTCCTTTTATGAGGTTTTTTATTATTGCTAATTCTCTTTTTAACTGATTTTTCAATTGAGCTAATTAGATATTTACATTGAAATAATAGATCTAATTCATCTTGATTAGCTTTGTTGTGCAAATATCTAATTTTTTTAGTTCTTCGATTGGAAAAACCAACTTGTTCAGCAATTTCAGATATTGGAATTTGTTTATCTAATAATTCCATAACCTTTTTAATTTGTTGTTTGGTGTATTTGTGTTTATCAGCTTTAACTTCTATAAGTTCCATATTTTCTCCTTAGACACCGGCAAAAAATTGAATTATAATTCTTCTTCAAACTTTGTACGTTTTATTTGTTCTTCAAATGAAATCATTTTGACATTGTTCACAATAACATCTAAATTTTCCTGCATTATTATTGGTAATTTTTCTTTACAATTAATCAATTCATCTGGATCTGATGGAATATCAAAATTTTGAATTAAATCAATTGCTTTTTTATTACCAATACCACTAATTCCATCAATTTTATCTGCTTTATCGCCAGCTAATGCTAAGATTAATGGAACATGCTTTGATGTAATGTTACCAGGTCTGAAATTTCGATAAAGGTAACCAACTGCATTTTTGTTATCCCAACATTCTATCTTGAGTTTATTGTCTTTTGCAGAAGGTGTATAAGTATTAGTAACTTGTACAGTATTCGTAAATTGACAACACTGTAATAGATCTTTATCATTACTAATAATCACGTTAAGAGTCGATTTTTTGCCGCTGTCAAAAAAGTCATTTTTAATAATATAATACGGAATTAAATCACTTTCATACTCACGTAAATAATATACTTTTCCACGATTTGGAATAGTAAATCTTTTTTCAATTTCATCATAATATCGTTTTTTAAGTTTTCGATATAATAATAACTCTTCATCTTCTTCAATTATATCTGTGAGTTTTGATCTACCACCTTTATATGCATTACTAATTGAAAGGTTTTGTGTATTATGACCATCATCATAAAAAGTAATCATAAAAGGATTATATTGTCTGAATTGTATAAACAAATTATTTAAATAACTTCGATATTCATTAATCAATAAATCACTAGGTTCATTATGTTGTAAATAATGATTTATTTCATTAAAAATATTATTCTTATTATATAGTCCTTTACAAATTGATTGCAGATCAATAAAAAAAACAATTTTATTTTTTCTTAAATTGAAAAGTATACTGTTCAACAATTTATAAGGCAAACTACTTCTTACATAGAGCGTCTTAGCCACATATAACCTCCCCAAAGTTAAAAAATTGAACTATTTATATTATTTCTATATAAAAATTGAAAATGTTAAAATCATCCTTCACCCTTATATCTGAGCATAACAGTTTTAGACATATGGTACAAATATTGCTCGCGAAAATTCTTACGGAAAAATACATTCACAATATTTAAAGGAGTATATATAAAATTCGATTCGTTTGACTCTTCTAAGTTATATAAACATCCAAATTGTGGAAATTCTGGTAAGCAATTAGACATTTCATAATAATGAAGACTTAATATTTCATCTTCTAATAATTTCATAGCATTGTCAAATCTTGATTGGCCGTTGTCAATAGTGTCTGGTGAGTAAATAGTTGAAGTCGCCGAACCACTCGGATGATCATATGATGTATAACCTTTTTCAAAACTAACCCATATCCCACGATCTTCAACTAGTGGAAATGCATGAATCATTGGTTCTAATTTATGATCTAAAGTAGTTTCTTCTGGTTCTTTTTCATAAAATGATTTAATATCTCTTTCATTATGAATGATTCGATTACCTCTTTTGTCTATAAATTTTTGATTTAAATCGATAATACTTTTAGATTTTAAATGATTTGTTTGTAATTGCATATCGAAAAATTCATTTATATCAATTTGTGTCATTTCATTTTTTGCTTGTAGATTAATATATTGACAAACAATTTCATTCACAATTCCATTGTCTGCTAAATAAAACGGATCAAAGAAATAGAAGCAAAATGAATTATTGACTTTATAAGTATTAATTAAATAATCAGGTATACTAAGATCATTTGTTGCTCTAGTTAATATTTGTTCATAAACATATGAGTTTTGATTTACATCTGCGCCGATATGATTTGGTTCGAATATTTCACCAAAAGTTGTTCTTAAGAATCCTTCGTATGCTCCTAATATATCATAAGCTGTTTGATCTAAGAAAATCTTATTAAATGTATTGTGATTACTTAGATAATATAATGTTGGATGAACTAATAGAAGAGTTACATGGAGTCGATCTTCTTCAAATCGGATAGTTGTGTCTGGAGTTATTTTTAAACAAATCAATGTTTGATCATAAATATCTTGTAATTTTGATTGTTGTGCTTCGTCTTGAACATAGATTGATAAATTAACTTGCGGAAATTCATTTCTTCCTATATCACTTTCCATTTGTCTAGCCATGATTTGTGATAAGAATAATTTGATAACACAGAATCCAGCTTGTTTAGTAATAGGTGCTCTTACAAATGCACAAAAATTTACATCACGAGTTTCTACTATCCCAATTGATGCTTGTACTTCATAATGTAATTGAGTTTGAGACATAATCACCTCTTTTGACATCGGCAAAAAATTGAATTTATATTTTCAAATTTTGATAAAACGTTTTTGTTTTCACAATTTTTTCAAAGTTTGACGTACTTCTGATTCGATTTTTTGCCGGTGTCTAATTAAACTTGAACAATTTTAACACTCGACTTAAACCATTCAGGTATTAAATCGTTATCATTTTTTAATAATCTGCCAAAGTTACTATCAAGGATAAATGTTTCTGCCCAGTCATCTTCAGATCGAATAGATCTTCCTGATCCTTGAACTATTTTAATGATTGCTTCTCGACTATACCATTTTGGGTTTTTATTCATTTTATTTTTTACCCATGCATCACCCAAAAATGCATAAGGCACTTTAAGAAATATTTGGAATCTTGATAATTCATCCAATAAATCTATTCCTTCTAAAATACTCGGTGAAACTATAATTGTACTATCTTTAAATTTTTTTATGGTTTCATTTAATTTTATTAAATCCTCTCTTTGAGGCACAATCATTTGATCTTTATACTTACTATGATTCTTTAAATATGTTGCATTACTATAAGAAACACTATGAATAATTCCATGTATCTTTTCTGATTTACCGTGTTGATATTTAACAATTCTATCAATTACTTCAACAAATTTAGGCAAAATTTGATTTTTATTTTTATAATTCATACTACCAATATTATTACAAAAATACACAGGTCGATTTTCAATTGGTATTATTGATTTGGTTTCTAATGAATCATGCGATTTTTCTAAACCTAATTGTTTAGCAAATTCATCTGCACCACAAATAGTTGCAGACATAAAAATACCTCTACAAACACGATCACCAACATGACTTTGAAAATATTCAAATATTTCAAGTGGTTTAATTACTACTTTATGATTTTCTCTTTCAACATTTTTCTGTGAAATAATCCAATCTGTTTTAGATTTTAAGAATAATTTATATTTTTGAATTGTATTAGTTATATTCTTTTGAGTTTTAGCAAGCTTTGAAATTTTTTCTAAGGTCTTTTTGTCATTCTCCCTTAGATGTTTTTTCAATTTGTCTAATTCAAGAATAACTTTTTTTAATATTTCTTGAAAATGTTGAATAAATTCTTTTGCGTAAGGTTTAATATCATTTTCGATATCAATTTCGTCTTTTTTAACTATTTTTCTTACCATTTTTAGAAATTTATCAATATTAATTTGTGTCAATTGACTGTTTCTTAAAATGTTGTTAGAGAAAGAAATCAAATATCTTTCAGATAATGTAATTGATGCTTGATCTGACAAAATCTTTTCAATATTGTGTGCTTCATCAGCTACTAAAACAACAGGTTTTAATTTTTTAAAATTAAAAAAGTAATGATAGTTTGTTATACCAATTCTACTTTTAAAAAATTCTTTTTTCTGTTTAACATATTTACATATATTAATTGATGGACATTTCTTTTTTTGACATAATGGATGACCATAATATACTTTTTCATCAGTTCCTTCATTTTCATAATATATGTCACATGGGTAATTTTCAGCTGACCATATATATGATACATCTGAATGATTTTGGAACGATTCAATGTATTGTGTTTGTAGTTGTTTAGTACTAGTACAAATTATAATTTCTGGTCCATCCTCTTCACTTTCATGTTCAACATCAAGAAGATCGGATATTGTTTTTGAAACTGTGTAGCCAACTACTGATTTTCCAACACCTGTAGGTGATTCTAAAATAAAGTATTTATCACCTTCACTTGTTAACGAATATGCAATATACTGCATGGCATCAAATTGCTGATCTCGATATTTTTCAAATGGAAAATATTTCTTTAATAGACTTGGTACGTCCATTATTGCTCCTTTTTTGAAATAGAAAAGATTTTTTCTTTGAAACAATGTTGACAGATATCTATAGTAATAACTTGTTCATCTTCAAAGACTGTTCCATAACCGCAATGATGATGAATTTTAATGAATTCTTGTATTTCGAATTGATCGTGGTATTTTGTTCGACAAATATCACATTGCAATGCTATTAATTCTTCAAATTCTTTTAAGACTATTTTTGTTATTCTCATTATTGCTCCTTTTTATTGACACCGGCAGATTTTATTGCTTTTTCAAACTTTGAAATCTGCCGGTGTCAAAAATGCTAACTAACTTTTTGTAAAAACTCGTCTAACGACATAACTCTAACTCCTAACTTTTTAGCTTTCTGAATTTTACTACTACCACTATTAATATCCATAGCAACTAACAAATTCAAATCTTTACTAACAGTATTAGTTGGAGTCAATCCTTTCTTACTCGCTAGTTCTTCATAATAAGATCGTTTTTCCGGCATCTTACCAGTAAAACAAACCTTAATTTCTTTTTTAGCATCTTTCGTATTAATAATCTTAAAATTATCTATAAAATAATCCAAATTAACATTGTCACGCATACCATCATACAATAATCTAGCTCTTTCCGGACCAATATTCTCTAATTGATTTAATTGGTCCAAATCCATTATCATTAGTTCATAAAGAGTATTCTTCTTCAGTAATTTCTTACTCATACTCCTACCAATATTAGGAATATTTAAGCTAGCTAATACTTTCCAATCTTCAATTGGATTATTTTTAATTCTCTGAATTTCATTATACATATTGTCAATAGACTTAAACTGAAATCCAGGAATCTTGCTCATAAATGTTTTATCTATTTCAAATATTTCATAAAAATCTTCTATTCCCAAATCAACCAGTTTTTCAACTATTGCTGGACCAATATTCTCTAACCCAATTCTTTTACAACTGTCAGCTAATCTTTTAGATAAAGAACCAGGACAAGAAGCATTATTACAATATAGGAAATATCCATCTTCATACACTCCAGAAAAACAAACTGGACATTCTTCAATAACTACTTCTTGACGATTATCTCCAGCAAAACACTGCTTAATTTGAGGTATAATTTCACCACATCTTTCAATTAAAACTTTGTCACCAATATGCACATCCAGTCTCTTAAATTCACTAAAATTGTGTAAACTAGCTTTCCTTATTGTGTGACCTAATATTTGAACATCTTCAACAATAGCAACTGGAGTAATTGCATTATCTTTACCTACAAAGAATTCAACATCTTTAACGGTGCTAAACTCTCTAGGATTTTTTGGTTTTAGTGCAATTTGTCCTCTTGGATGATGACTAGTATTACCTAAGGATTCGGAATATTCCCGATCTTTTAATTTAACAACTAGACCATCAGTTGACCAATCAAGATTTTTTAATGACTGTAGAAATTCTTCCCAGTCAACTTCGTCAAATTCTTTTAATTTGAAATAGACTTGGCCACCATATACATAATCATAAGATACAAAATCTAAACACGCAAAATTATATAATAGATCATCACGACCTAATATACCTTGTAATGCTGATCTGGGTGTTTTATATTTTGTATTTAATTTTTTAAATACAGATTCAGCTAAAAGAATTTCACCAATCATATCCTGATTAAATTCTTGTAATAAACCTTCATATGAATTATTTTTTACACTAATTAGTGGTATCTTATCACTAATATCATCACCAAGTTCACCATCGCCTCTTGTAATGAGTCTGCCATTAATGTATTTTGCACTCCACCCGTCAAGTTTAGGTTCAACAAGAAATTCTTCGTTTTCATCTCTAGCTACTTTCTTACACCAAGTTAATAATTCGTCAGGTGTATAAGCTTTATCTAATGACAACATTGGTTTTTCATGCTTAACTTTTCTATTAGAACTAACTTGAGGAGTATGAATTTCATGTAAAATTTCATGGTTCGGATCAATGTCCCTTAATTTTTGTACTAATTTATCATATTCATCATCTGAAATTTCTGGATCTCCATTAACCCAGTATAAATGATTATGTTTTTTGATCTCTTGAACCAATTGTTCTTTTTGCATTAGGTTCTCCGATGTATTAATACATCTCCTTGAAGATATATGTCTCTATTATCTACAATAGTAACACGCTCAATTAAGTCTTTTAATCTTTCAATATCACATTCTAATAGTTTTTCAACATCATCTATTTGAAAAACTGTTTGTAATACTATTTTAAGCTTCGTATTTGAGTCCATACACGCCTCCTTTAGGCTTTCTTCCTGGTCTATATCCTTTGGAGTATCTACCTTTCTTAGTGATATATCCTGGTTGGCAATTATCTAATGGTCCTTCGCAACTCATCAAGTCTTGAAGTTCACAACCACAATTAATTTCAAGATTTACTAATCCTTCGTATTGATTTTCGATGATATGTTTTTCAACAACATCTCTTAAAATCATTTTTTGCTCCTGTTAGCAGAATATTTTCCTAATTTATAAATTCTCGGCTAAGAAAACCAGGTGATCGGCGGAACGCCGTCGCTGGGTAGTTCACAACAACCGTATCCTGCAGTTGAAAGAGCAGCTCCACCTATAACAAATGGAGCCAATCCAATACCAACTCCAGTGCCACAAGCAACTACTCCAACTTTACCAATAAGAGCAAATGCTCCTGCACCAGCACCTGCTCCGGCACCAGCGGCACCAGCTGTCTTACCTGTTTCTTTGAAGAATGACATTGTTATACTCCTTTAAATACTGTTTTCGATTGAATTCACTGCAAGATGATCCGCCATATTATTATAATAGTCATCTGCATGAGCTTTTACTTTAACAAACTTAACACGATTAAATTTTCGAATTTCATTTTTGATTTTTTGAATTAACTCTTGGTTCTTCCTGGCAGTATAACCACCTTGAAAAATTCCTATTACATATTCACTATCAGTATGAATTTTGATATCATTGTTTTTATCGTTAATTAATTGCAAAGATCTTAATACCGCAGTTAATTCAGCAATATTGTTTGTTCCATGACCAATAAATTCACCATATTCTTTAGTTTGATCATCGATAAGAAAAACTATTCCAATACCACTCGGTCCAGGATTTCCTTTAGACGCACCGTCTGTATATATATCAATCATGCTTACCTCTTAAATCGTGAATCCATTATTGCTGTTGCATTATGTTGATGAATACTTTCATAATTAGTAACTTCAATCCTAAAATGTTTTAAATCTTGTCGATTTATTAGTTCTGAATAACACCCACGAATTGCATCCTCAACAAACTTAGGATTATTATACGCTTTTTCTGTTACATGTTTTTCATCAACTCTTTTTAATATACTATAAATTTCACAAGAAGAATACTTTTCAGCTAAATCAACTAATTCTTCTATCCAAATCCATTCTTGTGGTTTTGGGTTAATAGATATTTTAATTAAAGATCTCTGGTTGTGTGCTGAATTATCAGATATTTCTTTACTGCAAGGGCAAAGACTAGTTGTATTAGTTTCAACAGTTAGCCAAAAATCAGGTGTATTAGAAATTATTGATCTAGTAACATCAAATGTAATATTCGTGTGTACTATCCCTGGTTCTTTACTGACTGGTGCAATTTTGTTTATGAAATATGGAAAATTATAAACTAATTGACATTGTTCAGCTTCAGATTTATTTCTAATATGTTCTGCAATATCTGCTAATATAGATGCATTAATTGATTGATTACTGAATTTTTGTATTCCTATTGGTAATCTGCTCATATTAATGCCTTTATTAATTTCTTTTAAATCTACAAAAGCATTAATATTGGCTACTGTATGTTGAAATCCTCCTTCTTTTCTAGATATATAAATTGGCATTAAAAAGTCAGTAATTCCAACTCTTTCAATAGGAAATTCGAATTCTGAGTTACTCTGTTGAGTATCAATCATTATTTGCTCCTTATATAATTTCCTGGATGATATGGTCCGTGTTCTGATTCGTCTGTAATCGGTAATTGTTTTATAGCAATTTTTATACCACATTTACAACAAATTTTTTCGTTTTGCGGTGGATCACTTGTTAATTGTAAACCTGTATCGTGGAAACAATGATCACAATCTTCTCGTTTCATATTTTCTCCTTTGACATCGGCAGATTTTTGAATTAAAAAATTTTCAAAAATTGGAATTTTTTCAAATCAATTTTTTGCCGATGTCTAAAGTAATTATTCTAAAAATTGTATTACTCGATGTCTAACTTTCGGCACAGCATTCCTGTAATTAAAATGTTTAATATCTGCTTCGATTTGTGCAGGTTCAGGTTTTCCAATGTAACCAATGACTTCAAATAAGAAAATTTGATTATCTCTTTCAACATAAAATACTAAGAAATATTTTGGTTTTTCTTCTTCGAATTTCTTCTGTATTTCTGTATCGTTTTCAATAAATTCTTTTACTGCTTGCTTTAACTGTTTTAACTGTTCCATGTTTTTTCTCCTTTAAATATATTTAAAAATTGTTCTTTCTAATTCTAAACTTTTAACAACTTCTAATAGTTTTCGCATAGCATCAATATCCTCACTTCTTACTACTAGATCATCACGAATTAATTTATTAGCTTGCAAACGATATTTTCCAACATGAATAAATGTTTGTCCAGCAGCTTTACTTCTAGTTTCATAACGTTCATAATTGATAATATGCTTTTGACTACTAATGCCGTATATTAAATATCCATTAGCGAATATTTCTCCTCGTTTAACGTAATATCGAATACCATATTTCCAATCAACATTAAGCATTTCAGATATTTTTTTTAAATTATTCTTAGTAATTGAATGAAGATTAGGATACAAATTTGTAAAATAATCTAATTTTTCTGTACTGTGTGTATATTTACCAAACTGTTTAATAACATCATGTGTGCATAAAAAATAATTCTTTCTTCTTAATTTTTCCAATAATTTGTAGTGTATATCAGTATTATTCATTATATGTTTCTTATTAGTGTTTGTTGACATCGGCAAATATAGAATTAGATCAATTTTTTGCCGATGTCTAAAGTTTTAATTATATAAACATTCCAAATTCATTAATCTTAGCATCTGGTATTAATGAAATTGTCTCTCCTGGTTTTTGACTACTAATTGTAATTGGGCAAATTTTCTTATAATGAGTTTTATGTAAATGCTTCACTTCATTCGGAGGAGCATTCATTCCAGGAGTCAAAAACGTAGCTTTAGGTTGCAATATACTACTATATAGATTCTTAGTATCATAAATATAGTTACCATTCAACCCCATCTGTTTCTTCCCCGTTGGATTATTTAAATCAACAGAAGTCAAAAAGTATTTAGGAATCATTAATTCATCAATTTTTAAATGATCTTTCATTACTCCTTTTGAAACTTCTGTTGCTAATCCTGAAATCCTATTTAATAAAGGTCTTAATAAAAATTCAATAAATACTAATCTTTTATTATTCAAGTCATTAAATGAGTTTTCACCTTTCAGAAAGTATTCAAAACTCAATAAAATTATAGTCTTTAAATTTACTTCTTCCAAATTATAACATTTCCTATATAATTCATATGTATAATTATCAAAGAATAAACATTCAATCTTATTTCTAATACTTTCTAAATCTTTCTTACATGAAAATTTAGAACTGTATAATTCAACTAAATTTTCTTCATCCCATTTATCATGATTTAATTTATTTATTTGAATATATTTCTGATATAGACCATTATCGTGATCAATAAATAGTTGTATAAAACTATCTAATCGAAAATTTCTACCAGTAAAGATTACAATGTCATCATTATTATAGAATGTAATGCTATTAAACAAACTAGAAATCATTATACTCTTCTTCTTTACAGTAATAGGGTAATCAACTAGATATAATCCAGGTGTATAATATTTACCATTTAAAATGAAATGATTTTTTTCAATTAATGTTGGCATATAAAAACAAATAAATTGATTTTTTTCTTGATTTAATTTATTTTTTACTTGAAATTCAATTTTTGTAAATTTTGAGTTATATACGCCTGTATAATTTATTCTTTCAGACATTGATTTATCAATCACTTCAAGATAATCGCCTTTTTGTTGTGAAACAAAATTAATAGTACTTTCAATAAAATCTAATAAATATTCATATTGATAAGATCTAAATGATATTGGATTAATATCATTAAAAAAATCTACTTTTTTTCGATTTCGTAAGAAATTCAATTTTGCCTCCAATTAATCATTTAGAAATTCAATCATAGTTTGAACAACTTTCTTTGTTCCACCTTCAACTTTTGTATTTTTATTCATATGGTATTCACCTTTTTCCATTAATTGTTCAATTAATTGTGACTTTTCATCAATGCAATCGGATTTTACAGTAAATAACTCCTTTAAAGCCTTGATACATCCATGCCCGATTAGAGCTTCGATTTCCATTTGACCCAATCGTCGTCCACCTTCATTAGCTTTTCCTTTTAATGGTTGTTTAGTAACAAATTTATATTTACCTAAATCTCTTGCAGATACTACATCATCTGCAATCTTATGTAATCTCATTGTATATATTGGGGCACAAAAAATATTATTAATGTAAGTATCTTTCATTTCGAAAGGAAGATCAACTTTTAATTTGGCTTTCATATACTGAAGACACTCTTTCTTAATTAATATAGGTTCTCTTATATTTGGTGATTTGTTAATAATTTCTTTAATATTGATTTCTTTGAAAGCTGGAGCTTCAATAGTCAATCCATTTTCTTTAACATTATTAATAAACTGATTTCTAAGATCTTCATCTTTATTTAAATCTTTAACCAAATTTTTTACTTGGTTGTAATATTCATGATCGTTTAAATGTTTAATGACATTTTCATTTAATTCATTTAATTTATCAATGTTTCCATTAATAATTTCTTCTTCGCAATACATAGCATTCTTTTGAACAATTCCTTCAAGTATTTGACTTATGTTCATTCGACTGAAGACTCCAAATGAATTAAACACACAATCGATTGGTTTATTACTTTTTACAGCTAAAGGTCTTAATTCATCTGGTAAAGTTAGGCTGATAACGCCTTTACCAGCATAACGATTACATAACTTATCTCCATCGTAACATTGTGTTTCTTTAGCAATATCAAATTCAAGTAAATAATTCGCGTGTTTCATAAGACTGTTTCTATTAGTAGTCTTAAGATCATTAAAATATATTAAATGAGACTTTGCTACTTGTTTAGCAAATTCATCTCCACAATTTATATTTAATTCATTATATTGTTCAACTAAATTATTATCAATGTGCTCTTGATGCATTTGATTTAATTTTTTTGATAAATTCAGATCAATTAAAGTTGCATTTTTATTAACTTTATGTACTTTAATATTAACAATACGACCTTCTTTAATTTTTGATTTGTATTCATCTATTGAAAACTGAGAAAGATTTTGACTTTTTTGAATATTAATTAAATCAGAAATATTTAAATTATCAAATAACATCATCATTCTGTTTTTCTGATCAGCAATTGATGCGTTATCATCTAAATTTGCTTTTAGTTGTGAACAAATTAGACCGTCTTTATTAATTTTTTGTCCTATACTAGGAAAATAAATATTGGAATTTTCATCATTATAAAATAATGGTTGCAATACAGTATATTCATAAATAGGAATATAAACTTTTTCAGTATAAACAGATTGTGCTTTTTCTGCAAATGATTCACTGATAACCATTGAATCTTCAAAATTATAGCCAAAAAAATTAAAATATCCTGTCATTACATTATACCCAAAAGACGGAAAACCATTTCGGAAACAATCATAACTATAAATAATATCGTTTTGTTTAAAGTTGGTTCCTGTTGGTAAACTAAATCTTAATTTAGACCCAAAAATTTCACTGGTGTTTTTATATAATGGTATTTTTCGGACTAAAATGTCTTTTAAATTTTCATAATAAACAATTATAATATCATTGTTGTTAAAAATAACTTGACCACTATCCTCTGCCATTAACACCCCTGAATCACTAGTTTTTAAAAGATTTCGATATTCATTAGAAACTAAATAAGGGGCATCACAATTTGGATGTGTCAATGCTTGATTCATTTGTTTACTAGCCATTTGTGCTCTTGTCGAATCACAAGATCCCATGAATGGTAAAGCATTTAGATTAATACTTGTTAACATAACTCTCCTTTTTAAAGTTAAAAATGACAGGATTGTTATTATTATTTCTATATAAAAATCATGAAAATTAAAATAATGTGGTGCGTTTGTTGCACCACATTATTTTTAAAATTATGCTGCTTCTTCTTCTTGCGTCTTTTCTTGGTCTTCGTTTTTTGTGTCTCTTCGATTTAATTTAATAATTCGAGAGGCAATAATTTCCGGATTACGAATTTTTCGATTTTCTTCTGTTGTGATTGTATGATAGTGGATCTTACCTTTTATATAAAGATAATCACCAATTGATACATTGTTGAGTGCGAAATTTCCATTCTGTTTCCATGATTTAATTAAATGGGCTTCACTGTTTTTTACATACTCCTGATTCTTTTTACTGAAAAAAGTTTCATTTGTCACTAGTTTGAAACGAACCCCAATTGGTTCTTCGTCAATTTGTTCGACACTCGTACAGACATAACCCACAAGTGTAACTTCATTTTGACAAGTTGCCATAATAATCCTCCGTTTGATATAGTATTAAAAATATATGTCACTATTATTATAATTTATATATAAAAAGTGAAAAACAATTAAAATCATAGGATAGAATATGGATCAACATATTTAATATGTTGGTTTAAACTTGAAATACTTGAACAAGAATAAATATTCTTTTTATATAAGTCTTGTAAATTTTTAGTTATATATTTTAAATTTTTATAATGTTTTTTATAAGCTGAATCGTTTGGTTGTTTATTCTTATTAATATATTCATCATGAAAATGATATTTATCATTTTGAACTTTTGTATCTATTCCGAATAAATAAATTTCTTTTAGATTTAAATAATGTGCAAATGATAATGCAGCACTTCCGGTATTATTGCATAATATTGCATCTTTTTTTAACAAGGGATAATAAATACATTCTGTTGGAACAGTAATTACATCTTCAGGTAAAGGAGTTTTTAGTTTACTATCTTTTAATGGTGTAAGTTTAATAGTGTTTTTTAATTCTTTTAACTCACGATGAAATTCATTCCAAAACCATCGATCAAGAAATAATAAATAATGTGGTTGTAATATTTTATATGAAACATTACAACCGATAATAATATAATTATCTTTTAATTTTTCGAATGGATAATTTTGATTTATTAATTCTTGAATTGATGGTCCACCACCTATTATTACACATTTTTCATTATTGTGTTTGTTTTTTAGATGTTTTAATCTTACCATGCTTATTCCTTTTAGACACCGGCAAAAAATCGATCTGATTCAATTTTTTGCCGATGTCAATAAAAATTACTCAAACACTCCAAACCATAATCTTTCATAAATAGTCATATTTTCTATGTCTTTATCATCTAGATCTTTAATCAAACTTAATGTCTTTTTATTAGGTTGAAATAAACATCCTAATATTTTACTCAAATTAATAGCTAAATTTTTATCACCAAACTTTTTAACAACTTTTTCATCTGGATGATATCTCCAAAATCTCTTATTCTCATCTACTAAAAACATATTACACAACAATATTTCAATAAAACTTGAATATGGTGTACCTACATTTAACAGATGAGTCATTAATTCTTGATAATATTGAGTTGGTGTCTCAGTCAAATTCTTTTCACTTTTTAGAATCTTTTTAACGTCTCTTAACACTGCAACAACATCAATATTTTCAACATCACCTTCAATCGGATCAAATATCACTACATTGTTTTCCGGTTCAATCCTATTATATCCTTCAACTTCTTGAATTTTATCGGGAAACCGATTACTACGAAATTTTAATCTTATTTCGGTTTCATCTTCTTGTATATCAATTAACTGTTTCTCAATAAACATTTTAACAGATTCAGATATTGGTAGATTAGCCGAACCACTTGAATGGAAAGATCTCATGATTAACTGTGTAATTCTTTCTGAAATAATTTGTCCGCTAACAACACCAACATAAGGTGTTGGAAATTCCCTATTACCAAAACATGTTTTGCAAATACGAAAATTTGAAGTTTGACATGTCATTGGTGATCTGATTTGGATCTTTCTATTAATTAATTGCTTTGCTCTAGAAAATTCTAATACTTTCCACTCATTGTTTATTTCTTCAGGATCTAAATAATATTTGCCAACTAATGATTTAGCATGTTTAATACTAAATATTAATATTTCAAGACTATACGAAGAATTACAATCATCTTCTACAATTTCAACCGGACTTAATGCCATCGTTAAGGTGCGTTCTAAAACCTATATGTTCAGAAGAGGTCGCTAATCTCTTCCCGGGACAAACCCAGCTCTATATTTCTATAGAGAGCAGACTATATCATCATCCTGTGTTTGGATGCTCCCCGCTTCCACTCGCTTGAGTGTACAATTAGTCGTTGCACGTTCCAAAATCTTTTGACTCTTGCTAAATCTGCCGGTGTCAAAAAGGAAATTGGCTTCGCTCAGGATTACCATAACAGGCTTTTCCTGAATTCAGGGAGTTTTCATTACATTATTGCTAATGTATGGGGCTAATTTAGATAACCCGGATTGAGGCGTTATATCCGCTTTATCGACAATCAAAAGTCAGTTATGTTTCCATAACTGGTGGACTATATCTTATAGGAAATAAGTTAATCGATTAATAATCTTACGATATTCTTTTTCAGTTTTTTGGTTATTTTTCTCAATAACCAGTTTCTGATATAAATAAGCAAACTTATAAAATTCAATTGACTTATTAGTTAAAAGTTTGTTCTTATAGAAAAAATCAATTATTTTATCTAACTGTTTATCAACTATAAGAAACTGATCTCGAACCTTACCAACTTTGAATCTCTCTTTAATTTTATATAATACTTGAATATTTGTACTGTAAAAAATGATTCGAAATTTAAAGCAATTTTTGTATTTCTTAACTTCAAATTTTCCTACTGAATCGAACAAACCTACAACATATTGTGGGTGTATCATATTTTTGTCACTGTGCTTTTACTTACATTGAATTTTTTTATTAATTGTTTAATGGAAAATCCTTGCTTTTTCATTTTTTTGAGTTGTTCTCTTTGTTCTTGTGACAAAATAGTTGGGGCTTTTCTAGTTTGAGTGTTTTTAATTCTTTGTAAGAATTCTAAATCTTTAGCTTCAGAAATATGATTGTAATTTTTACCATCACGAATGCCATAATATACATCTGTACTGATTTTATAATTATCCCTAATTACTTCACCATTATAATTACGATTAATCAAATATTTGATTTGTGCAACTTCTTCTTCTGTTAATACTCGACGTTTATCAAAATTATAGGAACTTAAATCAGGACCAACATTTTTCCAAGTTTCATTCGCTACAATCTTTGATACTGTTTCACGATTTAAATCATAAGCCCGACAAATATCTGCTTGTGTTGAACCGTTTAGTAATTGTTTTTTAATAGATAAAACATCCTCTTCAGTTAATTTTGTGTTATTTGTATTTAAATTGTAATAACGATCCCTCGCATTCTCACCAGGCGTTCCCCATTTTAAATTAGTATAATGTACATTTGTTGGTGTATAATCTGGATAATGTCTAGCTACACCATTTTCTGGTCTTGGTCCTATAAAACTCTCTAAAACAATAGCATGGACAAATTTTTTCACTGGTTTTTCTTTTCCATGTAACATAACCCATGGATAACCATTTTTGTCATAACTCCATGTCTTTTCTTTATTAGAAAGAAACGAATAAATGTCGCCATTTTCGCTAACGAGATACAATCCTTCATAACCATTAACATCTTTCCACAACATAAAAACCTCCTACCTTATCGTTTAGTCTCTGAGATATTGTATTATCTGCTGATTGTCCAATCTTTTAGATTTTCACTTTATGATCCTGTCACAAAGTACTAAAAGCTCTAAGGAGTTTCCAGCATATAGATAAGTTTTAAAAGGGCATTGTCGATTACATACCCTTTCTGGAACCTGGCGCTGTCCTAAAATATGTTTCTTTATCTAATCCTTTCATTAAATTAGTGCATATTGGTTCTTTAATGACAATATTTTTAGCGTCTGCAACATAACCAATATTTAAACATATATTCGATAACTGTTGCTTACTAAACCTACTTCCAGATCTGTATAATTTATATAAATCTGATTGTGGATCAAGATTATTAATACATCTGTCAATTAAACCTTCATTAATATGATAACCAATATATGGGTTTGTTCTTGGTAATTTTTGAAATAATTTATCAGATTGAGGATCTAAAATATTAATCATTTCTTCAACATTAATAGTTGGACAGTGATTAGATGAACTAATAAAGAATAATAATTTTTTATTTAGATCATTAATTTGTTCTAAATAATTTTCAACATTTTCAAAAATTGTTGTACTAATGTCTTCTGATTCTTTTTTGGTGATGATTTTATTTAGTAATACTTGTGATAACCCCATCCATTTATTTAATAAGCAAATACCATATGGATATATTTCCTCATTAATATAAACAGGTTTATCTAATTCATTATTCCAATAATCAAAATCTTCAGGTAAATCTTGTAAATTTTCTACTTCAATACATTCTTTATCTTCATTTACCATGTTTTCAGACAGAATATAACATGCTTGTAATGCTTCATGTCTAACAGTTGTGATCATACTATTGTCGGAATCATATCTATAAATATTTTTTAAATGAGCTTTCTCTTCAATTTCTTGTAAAGCTTCTTTATCATGAATTAAATAAACATTCATTTGATCACCATCATGATCAGCATTATACTGCTCTAACATTAATGGAGGTATTCGAATTGTTTTATCTTCGTAATTGTCGCATGGTATAATGTCTACAGCGTTTAATCCATGTCTAAATAATGTTGGTTGTCTGTTTAATAGTGCTATTTTGTTTAGTCGTTTTGCTTCTGGTTGCATTTATCCTCCGGTTTGTGTGATACGAATTCATTAATACCATTGCAATAATTCTTATTCTGACATTCATCGTCAGAATACCAATGACAGTCTTTACAATATAGATATTGAAAAATCATTCTCCAACACACGTTACCTCCAATTAATTTTACTTTTAACAAAATTATTACAAGAAATCAAACTAGAAATAATTCTGCTGTAATTCATTATCATTTCATCTGGATCTACTTCATTGTGTTCTAAATCTTCTAAAGCAAATAATAATACTAGATCACAACAACAATTAAATGTTTCATCGTCTGAATCGGGTAAGAAAATACTAACCCATTTCTGTATAAATTCTTTAAGAGGTTCAATTTCTTCTTCTGGAACAAAAGCAACTTGTTCCCAATCGTGAAAAATTTCTTTGTTTTTTCCGATGACTTGGTCTAGTTTCCACATATGACCTCCCAGTTAGAAATTAAAGATAATATTATTATTTCTATATAAAATATCAGAAATTAAAATTAGCCCCTTTCGGGGCTAATTCTTATAATTTAATTTTAATAGCATCAAATTCTTCCAAGTCATCTTCATAAACTAATTCTTTAAGAGGCACTTCTTTTTGCCCCTTCATTCTTCTTGGATTGCCACAACAATTTGGATTAGAACAAAACTTTCTAGTTTTTCTTAACATTCCAAACTTTTGTTGGCGATCCTCCTCAGATAATTTATGTTCAATATCAGCATAATAAACATCAAAAACTTTTTGTGCTTTCTTATTGCCTTCTAATAATCGTTGTCTTTTATTCAAAATAACCTCCAATTTGACAACATTATGATTCAATTTTTTGCCGATGTCAAGAATAAAACCATTCTAAAAATTCATCGAACAATGTATTAAATTCAACCTCATTTTCAATTTCATGTAATAAATATTTCTCAAAACAATATGTATAATCATATTCCTTAACAGTAGTCAAATAATGTATAAAGTATGGCATCCATAAAGTCTTTAATATATCTTTACTCACTTTAATTTCATAAGGTTCTAAACTTGGATCAACGGTAATAACTGCTCTACCACTAAATTCAATAATTCTACCTAATATTAAATTTCTAATTAATCCAAATTTACCAGACAGAGTAGAGTAAATATATTCATAAACATGATTAATGGATCTTTGACAAGCATAAGCTTCACTATCATAATTATGTATAGAATATTCTATAATCGCTTGATCGAATATTCTATCTTTTAAATGTATTTTAATTTTTTCAATCCATTCTTCAGTATCGTTTTTTATATTATCTAATGTACTTGATTTTTTCTTAACCATACTAATAATAGAATTGTATAACTTACTTACTGGTGTGTTTCTTAACTGATTTTTTTCTACATCAAAAGTATACATTCTTAAGTAAGGAGGCAATACTTTTAATGTGTGTGTTATATAATTCTTTTCTAATATTTCAGTAGCTTTTTCAACATATAAGTTCTCACTCAAAAATTTTAATACTATCCATAAACTATATATTCCAGTAATTTGAAAAGGTATTACTAATCCATTTTTATAATATAATTTATCTACTAACTGAATTTCAGATCTATCAGATTTTAAAGCTAAATATTTAGGACTATCTTTGTTAACTTCAATTCGATCTGGATTGAGTAGTATTTTAGTATGAGTTCCTAAAATTTTAATTAAATGACTTTTCTTAGTAGGTTTCACAAAAGGAAATGGCGTTTGAATATACCCAAATTGTGTATATCTTAACTCACTTGAACCACAAAGAACTCCACAAACATCGCACACCTCTCCGTCATTTATATTTCCAACTACTTTCTTACACTGGCATTGATAATCTTGTTTAGGACCAAAAATTTGTTCACTAAACAAACCATGTGGATTTTCTCTTTTATTTTTATATGTACCGACAAAATCTTTATTATCTGTAACAATTCCACCGAGTTTAGGAAGTTCTTTTGACATATCATTCCTCATCTTCAGATAAAATATTCATTATTTCCATTTTAGCTAATCTCTCCTTTGTTCGAATTTTTTCAGTATTTCTCGCTTCTTTTTTTAATTGAATATTTAATTGCTTTTGTTCTTGGAAATTTTGACATTTTTCTTCATGTTCACTAGTAAAAGTTCTGGTTTCTTTTACTGGTAAATTATTTAATAGATATTGGTCTTGTGCAATTTTTTTATTAAAAGTTGGTGATGGAATAAATTTAAACTTACAAGTATTACTGCCTAATCGATTTGAATAAACTTGGTATGCAGTAAATTTACCAAATTTTCGAATTGTGCAAGCACTATCTTCAAAAGTTTTATTTAATATTTCATCTAATATATCATTAAATATTTTTGAAATATTTAACTCTGGATATTTTTGTTTTAGTTTATATTCAATATCTTTAGGTAAATCAAACATTGACCCTCCTATGGTTAAAAAGTCGGCCTAATGGCCGACTTTAATATTATGACAATACTGCCAATCTTATATTATCATAGATTTTTACATTATGGGATAATGGTGTTACACACGCAAATCCATCCTTGACATAACGAACATCAATTTTATCTGACATATCTGACATAATCTTAATATTCGAATATTCATCACTATCTTCATATGTATTTACAGGAATAAGATATAATCGATGCTGTAATAATCTTAATTCTTTACCAGAAGCTATTACTTTATCTTTGTATCCAGTCGCTGTAATGATACATTCTACAGAAGTTGCACTTTTTGGAAATTGTGATTTGACAATGACTGTATTATCCTTAAAAGCAGGTTTGTCATCATATATAGTAATTTTGCTATTTTGGTCTTGGTGTGTATAAGAAGGTTTTTCTTTATGTACAACTGCTTCATCTGTAATATTGATAGATTCTTCAAACGACACAGTTTCATTATCAATGTCTTCAGTTTTATCAAGATCCTCAAATTTATCCTCTGGTTCTTCAAAGTTATCTTCAATTGGTTCTTCTAGTGAGTTTTCAATCTTATTAAGATCCTCAGATTTATCCTCCAGTTCTTGATCTGGTTCTTCAATTGGTTTTTCTAGTGTATTTTTATCGTTTTCATCTTCAGTTTTATCTTCTAATACTTTTTCTTCTAAAACTTGTTGAGGGGGTCTAACTTTCATCACTTACTCCTTTCAATAATTTTTTTCGATCGATTAATTGTTGTATGTGTCCTTTATTATTTAATATGAATCTTGCACATGCAATACAATGTTTACAACCTGTCAACACACTTCTAGTATTTCTTTCTCTAGGTGTTCTTTGTATAGCTTTATAAAATTTTTCTTTATATAACAGTGCGTCTGATTTATATAAGATGTTTGCAAATTCAAAATTAAAACTAGGACACGAACAAAAAATTCTAATTTTGGAATCTAAATCAAATTCATGTTTAAATTGTATTTCTTGATCATAATTATTACAAGAAAAAAGAATCCGGTAATAATAATCATCAATAAATGCGTCCAATGGGAATACTACTAATTTTCGAATACTGTCTTGTCTATCTCGAAAATATGATGGAATTACTGATAAATCTTTTATATTCATGAATCCCTCAAGATATTTGTTCGAATTTTCATCAATTCTTCAACATAACCATAACAATGTAATCCTTTTGATGTAGCTAAAATAAAACCCGGCTCTACACCAATTTCATCTGCCATATATTTTTGCAAAACACTAATTCCAGCAAGATTAGCAGGAAATCCACTCCACAAATCCCAAGATCGAAAATATGGAAAAAAATGTAATGTATTGTCTTTGATTCGCATATCTATATGTCTTAAACATGGAGGATCTTCTAATTGATAATCTGTTGGACTTCCTACTTGTAATATAGCTTGATTTGTGTTTGCATTCTTGCGCAACTCATCAATCCAATATATCATTTGATCATTTATTCTTTCACCATATGTATAATCTTCATTTGGTTGTTTATCATTGACCATTAATTTTGGTATATATTGATATATATATTCTTGCGATACCGGATTTGGTATAGACATATGAGAAGGAATCTGTGGTAACATTTTCTCCCATGGTTCTTGATAAGGATATTTAATTAAAATCTGAACAAAATCAAATTCAATTCTTGTTTCCCCTTCAAAAGAACCTTTCTCGACTATATATCGATTCTTACAATTTGTCAAATTATAAATTGATTGAAACCAAGCGTCAGGAATATCCGTACATTCGATATTTAAAAACATGAAACGCTCCTATATTTATTATTTCTATATAAAAAATGAAATTTTAAAAATAAATGCCCCCCGAAGGGGGCGAGAGTGAGTGCCTTAATGTACAGGCACTCTAATAATTACCCTCCGTTTAGGGGGGTAATTTCTTTTTTTTGAAGATGGTTTCTTTTCCATATTTTCCTCCTATTAGTATTATTTCTATATAAAAAAGGAGAATCTAAAATCCAAAATCCACTACAGGTTCCACTTCAACATCCGTATAAGGTCGAAACACTCTAGAAGATAATGGAAAAGGACAATCACCATGTCCTTCCATATTTTCGTCATATAACTCTTCTACATCGCCAAGATCTTCACCAACTCTTAAAAATTCGAATCGAAATTTAAGACCACTTTCCATCATATATTCATGAAGATCTTGAAGAAAAGAGTCATCTTCTTCATACCACTTTAAGTCATAACTGACTACATTAAGTGCATAGTATTCATCCATTTTTTGAGTATGACTCATTTCCCCAATGAAATTCACAACTCCAGGATATGTTTCAGACATATTCAAAATTTTTTGTAATAAAGTGTTATAGTTTTCTTCACCTACTATAACAATTGATAGAAAAACACTTGATCTATATCCCATACTACATTCCTTGAAAGCAAGTTTTTTCAATATCTAAGATAGATTCTTCAGTCAGTTCACCATGAACTTTTTCAATCAAAAGGTCACGCAGTCGAATAGGTTCAAATGTATTATTATTTATACGATAAACACGTAATTCGTCCATATCCCTCATTATTGAAAAAAGTATACCTGATCCATGAACGTTTCCATCTCTGTCTTTAAATGTAATTACTTGATCATTAATAGATAATTTAAAAGGACCCTTCTTATCAGTTTCAATTATAACTTCTTCTGACTGTTGTCTTTTGTTTAAAGTAATCATACATTTTTCTAGTATTTCTGCATATTTTGCTATATTAAACATATTACCTCACATTATTTCAAAAAGTTGTGCTTCTACGAAGAGAATTTGTTCTTCAGTTTGCAATCTTTCTTTCAAATATTTTCTATACCAGTTCTTAGAGGTATGAATTGCACTTATGTTAATAACTTCAGTATATCTTTCTTTAGATAATAATTCAATAAATCGTATTTTCTTATCTAATTCTTGATTTTCTGCTAAATCAATAATAGTCTCAATCAATTCTTCAGCTCTTGTAGACATAATATCCTCTATAAGGATGAATATTATTTTGACCATTACAATTATCACAAGTGATATTAATTGGTTCGTCTACTGTTTCAAATTCGATAGGATTTAAACAGTGAGCACAATGGTATCGACTACCAAATGGATCTAAAGGACTAATATAGTCTTTATATTGTTTAAATCTTCTAAGACATTCAGTACATCTCATTAAGAGTAATTTTAATGAATTCTTTCTGTCAATTTTGTGTTCGATTTGTTCTTTAGGAAGATGATCGAAATTAATTTGAAAATCTTCAAGGATAATATTATGTGCATAACCACGAACAGACATTTCTCGATAAAGAGAATTATGTCTTTGCACTAATGAAAGTGGCTCCAATAAATCATTTTTAATGTAGCCATTAATGCTAATTTTCTTTTTTAATGTGCCTACAAACATTTTACATTCGTTATATTCGGCAACTAAATGTTTGCGACATAATATAACTGGGTGGCACATCCACATTCTCATTTTGATTCCTCATTTTGGTTAAACAAACTTAAACAGATTAAACCTATAATTGAAGTTATTGTAATTGTGATTAAATAATTGTTTAAACTAATCTGATAAGAGGTAAAATGTGATATTACCCCAGCCGTTACAACAGTGGCTAAGATAACATCAAATATATTCCACTTTTCATCAATTCCTAATAGAAGTATGATGATGAATAATATTATTAATATTGTCCACATTATGACTCCTCACAATCTTTTACTTATTAATTCTTTTACATCTTTCATAATATCTTGTTTAAATTCATTTAATAATTTTGTAATTCTTTCTTGTAAAACTGCGTCAGATATTTCATTGTTCTTACTTAAATTTATTAAAAGAATAAGTTTTTTGACAACTTCTTGCATTCTTTCCTCCCAATAAAAGGCATAATACTATATGTTTTTTGCTTTGTCAACCTTATTTTTTGTACATTTTTCTTAATTTTTGTTTCTGCTTTTTAACTAATTTCTGCTTTCTTCGATTTTTCTCCTTTTTCTTATCTTCCGGTATTTTTGATTTAGAAACATTATTCACCTGTGGAAGATTTGGAAAATTTGGTATTATTGACATATTTTCTCCTTTTTAAAATATTCCTTCGAATTGTTTAACAAATTCATCATTTCTTATAAAATAAACATTATTTATGTGAGCGAATTCAGGACTACCAATATGATATTTGGGTGTAAAACTCATTGATACTATTGGTGTTCCTTGATTAATTGTTAATACATTTTTCATTCTTTTGAGTCTTTTAAGATCAATAAATACAGTAAATATTAACTTCATGTAGACATGATAATCTGGTATATGTTCGTCGATACTATGTCTATGAACATAAGTATGATCTTGATAATATTTCCATATATAATTGAATTCTTCAGGGACTTCAAATGTTACCTTTGCGCCTTTGGGTATTAACATCTTAATTTTTGGATAAAAATTTAATACAGCATGTTCTTGTATAATTTGACAATTTGAAATATCTAATTTTTTATCTGTGGTGATATCAAGATTACCAAATTGATTTCTTCTAATATTTTTATATCCGTTTGGTCCAGCTATAATAATATTATTTTGCAAATCGAAATTGTGTACCATTTCAGGTTCAAATGAATCTTCTAAGATGTGAAACATGTCGTCTCCTTTTTTATTAAATTTTGGGAAAGTTTTTTTATGATATTCTAAAATAAATTCGTAGTTGAAATTGTGATAATCAACTAATGATTTTAACATATTATTTCCTTATTACATTATTTCCTCTTAAATTAAATCCTTGATTATAAATGAACTTTAAACTATGCTCGAATACTTCTTTTTGCCAATCAGTAAATATGTAGGTAAATTGTTCACCGTTATGATTGTAAATTATTAGTTTAATACTGTTTTCGTCTTTTTGCACTTGTACCATTGGTCTTTGTTTTTGCCATAATTCATTAGTTTTTGTAATTAATTGCTCCATACAAACTATATCATTTTCTTGGCTGTTTAAAATACGAAACGCTGAAGATGGATATATGGTTCCACTAATTAAGATGTTTAGGGAATTTCTATACAATACATGATTATCAATAGCGTCATCTGGTACTTTAAACAATGTTATTTTAAGATTACCAAAATCTATATTATATGAAATTTCAACAAAATGAACTTGAATTTTTGGTTCTTCAAAAATATTTTCATTGATTAACCAGAATAAATCAATAATATTATATTTTGTTTTTGTTTCTTGTTTAGGTTCTTCTAGTTGTTGACCATTATTCTGAATTATTTCTTTTACAAATTCTGGTTCTTCAATTTCTGGTTCTTCATTATTATTCATAATTTCTGGTTCTTCATTATTAATATAAATTGGATTTTGATTACCAGACTGTATTAAATTCGCTTTTGGTATCATAGAAACTCCTACACATTGTACATTCTTGATAATTTGGATAAGTATAAATTTCACATTTAGAACAATAAAAATGTTTCGAATCTTCCAATTTAATTAATGAAAATGGGTCAATTCCTGTGTCTTTAATTGAATAATATAATGCCTTAAACTGTAAATGCATATGTTTTTCTCTATCTGTCAGGTGCATCTTTAAATGCCTCCTTGACATCTTCTTTTGTTATGCCTTCACGTTCATTCATATCTTCAAAAAAAGCTTTTGACCCAATATCTAGTTCTATTAACTGATTTTGACCGTATATTAAATGTCTAATTAATTTATTTATATCATTTT
>Ga0207421_10001181_pt1 | contig 33954 bp, 24 predicted proteins | sample SodLakKL_010_SED_4_FD_187542 | JGI IMG/M metagenome (GOLD analysis project Ga0207421, IMG submission 187542) | Alkaline sediment microbial communities from Lake Tanatar, Kulunda Steppe, Russia - 8KL_010_SED (SPAdes) (version 2) | ecosystem: Environmental > Aquatic > Non-marine Saline and...
GGGGGGGGGGGGGGGGGGCGCCGGCATGGCTTCGTCGCTTTACGCAACAGTTGGTGTACCGGGACGTACCCCCGGCCCCGCCGGAGACGCGCGCGAAATGGAGAATGATATGCCACACGACCAAGAAAACAAGCCAACAATCGCCAGCCCGGCGACGGGAGAACCGATTGCGACGGAGAACCGGGAATCGCCGGAGCGCGTGCAGGAGGCCGTCGCTCGGGCACGGGAAGTGCAACCGGGCTGGGCTGCGGAGCCGGTCCGGGCGCGATCGCGCGTTCTTAGGCGGATGGGGCAGTTTCTCGTAGAGAATGCCGACCAGGCGGCGCGGACGGTGAGCGCCTGCACGGGCAAGCCGCTTATGGATGCGCTCAGCACGGAGGTCGTGCCCGGCGCTATCGCGGCGCGCTACTATGCGCGCATGGCGCCGCGCTTTCTCCGGCCGGAGCGCCGTCCGCGCAGCTCGCCTATTTTCTTCACCAAGAGCACCCGGATCGTGCGCGAGCCCTACGGCGTCGTTGGCATCATCACCCCCTGGAACTACCCGCTCGGTATCCCGCTCCACGAGCTCCTCACGGCTCTCGTGTGCGGGAACGCCGTCGTGCTCAAGGTAGCCACGCAGGCACAGCCGGTAGGGGCGCTCATCCGCGATATGGTCCGGGCGTCGGGGCTGGAGCCGACGCTGCTGCAGGTCGTGGACGTCCCGGGGAGCGCCGCCGGCCGGGCCTTTGTGGAGAGCGGCATCGACAAGCTCTTCTTCACCGGCTCGACGGCGATCGGGGCCGAGCTCATGCAGCAGGCCGGGGAACACCTTCTCCCGGTGAGCCTCGAGCTCGGCGGGAACGACCCGATGATCGTGCTGGATGACGCGGACCCATACCGGGCGGCGCTCGGCGCCCTCTGGGCGGGCGCCTCGAACGCCGGGCAGTCGTGTGGCGCAGTCGAGCGCATCTACGTCCATCGCTCCCTCTACGAGCCGTTCCGGGAACACCTTGCCGCAATGGTGCGGGCGGTTCGGGCAGGCGCCCCGGACGACCGGGAAAACGAGCTGGGCTTCATGACCACTTCCGGTCAGCTGGAAACCGTGCGCCGCCAGCTCCGCGACGCGTTTGACCGTGGCTGCCACGTCGTCGCAACGGCAGGCGATGAGCCGGTCGAAGCGGGTTCGAAAGACGGCTCTCAAGCGCGCCGCCGCGGGCTTCATCATCCCGTGGTGCTCGTGGAAGAGGTCGATCCGAGCTCGTCGCTTGTCTCGGAGGAGACCTTCGGGCCGGTCTTGGTGATTGCGCCCTTCGACCACGAAGAGGAGGCCCTCGCCCGGGCGAACGACTCGGAGTACGGGCTAACCGCCTCGATCTGGACCCGCAACCGCCGCCGGGGACGGCGCTTGGCTCACCGGATCCACGCCGGGGCGGTCACCATAAACGATCACCTGATGAGCCACGGGATGCCGGAAACACCGTGGGGCGGCTTCAAGAAGTCCGGAGTCGGCCGCTCTCACGGGAAGGAAGGGTTTCTGGAGATGACCCAGCCCAAGGCGATCGTGGACGACCGGTTCCACCGGGCTCCGGCCCAGATGTGGTGGCCGCCCTACTCGCAGCTGTCGTATCGGGGTATCCGCGCGGCCGCGGATCTGTTTCTGGGAGCGTCTTTCCGGCGGCGTGCCGCCGCGATTCCCACGGTGCTGGCGCTCTTCGCACGGAGCCTGCGTCGCCGCTACACGGCGCGGCGCAGCTCGTCGTAGTTGATCTCGCCGTCCTCGACCAGGTGGCACGCCACCTCTTGGCCGCTCTCCAGCCGGTGCAGCGGCGGTACCTCCGTGCGGCACCGGTCCATGACATAGGGACACCGCGTGTGGAACGGGCACCCGGACGGCGGATCGATCGGCGAGGGGACGTCCCCGGAAAGGATCATCCGCTCACGCTTCCGCGTGGGATCGGGGAACGGGATTGCCGAGAGGAGCGCCCGGGTGTACGGATGCTGCGGGTTCTCGAAAATGGTGGTGGTGTCGCCCTTCTCAGCCACCGTACCCAGATACATGACGACGATACGGTCGGAGATGTGTCGTACGACACCCAGATCGTGGGCGACGAAAATGTAGGTCAACCCGAGCTCCCGTTGGAGCCGCTTGAGCAGGTTTATCACCTGCGCCTGTACCGATACGTCCAGCGACGACACCGCCTCATCGCAGATGATGAGCTTGGGGTCCACCGATAGAGCCCGTGCAATGGCGATCCGCTGCCGCTGGCCGCCGCTAAACTCGTGGGGATAGCGGTCGATGTGGTCCGGGTTGAGCCCTACCAGCGAAAGGAGCTCCCGAATCCGCTCCCGCCGTTGCGCCTTCGGGAGGATCTTCTGAATTCCCATCGCCTCGTCGAGGAGCCGGTGGATCGTCTGCCGCGGGTTGAACGAGCCGTACGGGTCCTGAAAGATGATCTGCATGTGCCGCCGGCGGCGGCGAAGCTCCGCCTTCGAAAGCTGCGTTATGTCCTCGCCGTCGAACACGATCCTGCCGGCGGTCGGCTCCTGCAGCCGAAGCAGCACCCGGCCGGCCGTCGACTTCCCGCACCCCGATTCACCGACAAGCCCGATGGTCTCGCCCTGCTTGACGTCGAAGCTGACTCCGTCCACCGCTTTCACGTAGTTCTGGACGCGGCCCAGCACGCCGCCGCGAATCGGAAAATGTTTCTTGAGGTTCTCGACTTGCAGAAGCGGTGCGGCATCACTCATCGATCTTCACCTCCTGCGGCGCCCTGTGGATTCGCCGTTTCAGCGGGCCCGTCCGGACCCGCACCGCGCCGCCCGGACTCCCCGTGCTCCGCCGACGCCGACGCTGCGAGCTCTATGCGATCCGCGGCATCCCACCGGTCGGTGTAGATCCAGCAACGGACACTCTCGTGCCGATCGATCGCGCGCAACTCCGGTTGCTCGGCTCGACAGAGCGCTCGGGCATGCGGACACCGCGGCGCAAAGCGGCATCCGGACGGCATTGCAAGCGGGTCCGGCACGTTCCCCGGGATCGCCCGCAACTCCTCGCGGTCCTCGTTGTGGAGCGGAAGCGAGTCCAAAAGCCCCTTTGTATACGGGTGCCGCGGCTCGGCGAACATCGTCTGCACGTCTGCGTATTCCACGATATGACCGGCGTACATGACCGCGACCTGCTCACACATTTCCGCAACAACCCCGAGGTCGTGCGTGATGAGAAGGATCGTAATACCGAAATCCTTCTGCAGCGATTTAAGGAGCTCCAATATCTGTGCCTCGATTGTCACGTCGAGCGCGGTCGTGGGCTCGTCTGCGATAAGAAGCGCAGGATTACACGCTATAGCCATAGCAATCATAATCCGCTGGCGCATTCCCCCGGAAAGCTCGAACGGGTACTGCCCCACCCGTTTCCGGGGTGAGGGGATCCCGACCCGGTCGATCATTTCCGCAGCGCGCTCCATTGCAGCACGCCGGTCCATGCCTTCATGAATCTGAAGCGCTTCCGCAATCTGGTCACCGACCGTGTACACCGGATTCAGCGAGGTCATGGGCTCCTGAAAGATCATCGAGAGCGCTTTGCCCCGAAGATCACGCATCCGGCGCTCCGGTTGGGCAAGAAGGTTCTCCCCGTTCAACCGGACCTCACCGCCCACGATCCGCCCCGGCTCGTTCAGAAGCCGCATGATGGAGAGGGACGTTACGCTCTTTCCGCAGCCCGACTCTCCTACGAGGCCGAGCGTCTTCCCCTTGCTGACCGAGAAGCTCACCCCGTCCACCGCCGGCACTTCACCCTCGTCGGTAAAAAACGAGGTACGAAGATCCTGTACCGTCAGCAGAGGCCGTCCTTCTGACTGCTCCGACTGCACCACCTGCTCAGGGCGCGCCTCCTGCCCCTTCGTGTCAGACATAGCTATCTCCCGCTCCATCTTCTAGCCGTATGCAGCCCTCTCCATGCTGCCCGTCCCGGTCCGTGCTGCCGCTTGTTCCTCATCGCTGCCCGTTCTTGCTCGCTCCGATCCATGCCGCTCGTTGCCGCCTGTCCCGGCCTCAGATCAGCTTAGCTCGATCCGCTTGTTCAACAGGCGGTACGTGAGGTCTACCAGCAGGTTGACCACCATGAACGAAACCGAGGCGACCAGCACAGCTCCTTGGATGACCGGGAAGTCCCGGGCATAGATTGCCGAGACCATGAGGCGCCCCAGACCGTTAATTGCAAACACGGTCTCCGTCAGTACCGATCCGCCCAGGAAAAAGCCGAACTGAAGACCGACCACCGTCACCACCGGAATCATGGCGTTGCGGAGTGCATGCTTGTAGATCACAACCGCCTCCCGAACCCCCTTCGCACGCGCAGTCCGGATATAGTCCTGGTTGATCACCTCCAACATGCTCGAGCGCGTCATGCGCGCAATTACGGCGGCGCCCGCCGTCCCCAAGGTTATGACCGGAAGCACCATCTGGGCGGCCGTCCCCCAGCCTGCGGCCGGGAAAACGGATAACTGGACGCTAAACCAGTAGATGAGCATGATCCCTAACCAGAAGTTAGGCATCGACAGCCCGAACAGCGCTATCAGCATTATTACCGTGTCGAAGAGCGAGTAGCGCCAGATCGCCGACACCACCCCCGCGATCAACCCGATGAAAACCGCCAGCAGGATGCTCATTCCCGCAAGCTGGAGCGTAATCCAGTACCGGGCCGAAAAAACCTCCTGCGTCACGGGCCGGTTGTTCCGGACCGATTCGCCGAGGTCTCCTTGGATCGCATTGCCGAGATAGCGTACGTACTGGATATGCAGCGGGTCATCCAGCCCAAGCCGCTCGCGAACGCGCTCGAGCTGCGCAGGGTCAGCCCGCTCGCCCGCCATAATCTGCGCCGGATCGCCGGGGACCAGGTGCAACATATAGAACACCAGGAAAACAACCCCCAAGAGCACCGGAATCATCTGCAAAAGCCGCCTGGCCAGATATACCCACAATGACATCGAGCTATCCCTGTTCCTCGCTCACAGTTACGTTAGTTTCGCACTCTTTCGCGCCGTCCTGTCGTGCGCCCGCCATACGTGCCCGCGGTACGCATCCGCCGTGCGCTCCCGCTATCCCCGCCCGGCGACCTGCTCGCCGTGCAGCGCGCTCACCGGGCGTGCCCTGCCAATCATGCGGAACGCTTCTGACCAATTCTTCCGTCCTCGGGCTCACTTCTTTGTCCGGGGGTCCAGCGCATCTCGCAAACCGTCGCCTAACAGGTTGAACGCCAGCACCGCCAGTACAATTGCCAGGCCCGGGAAGAGCGAAACGTGAACCGCATTCCAGATGAAGTCGCGCCCAGCCGAAAGCATGAGCCCCCACTCGGGAACCGGAGGTTGCGCCCCCAACCCGAGAAATGACAGCCCGCTTGCAATCAGAATCGCCGTGGCGATATAGAGCGTCGCCTGGATAACGATAGGCGAAAGCACGTTGGGCAAAACGTGCTGGAAGATAATCTTGCTATCCCGGGCACCTAACGCTCGGATCGCCTCAATATACTCCAGGTTCTTCACCGCCAACGTAGAGCCGCGCACGATACGCGCAAACGTGGGCACCGCGAATATGGCGATCGCAATAATGACATTGTCCAGAGCCGCTCCTAACGCGCTTACGATCGCAAGCGCCAGAAGTATCCCCGGAAAGGCGAGCAGGACATCCATCACGCGCATGATCACCGCGTCGACCCATTTCCCGTAGTAGCCCGCAATGATGCCCAGGGCCACCCCCACGATTGCGCCCGCGAAAACGGAAGTGAAAGCAATATACAAGGTCACGCGCGTGCCCCAGATCACCCGGCTGTACACGTCCCGGCCCAAGTTGTCCGTACCGAACCAGTGTTCCGACGAAGGGGGCGCGAATCGATTGCCCACGTTCTGGTCGCGAATAGGATCGTGGGTCGAGAAGAACGACGGGGCAAGCGAAACCATCACGAGAAACACAATGAACAGCCCGCCCACGACCGCAGTCCGGTTCTTTGAGAGCTTCTTCAGAAGCTCGACGCCCCGGCCGGAGCTCTTCGGGCGCAGCTCCTGGAGCTGGGACTCCCCGCCGCCTCCGGGACCTTCCGAAGCACCCGATTCGCTTGGAGCAGCCTCTACCCCGGGCTGGGCTCCGGCCTCTGCTTGCGAGGTATTCTGTTCGGTAACGCTACTCACGGTCGTTTCTCCTGCCAGGTTCACTCTTCCCGAGCCGGCCACCACGCCGAAGGCCGGCCTTTCTCCGTGTCACCGTCCGATCGCCGTTTCGGCTGGGAGGCCCGGCCAGGCCGGTCACTCCGGTCCGCCGCCATCCGGGGCGGCAGAGTCGCCGGGACGGCGGCGCGTCGTGGTGCGCGGTTCCGCTTCCAGGGAGCGCAGCCGGCCGGTCCGTACGCCTTGCCTACGCACCGGCCGGCCCGGCTGCTCATGCAGCCGAGCCGCGAATACGGGAAGCTTACGCTTCTACTGGGTGAGCCGCACCTCATCCAGCAGCATCATGTTGTCCGGATGGTGCCGGTAGCCCTCCACGTTGTTCCCGATGGCAACCATCCACTGCGGGTGATAGAGATAGACCATCGGCGCATCTTCAACCAGCATCTCCTGCACCTGCCGGTAGATACCTAGCCGGGCTTCCGGATCCGCCTCCCGGCGTCCCGCGTCAAGAAGCTCGTCGACTTCCTCGTTGGTGTAGAACGAGCGGTTTCCGACCGCGCCATGGTTGTCCGAGTGGAAGAGCGCGTACGTGGCGTAGTCCGCGTCTCCGGTCACCGTGACCCAGCCCAGGATGAACATCTCGTGCTCACCCTCGGCGGTTTGGTCCAGATAGGCCCCCCATTCGAGCACCTCGATCTCAACGTCCACGCCGATCTCCGCCAGATCGTTCTGCACGATCTCGGCAATCTCCATCCGGCGCACGTTGTCGTTGGTCCAGATCGTTGTCTCAAAGCCGTCCTCGTAGCCGGCTTCGGCCAGAAGATCCTCGGCGGCACCCGGATCGTAGGGGATGTCATCAACGTCCTCATCGTAGCCGAAGACCATCGGGCTCATCGGACCGGTTGCGCGAGTACCCGCGCCCTCGAGGATACCGTCGATGATGGTTTCGCGGTCGATTGCCATCGAGATCGCCCGGCGTACGCGCACGTCGTCGAACGGCTCCTTCAGCGCGTTGAAGCTGATGTAATCCAAGCTCAGGCTGTCATAGAGTCCCAGCTCCATGTTCGCCGAGCCCTCGATGCGCGCCATGTTGGCAGGCTGCTCGATCGGCGCGATATGCGCGTCTCCGCCCTCGACGAGCGCAAGCCGCGTGCTCTCCTCCGGCACGACGCGGAACGTGACGGAGTCAAGCGCCACCGGCTCGCCCCAGTAGTCGTCGTTCCGTACAACCACAACCTCGTCACCGGGCTCCCAGTAATCGAACTGGAACGGCCCCGTTCCGATCGGCTCCACCTCGTCAAAGCCGGCCTCATCGATTGCCGCCGGGCTGATCATCCCGCCGCCGTCGTGCGCCAGATGGCTCAGAAGCGGCGCAAACGGGTACTCCGTCACGACGTCCACAGTGTGCTCATCGACGACGTTGACCTCAGTGATCATGTCATAGAGGAAGTACCGCTCCGAGCCGAACTCCTCGTCACTGACACGCTCCAGATTGGCCTGGACTGCCTCTGCGGTGAACGGCTCACCGTCATGGAAGGTCACCCCTTCGCGAAGATGGAAGCGCCATGTCGTATCGCCAACCGCCTCCCAATCGACCGCCAGTCCGGGCTGAAGCACCATGTCCTCGTCATAGTAGACCAGCGTCTCGTATATCTGCGTCCGGACGTTGCTGGACGGCGAATCGTTGGAGCCGTGCGGATCCAGGCTCACCGCGTCCGACAGAAGTGCCACGACCAGATCCTGGTCCGGCGCCACTGCCTCTTCCTCGGCCTCGCCCGCGGCAAAGGCCGACATACCGGCGACCATCATCGCCGCTACAAAGACCGCCACTGCCACGCGGCCGCTTGCATATAGTGCTGTGCGCATACCCCGTCTCTCCTTTTCCGAGATTTGTGGCGGGAGTATACAAAATATGTGTAGGACAAAGCAATAAGGTACGAACGATCTCCTGAGCCACAGAACATCTGCCCAGATTGGCTGAGCCCTGCGGACGAGGTGCGAAACGGACACGTGTGGTACGATGCAAAACGTCATGAAGCTCGCGGTAACCGGCAGTCCGGGCTCAGGGAAGACGGTGCTGTGCGGCCGCATAGCCGAGGCCCTCACCCGGGAGCCAGGAATCAAAGTGGGGGGGATTGTCACCTCGGAGATACGCGATCGCGCGGGGAAACGGCTGGGGTTCCGCATTTCGGACCTCGGGAGCGCTGAGACCGGCACGCTTGCCCATGTCGATTACCGGTCCGGACCCCGCGTCGGAAAGTACCGCGTGAACGTCGAGGCCCTAGAATCGATCGGAGTAGCGGCCATAGAGGGGGCACTGCAAGCGGCGCACTGTCTGGTCATAGACGAGATCGCGCCCATGGAGCTCAAGTCCCGGCGCTTCATCTCCGTTGTGGAGCGCGCCCTCGTCGCGGAAATCCCGCTCCTCGCCGCCTTCCAGAAACGCTCCCGGCACCCGCTCGTCCAAGCGGTCCGCCGCACCTCCCACGTCTATACGATTACCCCGGCAAACCGTGACGATGTGCGGAACCGGATTCTCGGCGGGCTCCGGGAGACGCTGCGCCCGGGTGGGCCGGCCGGGCCCAATGGCCCGGACACCGTGCCGGGCGACTGATTCCGACAACCGGGAAGCGTCCACACCCAAGGCGCCGAAGAACGAGCTTCGGCATGGTGAGCTTCCGAGAGGCGCCTTAGCGCGCATGGGCGCACACGACGGCGAGCGAGCTGCGCGCAGGATGCCGAGTTAACCGCGCCGAGCCGGACCCAGCCGGCCCGCGCGGTTCGCTCAGCCTATGTAAGCTGTCTATGCCGGAGCCTACGGCTCCTCGACCGTCACGTGTTGGAACGCGTGTGAATCCTGGCTCAGGCGTGCACGGCCTTCCTCGGGCCCCCACTCACGGTGCCCCCAGTCCCATACCCAGTGCTCCTGGTCGTACCCGTCGACCATGAGGATGAGGTCATTATCGAAGATCGCGTCGTCTATCTCACTCAGCCGGGTGAACTCGAAATAGCCGCGCGCATCCGTTTCGACCGACTTGAGGAAGGTTTCTCCCTGCTCGCCGTCGGCGAAATGAAGCTCCACCTGCGCGCCGGGAATGGGATCAAAATACGCATAGTGGTCTACCGGCTCATAGGTCGCGCCGTCCAAGACCACGCCGGACAGGTTATCGATTCCGCTACTGAAGAGCCACTCCCTCGTGCCCGCGTCCCCCCAAGGAGTCCGCAGATGCAAGTGAGCCTCGCTGTAATTCAGGACGGTGAAATGGAACTCGCCGTCGGCGCGCGGAAATGCCAGCTCCGCAACTCCCTCACCGGAATCATCCGGTGTCCACATCACCGGCCCCGTGCCCTCCCTGGTGCCTTCGGTAAAGGTCTCATGGGTCAACCCGTCGGGGCCGATATCAAAACGCATGTATTGATAGTTCGCCCACGGCGCTCCGGGGTCCTCCGTTGCCGGGCGCCATACCCGGTCGCAGAAGCTCTGCGCGAAGTCCCCGGCGGGCGTACGGAACTCCTCCGGGAGTCCCTGGGCCTCCTCCGGTGTGTCCTCTTTCAGGAGCTCTTCGATGTCCCACGCGGTACCGTCTACCGTGAACGTTCCGGTCATCGAGTCCGGGGGCCCGTCCATGAAGGCCTCCCAGCTCTCCCACTCCGCCGTCAGCTCGAGCTCCGCAGTCAGCACCGTCTCACCGTCCTTACTATCCACGTACGGCTGGGGCGTGGACACCTCGACCGTGCTGGGAGGTCCCTGCCGGACGGTCACCTGGGTTTCCCCGCTGGTCTCGATCGCACGCCCCGGTACGGTGAAGCCGTCAAGCGTCTGCGTCACCGTCCACTCGTCCCCCGAATCGTCTACGGTAATGGTCATGCCGTACTGCGGCATGACGTAGTATCGCTCGAGAACCAATTCGACCACCTGAAAGACGCCGCCTGCAAGCTCCACCACGCTCCCGGGAAGCTCTCCGTCTCCGTTCCCGTCGAGCGCGTCGAGCACGTCCTGGAAGTCATACTCATGTCCATCGATCGTGAAGCTTCCCTCTACGGAGTCCGGCTCGCCGCCCTCAAAATCAAAGCCGGCGTCCCATTCGGCCGTAATGACCATGGCAACAGTGTCGTGGTCCGGATGGCCGGACAACTCGAGCTCCCCGTCGGTTTCGGCCTCTACGACCGTGGGTGGACCGTCTGTTATACGCAGCTCCATCGTGCCGTCGACCGTGAACTCCTCTCCCGGAGGCCGGTAATCATCGAAAACGATGTCCCAGCTGTGATCGGAGTCTCCCGAAGGGGCCTCGTTGACCTGGTACCCGTACAGCCGGATGAGGGGATCGACCCAATGATCGAGAAAGCCCTCCAACAGCTTGGCTACGTCCTCCCGCGTTTCCGTGGGCGGGGTCTCCGTTCCGTTGGTATCGCCGTTTTCCTCATCCGGCTCATCGTCTCCCAACCCATCAAGTAGCGCGTCGCACCCCCCGATGAGCACCGCTATGAGATAAAGACGATACCAGGAGCACAAGACAGAATTGCCACCACCGACTCTTCATTCCGATACCCTCCAATCAGTAGCCCACCTATACAGGATATCACGTGCCGTACAGCATTACAATTATTTCTTGTTCTCTATCATTGGATATTCACGCCTCTTCTCCATGCCAGAACTTGTTTGATTGTTATTATCGTCATAAAAAGCACATCGCCTACGGCAGCAGGTCACGACAGTTCATCCCGCGAACGATTGAGGGGGCGCTGGGCACCATCGGCTTCCCGTCCGAAGGGGTCTGTCATCTGTTCGAGCGCTGCGACACGGGCGCGGCTGTTATGATGGAGAGGGCGATGAAGCCCGGAGTACCCGGCAAGCCGGAAGATCGTCACCTCCGAGGTACGTCCTCAGGCGGGAACACGGTTGGGGTTTCGCACTGCGGACACTCGGAGCGAGGTGACCGGAACGCATGCCGATGTGGGTTACCGTCCGGATCTCGCGTCCACGTGAGCGCAACGGCGTGGAGCACTGCTTGGCCCAGTCCATCGGAATCGACGGCAATGCCGAGATGATCCCGCAAGAATCCGGCGATCTCTGCGCCCGAAACCGCGAGCTTGTCCACCTCGAAGAGATGCTGCAGCTCAAGCACGACCATGGGTGACACGCGCGTTGAGGAGGCACTTTCGAGCATCTGCGTTGCGGTGCCGGAGAGCAGGGCGGGATCACCAGCGTGTACGAACGCGGCGACGTGGGTATCGAGGTAAACGGTCAAAGGTTCTTTCCCTTGGTCCAATCCCATCCGCCCGATTCGGCGGCGACGAGATCATCCGCATCGACCTTGAGCGTATCGTGGCGGACCAACCGGTCGGTGAAGCGCGGCGCGTTCTCGGCCACGATACGGAATCTGCGCCCCTTGTGCGCCACGGTAGCCGTACCGCCGGTTTCCGCAAGCTCCGCACGCACCGTGTACAGGCGCCGGCGGAATTCGGTCGCGGTCATGCAACGCCTCCTGTGATTGAGAAGTAGCGTGCAAGCATACGGCTGTCAACTGCATACCCGTACGCTCGGAAGCACGGGAGCCGGGGGCGTGTATTCGCAGCTCTGTTGAGCTCTCGAGCTGTTGCGCGGTGTGGTGCCCCGTTGGGGCGATAGGTGCCGGGATCGGGTTGAGGCGAGTCGAGAGCGCGGTGCGAGGGGACGCTACGCGATGCGGGGGGAGGCTACGCGGGGTGGGGGGACGCTCCGCGGTGCGGGGAACGCTCCGGGAGGACGGCCTTCTTCGCCGCCAGGGGGCGGAGGGGAAATCCCGGGGCGAGCGGGGTGCGGGCTCGGCGGAGGCTCCCGGAGGGAGACCCCGCATGCGGAGGCGGGCGCGCGAAGCACGGCGAGTCCCGGATTGGAACGGAGCACCCGGTTCCGGGCCGGCGGCGGCGGCCGCCGGCCCGGAAGGCGGCCCGGAATGGTGTGGGAGGGCCGGGGTTTGGGCCGGACTCTGGAGGGCGTGGGCCTGAGGCTCGCGGGTGGCGTTTTGGGAGCGGGCGGTTTTCAACGGGCGGGAACGGGGGTAGAGTCGGGGTATGGACGAGATTGCGGGGGCGCTCAAGCGGTTCTTTGGGTTCGATGCGTTTCGGCCGCACCAGCGGGAGATCGTGGAGGCGATCTTGGCGGGGCGGGATGTGTTTGCGGCGCTGCCGACGGGCGGGGGGAAGTCGCTGTGCTATCAGCTTCCGTCGTGCGTGGGGCGGGGGCTGACGGTGGTGGTGAGCCCGTTGATCGCGCTGATGCACGACCAGGTGGAGGCGGCGCGGGAGAATGGGCTGGCTGCGGCGTGTCTGAACAGCACGTTGGAGGCGGAGGAGGCGCGGGCGGTTTGGCGGGGGGTTCGCGAGGGCGCGGTGCGGCTTCTCTACGTCTCGCCTGAGCGGATGGCCTCGGAGCGGTTTCGGGAGGTGCTTGCGGCGCAGGGGGTGGCGCTGTTCGCGGTGGATGAGGCGCACTGTATCTCGGAGTGGGGGCACGAGTTTCGGCCGGACTACCGGGAGCTGGCGGCGCTCCGGCGGGAGTTTCCGGGGACGCCGATTGCGGCGTTCACGGCGACGGCGACGCGGCGGGTGCAGCAGGACGTGATCCGGCTTCTGGGGCTCTCCGATCCGGTGGCGGTGCGGGGGGACTTCGACCGGCGGGAGATCTTCTATCGCGTCCGGCGGAAAGCGCGCGTGGCCGAGCAGATTGCGCGCTTCGTGGGCGAGCACGGGGAGGAGCCGGGGATTGTCTACCGGGCGACGCGCAAGTCCGTCGAAGAGACGGCGGAGCATCTCCGGGGGCGCGGGGTGGCGGCGGTGCCGTACCACGCGGGGCTTTCGGACGAGGATCGGCACGCGCACCAGGCGGCGTTCGTGCGGGACGAGGTGCAGGTGGTGGTCGCGACGATCGCCTTCGGGATGGGGATCGACAAGTCGAACGTGCGCTGGGTGGTGCACGGCGACCTGCCGCGGAGCCTGGAGGCGTACTATCAGGAGACGGGGCGCGCGGGGCGCGACGGGGAGCGGGCGACGGCGTGCCTCTTCTATGGGCCGCAGGACACGATGACGATCCGTTGGCACATCGACCGGATGGAGGTGGAGGCGGAGCGGGAGCGGGCGCTCCGCAATCTGAACGAGATGCTCCGCTACGTGGATGCGGGGGTGTGCCGGCGGGTGCAGCTTCTGGCGCACTTCGATCAGGAGCCGGAGCGCGAGTCCGCGGGCTGCGACGTGTGCGCGGGGGAGATTCGCGCGGTGGACCGGACGGAGGCGGCGCAGAAGGCGATGTCTGCGATGGTCCGGACGGGCGAGCGCTTTGGCGCGCACCACGTGGCGGATGTGGTGGCGGGGATCGAGACGGAGCGCGTTTTGGGGTTCCGGCACGACCGGCTCCCGACCTTCGGCGTGGGCGCGGACCGCGATCGCGGGTGGTGGATGGCGCTGATCCAGGACCTGGAAGCGGCGGGGCTCGTGGGGCGGCGCGACGGGCCGCGGAGCGGGCTGGCGGTGGCGCGGCGCGGGCGGCGCGTGCTCTCGGGGGAGGAGGCGTTCTATGCGGCGGAGCGGGAGGTGGCCGGCACCGCTGGTGGGCGCGGGCGGCGGCCCGGCGGTGCAGGCGGGCGCGGGCGGCCGCCCGTGGGGGCCGAGCAGCCCGGCGTTGCAGGCGGGCGCGGGGGTGTGGGGCGGCAGCCCGTGGGGACCGAGCGGCAACGCGGCCGGCCCGGAGGTGCGGGCCGGCAACGCGTGGGGGCCGGCGGCGAGGGTGACGGTACCGGCGCCGGTGAGGGGCAGCGGCAGCCCGGCGGGGGCGGCGCCGCTGCCATCGGCGGGCACGGCGGCTTGGGCGGCGCCGGCGGTGGAGGCCGGCAGCCCGTGGGTGCCGGCGGCGCTGGGACGGAGGGACGGCAGCCCGGCGGACGCGGCGAGCCCTCGAGCGCCGGGCCTCAGGGCCTGCTGGAGGAAGCCGATCCCGACCCGCGCAGCGAAGCTCTTTTCCAGGAGCTGCGTCGCGTCCGGCTCGAGCTGGCCCGCACGCGGAAGCTGCCACCCTATATGATATTCAACGACAAGACCCTTCGGGAGATGGTGCGTGGCGAGCCGACCTCCCGGGACGAGCTCCTTGAGATTCACGGGGTCGGTGAGCGCAAGGCGGAACGGTACGGCGAGACCTTTCTCTCCGCCATCCGCGCGTTCGAAGAATGAGGGAAGCTGAAACCGAGAAGGCAGGTAAGTATGATGCACACCAAGCACTCGATTCAACTGCAGCTCGAGGAGCTGGGGATTTCGCCGTCGGATACGGTGCTCGTCCACTCCTCTATGAAGTCGATCGGCGCAGTGGAAGGGGGCGGAGAAGCGGTCCTGGACGCGCTCGTCGAATACGTCTCGGAAGGGCTCGTTGTCTTCCCTACCCACACGTGGCGGCAGATAAACGCGGAGTACAACGTGTTCGACCCGCGGACGGAGCCGTCCTGCGTCGGGGCGCTCACTGAGATCTTCCGCCGCCGGAGTGACGCGGTCCGATCGTGGCATCCGACGCACTCGGTGGCGGCCGTCGGCGCGGACGCCGGACCGTTCACGTCGGCTGAGGAATGGTTCGACACGCCGTGCCCACGGCGTGGGTGCTGGGGGAAGCTCTATGACCGAGGCGCAAAGGTTCTCTTCATCGGCTGCGGCTTGCGGTGTAACACCCTGCTCCACGGGGTAGAGGAATGGTACGGCATCCCGAATCGCCTTACCGATCATCACGAGCCCCTCCAAATCCGCACGCCGGACGGAACCCTGCTGGATTGCCCGATGCGGCGTCACGAGAGCCCGGTGGGAGATATCTCCCGCCACTACGGAAAGATGGAAGGGCCGTTCTTCGCAACCGGCGTGGCGCGGCGAGGTCGAATCGGTGACGCGGACACGGTCGCGTGCGACGCGATAGGTATGGTCGATGTCACCTCAGCGTATCTCGGGCGAAACCCGGACCTATTCCTAGACGATAGTCCGCCATGAGGAGGCGGCGGCTATTCTTTGGGCAGCTCGAACAGGGGTGCAGACGTGCCGGAGGCCGCTCTTACCGCATCAACGATCTGACGGAATACGGAATAAGCTCGGTCAGCCGACTCGTACGTGCCGAGAACCTCATCGTCCGACACAACGTGGCGCTTCTGCGCGCTCACGTCCTTGACCCGAACGAGCTTATTGCCCTTCTGGGTTACAATCCACATACCGCCTCCGTCCGTTGTAGCCGTCTCTTCATCGTCGCTCATGAGCATGGACGTGATGAATGAGCTCATACACACTCCTATCTCTCCGCGCCTGGCGATGCGCAGCCATTGGGTTTCCCGGAGCCGCTACCCGACTCACCGCGCAAGACCGACGACGCAACCGACCGGTGGGCACGATTACAGCGCCAGTACCGCGCTCACGGAGCAAGACTGTCTTCGGCGAGCCGGCGCACGCCGGCGAGATGCTCGCGCCACGCCTGGGCGCTGTATTCCGGCCCCGGTGCAAACGGCGGGGTTTCCACGCACGCGTGGCCGTGGAAGCCAAGCCGTTCCATTCCCCGGAAGACCCGGGGCCAATCGACGTGCCCGTGGCCCGGAGCCAGATGCGAGTCCCGGTCACCTGCGTTGTCCGCCAGATGGACGGCGATCAAGCGTTCCCCCATTGCGTCAAAGAACTCCTCCACTGCTTCAGGCGATCCGCTCGCCACGAGAGCATGCCCGGTGTCGAGACAGAAGCCGACGTGTTTCGGTTCGGTCACGCGCGCGATGCGCTCGAAGTGCTCCGGCCGGGAGCCGAAGCGTCCCCCTGCTGGGCCGGGCAGCATGTTCTCCACGGCCAGTCGATAGTCGAGCTCGCGCAGAGTCGGCAGCAGCTCTTCGCAGCTCCGGGCAAGCTGCTCGACGTATCGGTCAAGCCCTTCAACGTCGACGCTGAGCCGGCTGCTGGTGGGATGAAGAATACCGATAGAAGAGCCAAACTCCACACTCGCCTCGATCCACTTCCTGATCTCTTCGACCGAGCGGCGCCGCTCCGTCTCATAGAAGTTGGCGAGGTCGTTCTGCGGCTCGAATATCAGATGGAAGGTAGGGACCTGGATGCCGGCGGCGCGAATGGCGCTAGCCCACGGCGAGAGATCCTCTCGTCTCGAGCGCGAGCCGAAGACGTTCGCCATCGCTTCGACCGCATGGATATCCGCCTCCCGGCAAACCTCCACAAAGCGTGACGGAACGTCACGCGGAAGATGCCCCGCGGCCGCCGAGAGGCCCCACGAGAGCTGACTGGTACGGGTGCTCATAGCTCGGCAGCGTACCGCATTTCGCGCTTTGAACCAACAGAGCGCGGGCTTGCCGAAGCTCCGCCTATGGTGGGGGAAGCGGAAGACCGCGAGGGGCGTGCCGGGCGGAGCGTGAGCGAGCCCGAAAAGCACGCCCCGGTGCCCGGAGGGCACGCGGGCTGGAGCGTGGGGGAGACTTCCCCCAACAATCCGTGCCTCACGTTCCGAGAGACGCGTGCTATCGTGGCGTTCGGGTGTTTGCCGCCTGCTCTCCTGATCCTCCCCGCCGTACGTGCGCTCCAAGGAGCGCCGCCAGCAACAGGACCGAGAGAATGGCGCCGACCGGAACCAGCCCGGCCCACCCGTAGACAGTAAATGCCACGACGGGGCTCGCAGCGGCAGCGATGTCGGAGACTGTGGAGATCCGCCCCATTTCCACTGAGCCCGCTGAGTTGGCTGCATGGTCGGCGGCGACCGCCATCGCAGCAGTTCGAAGCCCGCTCCCTAACACGAGATAGACGAGGAGGGCCAGAGCCGGCGTAATCCAGCCGGCCGACGCCACTGCCACGGCCGCGACCACGATCTGCAACAGGGAGGCGGCCTGAACGGTTCGGTATCGCCCCTTTTGATCGCTGATGTACCCAAAAAGCGGGCCCATCACCATCGTGCTGAACGATCGAACTCCGAGGAAGAATCCGGTCAGCGTTGCGGCGCCGAGCGCAACTGGAAGCTCTCCGGCAATACGGTCGGCAACAATCGCGCCGGTGAGATTCGCCAGCATTTCGGTGCTCATCGCTACGCCGAGGATTATGAGCCAAAGCGAGAGGACACCCTTCAGGCGTTCACGCCGGGACTCCGTGCCCGCCGGGCCCCGGTCGCTCGCGGTCCGGGACTCGGCCGGCTCGGCGTTCCGGCCGAGCTTCGCGGACCCGGCCTCACCGAGCCTCGCGCCCCGGCCAAGCTTCGCTCCGGTACCGAGCCGCACCCCTGCTACAGCCGTCGCGCCGACTCCCACCAGCGCGAACAGCACAAACGCGCTCCGCAGCCCCACCAGGTCGGTAATGAGGCCGCCGGCCAACACGCCTCCGCCCTGCCCACAGCGCACGATCGCCTGGAAGATTCCGACATTCCGCCCCCGGTCTTCGGAAGTCGAAGTCTCGATTGCGGTCATGTAACCGCCAATACGGAGTACCGACCAGCAAGCGCCCCAGAGGAGCCGAAGGAGAAGAAGCCAGCCGAACCCCCACGGCACCGCGTATCCGGCGGTGATCGCCGTCCCCACCAGCGCGGCGATTATGAGCTGCACGGTCGCCCGCCCGCTGTTGCGATGCGTATGCCGGAGCCGACCGGCGATCTCGTTCGTCACGATGCGGACGAAACGGTTGGCGGAGAGGAGTATGCCGACCTGCCAGACCGCCACCGCAAAATCCTGCGGGTGGGCCGGAAGCACGCCATAGAGAAGCGCGTCACCCAGTAGGGTGATCGCTACGACGGCGGAGATAAGTATGAAGTGCCCCCGGGAGGGGGAGTCTGCGTTTCCTTGCGTATCCAATCGGTAGCCTCATCGCGGACCGCAGAGCATGTCCGCCCTCCGGTACCCCGGGGAAGTGCCGGCCCGCCGGGAAGATGCCGGTACCCCGGGGACAGTACGAGCGCCCGAAGAGCTATGAGCACGCCCGGGACGCCGCAGTCCCCTAGCCTGCAACCGCCTCTTTTCGCTTCTACTGGCTGCGCCGGCCGTTCCCATCGCCCTCGGCGCTGCGGGCGGCGGAGCCGTCACCGGCCGCGCCGGCGGCGTGGCGCTCGGCGGCCACCTCTCGTCGCAGGCGCTCGGCGGGATTTGTGACCGAGGGATCCACTCCGGCGGCTCTGCCCCCGTCTCCCCGAGCGGCGTGGGTCTCACTGCCCGGCCCGCCGCTGTCGGAGTTGCCTCCGCCTTCGCCATTCCCGTCCGAGCCATTACCGCCCGGCCGTGCTGCGCTCGCCGCTTCCTTGCGCGCGCCCGCGGCAACGCGCTCGCCCACCGGCGCCGCGTCGTCGTCGCCGCCGGGGACAAAGCCGCCGGAGCCGGCAGCCGGCACATCCTCGTTCTCCACGCCGGGACCGTCAAGAGAGCTTCGGTCTGACCCGCCACCGGAGGAACTCCAATCGGTACCCACGACATCGGTCGCGGCCGCCGAGTCGACCGGTGCCGAATCCGCCGACTCGATGAGATCCCCTGCCTCAGTCCGCTGCCGGAACCGCAACACATTCACCATAAAGATGTTGAGCTTGTTCACGATGTTCGGGGGCAGGATGTTGCCGTCGACCTCTACGGAGATCGTCGGGTAGTTACGCCCGCGCGCCCACGGAGTGTACAGCCCTTCGATCACGCGTCCGATCAAGCAGGCGAACGGCGCGATATTCACGATGCCGGAGTAGCCTTCCTGCATGGCGGTGGCGGCAACGCCGCTCGAGACGGCGATCTCCGAGCTCAGCTCGTGGTTGAGGAAGTGCTCCTCGGTGTTGGCCATAATCTTTTTCATATTGTGCGGGAACGGCGGGAGCATTCCCGACGGAGCAAGCGCCCGGGCTACCTTGTTCTCCACGTGGTGCTTCCACGCCTTCTCGATGCCAAGCTGTGCGAGCTTCTTGGCGGGCTCGGAGAACGGACGCTTCCAAACGGGGAGCAGCTTGAGCCGCCGTTTCAAGTCGTACTCCCGGACGAAGTCCAGATAGTGTATCCACTCCGCAACACCGGAAATCTTAGGCACGATGTTCCGGGAAGCAAGGTGCCCCACGAGCTCGTCCACCGCGAAGTCATCGCGGCGCACATAGATCTCGCCCACAATGAGCACCTTAGGACACTCATGGAGCTCCTTTGCACGCGGAATCTTTGCCACTTCTTGCGCGATATGCTTGAGCCCCGGGAGCAGCCGGCTCATGTCCTGCTCCACCTCCGCGATTACCTCGGTCCACAGCTCGTTGAACCGGGCAACGGCGGCCTCGGGATCGCGGGCGCAAGCGCGCAGCGCCGTCTGCACGTCCTTGAGATAGTCCGCCGCTACGAGCCCCCACCACATGTCGCGCGAGAAATGCGGCCCGAGCTCCGTATACGAGTTATCGGCGCTGAGGGTGAACACCACGACGTTCTCCAACCGGAGATCGCGGAAGAGATTCTCGAAGAAGACGTAGTACTGTCCGGTCCGGCATGGGCCGGTGGTAATCGGGACAAAGAGGAGGTACAGCTCGTCCTTGCGATAGTTCTCCGAAGCGAAGTACTCGAGCGCGCTCCCCAGCACGAGATGCGACGGTACGCACTCCTTCCCCGATGCGTACGCCCGAGCGGCTTGGAGCGTCTTGAACGTTGCCACCGGCAGTGCCTCCGCGTTCACTCCGGCCTGGCGCAACACGGCCCCGAGGAGGTCCGTGGAAAGCGCGCCCATGTTCGAGAGGAGAACCTTCACGCGCGGGTTGTTCTTTACCGGGATCTGTTCCCCGGTATGGACGTTGTGCACGTGAATCGGATCCCGCCCGTTGTTGATAAAGCGGTAGCCGTTGTCGTAGCGCTCGGCGTCCAGAATGTCCCGCCTGCTCCGGTACCCTTCGATGATGTCGAGGAACGCCTCGACGCGCGTATCGATTCCGGCGTCCGCCGTATGCGAATCGAGCTCGAGTATGAGATAGGGCTTGGTCCCCATCATCCATTTGAGGTAGTGCAGAATGAAGGAATCCGGCGCACACGAGAAGTTGGAGATGAAGGTGACGTAGATGTTCTCTTCCTCGGCGAGCCTGGCCGCGGCCTTCATGTTCTGCTGGCCGTAGTACCAGTACATGTTCGGGAAGATCTCCTCATCTCCGAACGGAAGGATATCGAACGGGATGACCGAGTAGCCGCGCGTGGTGAACTTCCGCGGGATCCCCATGTTGGCTTCGCTTGTAAACGCGTTGTAGGGCCTGCCCAGCATGGCGATCACCGGCCGCTCGGCCTTCCGCGCGTCCTCCAGCGCCTGGGTACCGAGCTCACGCGCCCGGGTAGCGTACTCCTGTTGCTTAGCGTACGCGACCTCGAACGCCCGGCGGACCTCTTCCGGGCCGAAACCGAGCTTCCGCCCCATGGCCTGGAAGTACTCGAGCGCCTTGGCCGTCCCGTACTTGAAGCTCACCACGAGCGGCAGAAGCTTCTCCTCCGGTACCTCCGGGAACGCCTTCTGCATGTAGTACGGAAGCGCCTGGGTTATCGGGCAGAAGTTCGCATGCACCGACTCCTCATAGCTCGGCATATCCCGGAAATGGGGCAGGAATACGTAGTCCGCCCCCTTGTTGAGAACGTCCTGCACCGCTCCGTGGGCTATCTCCGCCGGGAAACAGTAGGCACTCTCGATCCGGGCCACGCCCTCGTGCGCAACTTCGTCGGAAAGAAACCACCGCACCCCGAGCTGATGAAAGAACCACGCGTAAAGCGGATAGAGCGAGTGAACCGAAAGCGCACGCGGGATGCCCACCGTGTACGGCCGGGTAGGCTCCATACTGTCGGGATCCGGCGCGCAGGTCTCGAACATGAGCTTCTGCCGCTCGGAAACGTAGTCGAAAACCTCTACGTCCCGGACTTTTTTCCGGGTGTTGGAGTACTTGTTACAGCGGCCGCCGAACATGTAGCGGTGGCCGTTCACGATCAGGACCTGGATGGGGCAGAGGTTCTCGCAGGAGCGACAGGTGGTCACCTTGTCGTACGTGATATCCCGGGCAATCAGCGAGTCCAGCTCAAACTCCGCCTTCTCAAGCTGCCCCTCGTGATACTTCTTCTTTGCTAAGAGCGCCACCCCGAAACACCCGATCAGCTCCGGGTTCGGCGGCACGAGGATATCCTTGTTGAGGAACATAGCGAATGCCGGAGCAACGGCATTGTTCTTGGCTACGCCGCCCTGCAGGAACACCTTCCCGCCGATCGTACGGTTTCCTACCACGCGATTGAGGTAGTTCGAGACGATCGACGTGACAATCCCCGCGGTGATGTTCTCCCGGGTTGCGCCGTGCTGGACGGCCTTCCGGATATCCGAGTTTATGAAGGCCGAGCAGTGCTCGCCGAACTTGAGCGGCGCATCGGCCTCGAGCGCAACGCCGCCGATCTCGCGCGCGTGGCCGATATTGAGGTCCGCCTGCGCCGATTCCTCCACGAACGAGCCGGTGCCGGCCGAGCAGGCCTCGTTCATGGCGTAATCGATCGGCACCCCGTTCTTGAGGAGCACGTATTTCGCGTCCTGGCCGCCGATCTCGAAGATCGTCTCGACCTCGTCGTCAAAGTAAGCGGTCCCCACCGAGTGCGCGATGATCTCGTTATAGACGCCTTGCGTCTCCAGGAACACACCGAGGATCTCCCGGGACGATCCGGTGGTAGCGGCAAGCGAGATCGTGATGGGCTGATCCCCGATGTCCTCGCGAACCTTCTCCCGAATAGCCGACAAGCACTTCCTGAACGCGCCCACCGGGTCACCATGCGTCCGCCCGTAATGGGAAGCTACGATCTGCTCCGTCTCCGCATCCAAAAGGCACGCTTTGGTGGTCGTGGAGCCCCCGTCCACACCGAGGATGTACTCGCGCCCCGGCTGAACGCTCCCGCTGTCGGCTTCGAAGTACGTTACCCGCTCCTGCCACGCTTTAAGGTCGTCGAGGTTGCCGAAACCGATGCTGGTAGTCCGGAGCATGTCCGCCATCGAGGGCAGCGGAGAGCCGTTTTCGCGCGCAAGAACCGCCGCGCCCACCGCCTCGAAGTACGGCGCTTCCTGCGGCACCACGAACTCTACGTTTGGCCACTTCTCCCGGATGAAACGAACGATGTGCGGGTTCTGGGCAATGCCGCCGGTCAGAAGCACCCGCCCGCGGTCCAGCCTGGCGCGGGTGAGAAAGTCGATCACCTTCCCTGCCATCACGTTGCTGAGCGATAGGACAATGTCGTTCTTGGTAGCCTGCCCCTTGTTGAGCCGGTGCGTACAGTCGCTCTTCATGAAGACCGAACAGCGCGTGGAGAGGCTGAGCACCCGCGCATCCTCCGGCACGTGCTCCACGTCCTTAATCGACATGTCCATGCGCGCAAGCTGCTGCCGGAAGAACTCGCCGGTGCCGGAGGCGCACTTGTTGCCGGAAAAGTTGTTTACGATCTTCCCATCCGAGTCGATCGTGTACACGATCAGGTCCTCGCCGCCCATGCTGACGACTGCGTCCACCTTCTCTTCCAGAAACCCGAGCGCCGACTCGATGCACACCGGCTCAATCGTGTTGCGCGCGTTGAAGAGATACCGGCCTTCCGTGCCCGTAACGAGGGTTGGGACACCCGCCGGGATGGCGTCGTCGGACAACACCTTCTGCACGGCTCCCTTCACGTCCCCGTCGTGCGGCACCACCCGGTGCCACGTGATCTTCCCCTCGTCGAGAAGCACGGCCTTCAAGCTTGACGAACCAACATTGATTCCCAGACTCACCATCGATCCCACCCTCTGCAATATCAAACTCGATTCCGGAACGTATTATTCCGGTACATCACAAAAAGATGACAAAGTCACAATAATATGTAGCGAGATAACGATACAATAACGTGGTGCGCCAGGATTGGCAACTGCGTTCGGCCGCCGGCTGAGCCGGTGGGGCGGGCCCCGCCGGGTTTGGACGGGAGCCTGCGGCCGGTGATATACTCGGCGCAGCACTACCGGCGAACAAGGGGGATGCCATGGCGGACATAACGGTGACGCAACAGGATAACGATACCTATCTGGTCAAAGTCGCGGAAGGCAAATCCAAGTCCACCCACCACGTAGAGCTGGACGACAGCTACCACCAGAAACTCACGGGTGGCTCAGTCTCAAAGGAAGAGCTCATCCGGCGCTCGTTCGAGTTCCTCCTACAGCGTGAGCCAAAGGAAAGTATTCTCGGCCGCTTTCACCTGTCGGTCATCAGCCGCTACTTTCCCGAGTACGAGTCACGCATCAAAGCGAAGTGAAACCGCTACGATGGTGTGCTGCGGCGGCCGGAAGCCAGGGTGCGCACCGCTTCATACGCATAGCCGAGCTGCGCCAGCCAAGCCAGGAGAATGCCGGCCACGACCAGTCCGGTACCGATACCGTAGGCCGCAGTGAGCCCCGCAACCTCTCCAATGAGAATAATCCCGAACCCGATGAAGTAGCACGCCACCTTCCCCCGGCCCACAAGACTGGGAGTTGGTACACCGATCCTCCGGTCGAGCTTCATCCCGATGATATACAGGACGTATACGGTCTCCGGTAGGATTACGTGTCCGATCAGTGCAAGCTCCACGGCCCCGTGGACGTACAGATAGTACAGCAGGCCAATCGCGAGTATCTTATCTGCCATCGGATCGAGAAACTTCCCGAAAGTTGTCACCTGATCCCGTTTCCGAGCCAACACGCCGTCAGTCATGTCGCCGATGATCCCGATCACGAGCACGAGAAGCGCGGTAGACGCGTCAATGGTCCGTGGAAGAAAGAGCACCAGCGAGATCACCAGCCGGATTCCGGTAAGGTGATTAGGCCGAAAACGAACCGGAATAGGCCTGAGCACGTTGATCAACAGGTCGTCTCTCACCTGCGTTTCAGACTCGGTAATCCGTTTGAGTCGGTCAAGCGTTGAGCGGAGCATACTGAATCTTCCGAGGTCATTTCGCCGGTGTCAACTGAACGTTTTTCGGCGCTCTGAAGCTGCCAGACGCTTACCGGACACTTTTCACACTTCTATTTCCTGCTATCGGAAGCGGTGCCTGTTACCGGAAACGCCTTCCGCTACTGGAACCGGTGGCTGCGCCTGCTCCTGAACGCGGTGCCTGCTACCGGAAACCGCGCCTCCTACCGGAAGCGGCTCCGTTCCGCCCACAGCCCCAAGGCGGGATTGGCCACAAAGTAGACCCGCTCCCCGTCACCGAGCGTGTTCATGCCGGGTTGGAGAGCTTGCGGGTCGTACCGTCTCATCATCTCGTCGAGGTCCGCATACTGATAGCCTACCCCCTCGATCTCCTCCCGCGTTACATGTCCCGGACAGTATGTCACTGAGAACCGCCCTTCGCTCGAGCCGTGTATCAGATGAGCCGCCGTTGCCAGGGAACCTTGGAGCTCCGGGTCCGATCTCACCGCCTCGAGCACGTTATCGCGCCCCACATAGCCGAAACGCCGGATGAGCCGGTCGATTTCGTCGTCCTCGCCGAACTGACGGAGGCCGGGAGCAAGGATAACGAGCTCTCCGCCTTCTTGAATTGCTAACCGGGTGCGGTATACGGCTTTGTCCCCGAGCCAGGTGCTCTTGAACTCCTCCGGATCGAGATAGACCACGACTTTCTCCGCCGGCTCGTCCAGAAGCGTCACATTGGTTTCCAGCGAACAGCGGGCGGCCAGCTCAAAGCAGTCCGGCTCATCCCCCATGAAGAGCCCGCGTGTATACGTCGAGCCGTCCGGGCGCGTACCGACAACGGTCATGATATAGACGATGGGTAGGTCACGCGCGAACTCCCGTTCAGCGTAGTTCATCAGGCTCCGAACCGGGTTGTTCGCGCGGCCGAGTACCTGCTCGATTCCATAGAGGGCGCTGATGTAGTGGCTCTTGCTGATGCACTCGTAGCCACCGGTGCCCACGAAGAGATTCTTGTTGTAGTTGGCCATCCCGATCACCTCGTGCGGGACGACCTGCCCGATGGAGAGGATCAAGTCGTGACCTCCCCGGGAGAGCCGCCGGCTTATCTCCGCCGGCCAGCGGAAATCCGCAATGCCTCCGGTGATCTCGGCCACCTTCTCGCCAGGAACCGTCCCGAGCGTATCCACCTCCGTCCGCCAGTCATGAACCCGAAAGAGCTCCGAAGGGACACCGGGGTACATGTGCTCCCGCTCTTCCTGGCTTAGTGGGACGTGGGTTCCGATGGCCGGCACAACATCGGTCAGCGCGGAGCCGTAATGCTCCCACACGAGCTCCGTAATCCGCCCGGCCCGCGAATGGAAGCGGGTGATATCCGGGGGTACCGCCGCTACGCGAGTCTTAGGCCCGAGCTCCGTCAGAAAGCGATGCACTTCCTCCCGGAGCTGATCGTCGGTGACTTCCGGCGGCTGCGTCGTGCCCCGGCCGCTGCCGGCTGCATCGGCCGTGCTCTCACTGGAAACGCCTTGCTGTTCCGCTGTCTGTGGCCAAATGTATCGTGCTTTCACGCCTTTGCTCCCTGTTCCGACCCCGAAGCATAACTCGAATCCGTAACGGCGGTCCAGGTCAGCCGGCACCCGTGCAGACACTGAGGCGAGAAACCCAAATGGCCGCCCGCGGAGGGCGGCCATTCCAGAGCGGACCGGATTCGAGCCTTCCGGCTATATCGATGCCGGGCCGGCTACTTCTCCCACCTGATCTCATCCAGGGCAATCTCGTCGTTCGGCTCGTTGCTCGTGCCGGTCGTCTCATAGCGGTCGGCGATGACGAATGTCGTCGGAATGTACTCCATGTCTATCTCCGCCGAATCGGGTTGTCCGTACGCCGGCGCAGCATGGGGAACAATATCCGCAGTCGGCATCGATAGAGGCAGTCACTCCATCCTCCCAGGCGTACCACTCATGCCCGACCCTTGCCCCATTCTCCTCCGGCGCGTCCCGGTAAACGACAAACGCGTCGTCGGCTATGACGGTCGCTTCCGGCAGCCCCTAGTAGTAGACGGCGTCGTCGGGAGCGTCGTACCCCTCTCTGCTCAGAGCGTACTTCTCCTTTCGATCTACGTCCCAAAGTCCCCAGTTGTCGTCAGCTCGTTTCCAGGGCTCGTCGAAGGCCGCGAAGTAGAAAACCGACATGGGCCGTTGAAATCCATCTCCCGCACTATCGCCGGATTCACCGTACGCCCATTCCATCATGTCATCGTAATACATCGCCTGGTTCACTTCGTGAGCAGTGTGTTCTGCCGATGGGAGTAGTCTCCCTTCGTGGCGTGCGCTTGGCTCACTCTGCCAGCCTGTTTCGCCGATTACGATCGGAATGTCGATTTCAACATCGTCGAGCGCTTCCCGAACCGAATCGAAGTTGCTTCTGGCGTATGCGTACGCTTCGTCCATCATCGCACGGGCACGTTCATCTTCTGCGACGTCCTCCTGGCGCCAATCCCAGTTGTCATCCCAGTTTCTTCCGGTCCCCGCATCCCAGTAGGCATAGGTGTGAATCGATGCATAGTCGATCTCCCGCCATACCTTCTGGGTATCGTAGCCGCCGCCCATCGCATACGGCGCCCAGTTGTCGTTGACGGTAACCGGCTGATCGATAGCCTCACGGGCATGCCGGATGTAGTCCACCATATCATCAGGCGGCACCGGTGCGAACGACCAGCTAACCACCACCTCGTTCCCGATGCTCACGCCAACCACGATATCGGCGTACTCATTGGCAAGATCTATCGCACGATCGAGTTCGGCCATATTCTCTTCGCGGTTCTCTTCATCGGATTCTTCCACATACGCGCCGAGTTGAACCTTAAGATCGAGATCGTTCTCGTTGATGACCTCCAGCGTCCTTCTCCCATGCGTGCGCGAATCGAACACCCGGATCAACCCGAATCCCTCTTCCTCGACAAGTTCAAGATCCTCTTTCATCTGTTCCTTGGAAGGATACACTTCCTCTCGAGGATTCTGACCCCGTCGGTAACCGGAGTACGAAACCGCCTTCCTACCGAAGATGTCCGGGTCAATCTCTCTCACCTCGACATTTGATCCCGGCTCTAGTTCTTCGTCGCCGGAGCCCATCAGGCTGTCGCACCCCACAAGAAACGCCAATGCCGCCACCAATACGACGCCGGCCGCCACAAACACTCTGCCCTTCATTACTCTCTCCTGCATTCTTCCCGGAAAAAGCAATGGCGGCCCGGGGGACCGCCATTGCCGCTGTTGGTTACCCGCTTTTTACACTACTGTGTCTTTTGCGGTGCGACATCGATCAGTCCTCATCGATGTCAAAGTAGATGTCGGTGAGGAGGATTTCGTTGCCTTCGTTCGGATTCTCTTCCTCCCTATGCGCTCCCTCATTGTTGTGGACGCCGAACTCGTTTACCGCGGTCAGCTCCCCATACTCCTCGAGGTCGATCTCCATCTGGACCCATCCGTCGTCCAGATCTTCGCCGTCGGCGAGCTGGTGCGGCATTTCGTGCGGCTCTGCCTCGGCACCGGGCAGACTCACGACAACCATATCGTAATCATCCGTTTTCACCTTCATGTGCAGCGTGTCGTACCCATGGAGCGTTCCCGCATCAATGCCGGTGGCGAATACAATGCCCCATCCGTCGACATACTCCAATCTCATTGCGGGACTGTAGGTATCATCCTCGTCATAATCCGGCTCCTGAATGGTCTCGGTGCCCCATGTATCCAGCGCTAGATCGATCTGGACGGCATCGTCGGGAACGTCGCCTTCGTCCGTCCAGTACAGCCAGGTCTGCTCGGTTGGATCCTCAAGCTCCTCGAGCTCCACGTTGACCGTCTTATCATCCTCCAGCACTACCGTCATATCCGCCGGGGCGTAACCCTCTGCGGCGACGCCGCCTACCTCTAGCTGGTACTGACGGTTCTCCAGCTCGAAGACCGCTTCACCGTCGACATCGGTGGTCCCCGCGAAGCCACCGGTTAGCTCAACCGTGGCACCCTCGATGGGGCCGTTTCCCTCGCCGGTAACGTTGACCGTCAGTTCTGACGTATCAAGCGCCTCGTCCTGTTCCGAAAGAGACACTTCGTCTATATGTACGGTGGTTGCCTTGCTGTTTTCTGAGACTGTTCCCATGCCCACATTAAGGTCGCTGAGGGTTCCGTCCCAGTCGGTGAAGTCGACGGTTGCTTCGTACGTCTCTTCGCTATCACCGAGCGCGAACTGGAACTGTGGTGGATCAATGCCGGGCGGAACCAGCTGGACCTGCACATCGCGGGGATCATCTGCCCACGCAGTCAGCGACAACGTGTATTTCCCTTCTTCCGGAATATCGATATCAAACTGCTGGAACTGAACGCTCCACCAATCTCCCTCAATCGAAGCGATATCGATCTTGGCTTCTCCATCCTCGACCTCTACCGTACTCGCTTCATCATGAGACCACAGCTCCCAGATCGGGTCCTCCACGGTCACGTCCGCGGATGCCGATATCTCCTCGTCGTCCGCGAGTTCAACCGTGATCGTCGCTTCATCAGTGAATTCGAGACCGTGCTCGAAGTCACCGCTAAGAACCAAATTGTCGGAATCTGGAGCTTCCTCCCTTAATTCCTCCTCTACGAAGACGCCGGTAACAACGCCGTCCTCATCAACCTCAGCGATATCCGTGTCACTGGACTCCCACACAAGGTCAAGGTCATCCACGTCCACATCTAGGTCTTCCGGAAGAACGCTTACCTCGAGGGTGACCGTTTCTCCCGTTTCGACTGTGGCCGCCTGCAGCTCCAGTCCTTCAACATCCTGGACGCCGTTTTCGTCATCGTCGTCGGCGTCCTCTACGGTCACCTCCGTAGACGCCGATATATCCTCGTCGTCCTCCAGCGCAACGGTAATAGTCGCACTTCCCTCGGCGACGCCGGTGACTTCCCCGTCCTGATCCACCTCGGCAATGTCCGAGTCACTTGACTCCCAGACAAGGTCCACGTCATCCACATCCAGATCCAGGTCTTCTGGGAGGATCGTCACCTCGAGGGAAACGGTCTCTCCGACTTCCACAGAGACAGTGTCCGGCAGCTCCAGGTCCTCGACGTCGTCGATACTTGCCACCGGGCTCGGGCACCCCGACAACACCAGTGCTGCCGCCACCATTGTGCCGACCAGCATCACAACTACCCCTTTTCTCCTAATCATCATGGCTCTTCTCCTTCTTCCCTTGGATCCTCGCAGTTCGTACGAACTGCGGTCCCTACTAATCGACGATATCCACGCTGTCGCCGTCAGCATCCACCCAATCGATTTCACGGAACTCGGCCCACGTACCCTCGGCCACGGTCGCCTCGAACATATGGGTGAATGCCGATGTCACGTCCGTTTCGGACTCGTCCGAAACATCGATGCTCACTTCGGTCCACTCCGTTTCGCTCAGGCTCTCTACGCCGTGTTCGGTTACGGGCTCCTTCAGGAGATTATCCTCTCCTTCCTGAAGGAACACTTCCAGCTGCCCTGCCGGGACGTCCCCACGCACCTCGAACTCCAGGTACTTCACTTCACTGAAGTCGAAGCCGGTAGCGAAACCTTCATCTTCGACCCGGGCAGCGAAGCTTCCACCCGACCACTCGAGGTCTTTCGCGGTTACCCTGAGCGCATCGTCCGACTCGTCGAGCTCGTGGGTTGGCTCGTCCGTATATTCACACGACCACACGTGCATCACGAAATCGACGTCAACCTCGTAGTCTCCGACAAAGGGGCCCTCGGCCTCTCCGTTCTCTTCGGGCGGGTCCCCGTTTTCATCATTGCCTCCCACCAGGTTAGGGCAGCCCAGTAGGAGCAATCCCGTCATCAACAATGCGAGTATGGTGATACATCGCCTCATCATTGTTGCTCTCCTTGCTTTCATTGCTTCCTTCAGTCAACGACTGAACCCTAGTAGCCAATATTCAAATACACCGTTGTGATGGTGGAGAAACCGTCGTCCGGCTCCGGGTCGGCCGAGTGCTCGCCGTACGTCCGTCCGATCGTCCGAACTCCTACGCGCCCTTCGCGTTCGATGAAGCTCGGCGTATCGAAGCCGTATCCCAGATCAACGCTCCACTGCATCGGATAGGTGAGGTTGAATTCACGATGCCACGTCTCCGGCCCCCATGCGTTCACGTCGAGCGACGTCTCGAGCATGAGCCGCCGGTAGCGCACCGCAAGGTCGCCTCCGAAGTACTCCACCAACCGGTCGCCATCATCTCCGAGGCTTTGATCCCGGCCCGCTCGCCCTTCCATGTTTATCCGGAGCCCAGGCATGGGGTTCACCAGCAGCCGCGCCGTCGCGGACCAGAGGTGATACTGCTCCGGCAACCCTTGGTCGAACGGGTACCAGATGTCCTCCGCGGACTTGAATGCTCCGGCGTCGGTAGGTCCAGCGTAATATGTGTGCAACAGCGACAGCGATCCGGCAACAGTTGAGCGCTCCCGGTCCGGGTTGTTCCAATCGTGGAAGTACGTGGCGCCTTCCTGATCGTACGTCAGCACCATTTCGCTTTCGAGCGTTTCGCGGTTCCAGAACACCGCAAACGGGTCATCCAGTCTGTTTCGCTCCTGTCCGGCCGCCTGTATCGGACCTACCAGCGGCTGACGCCAGCGCACTTCGGCTTCGCCGGTAACATCGCCGACGATAACTCGCGTTCCAATATCCAACTGTCGCCGATTGCCGGCGCCGGAGTCGGCTTTCTGGAAGCCGGCTCGTGGAACCATCGGCTCGCCGGAGGCAACCAACCCGGCGTGCCGGAATCGCGTATACAGATGGGTATACCGGAAAACGTCGGTACCGACCGTGCCCATGAGCGCGAAGGTATCGAGCGGTTCTATCTCTTCTTCCTGCCCTGTGCCAGGGTGATAGTAGGTGTCTCCCACCTTCCCCTGACCTGAGTGCAGCACCGCCAGCTCGCCGAAGAAGTAGGGAGACAGCTCCGCCTCCCCCGAGATGCTTGCCTTGCGCCCCGGGCTCCTATCGGGCTCAGCATCCTCGGTCTCGAGGAATTGCTCCACGTGCGTGAGACCCACCGCGGTATCGAGTTCCCCAATCGGCATTTCCCGGTAGTAGTTCCACGCAACGGAGGGCTCCGCTCCCCAGTACAGCTCCGGGCCAACGGCAACGCGCAATCCGTCAAGCGCTCCATGAGGCCTGAGCTCAAGACCGAACGGTGCGTCCGATCCGGCTATATCCATAGCCTCGCGGTCCCATGCCTCCGGCATCAGATAGAACGGATCCCCGTGCAAGTACCAGTCGGGGCGACCGGTTCGATAGTAGCCCTCCAGGTCGAATGCGTCCGTTGTGTAGTCGAACTCCGCGGAGTAGAGAGCGGCATTTCGTCCAACTTCGCCGTCGTCATAGTCGTAGTACGCCGGGACAGCGTCGTCCTGAGGAAACCCTGGAAGGATCGGATCGTTCCAGACACGCAACTCGGCTGCTCCCGAGAGCCCCTCGGTCGGCTCGAAGCCGAGGTTGACGCCCATCTCCTGCCCCGTTCTGCCTTCCGCCGCTTCGCGCCAGTCGTCGCCATCGATGTCGTCGTCATCGATAGCGACCGAACCATCAATGGCGAGGGAGAAGCCCTCGAGCGAGATCGGCTCGAACTGATTCTCCTCCCGCAAGCCTGCCGACTCTCCGCGAGTCAGGTGCAGCCCCGCTTCCACTCCGTCGAAGTGCTCAACCACTTCCTGCTCGCTTGAGTCGTACAGGGGGAGTTCCCACAGCTCGCCGAGCAGATGGTACGCCGCACGCGGCACCCTCCGGTGAACGCCGTTGTACGTCCGTGGGCTAAGGGCAACGACGCCGAACCACTCCTCGTGCATGTTGTCTACACCGCTGGCTGCGTCGTGCTCGTATGCGGCATTGCTCCAAGAGCCCTCGGTGTTGTGCTCGTAAAACGATTCGTACGTCTCTTGATCGTACTTCCACCACTCGTCCATCCACTGGAATACGAACCCGCCGATGGCGTTTTGCGAACGTCCCTTGCCGTAGCCCTGAAGGTATATCTCCCGCCACTGGTGATAGAGATACTTCGCTTGGTGGTATTGATCCTCCTGTTGGGTCAGTGCGTTGTACGCATCGGCACCGAACTCGGTATAGACCACCGGCACTCCGAGGCGCTCGACGCTCTGGTAGAAGGCATCTCCCGACTCCAGTCCGCGGTACACGTTGACACCCAGCACATCCAGGCTCGGCACGAGCTCTTCGATGAGGTCCAGATACTGGATATCGCCGTTCACGATTCCATACGCGTGGTTTGGGTTGATCTCCTTCGCTTCCGAAATTGCTTCCTCGAAGAGATCGTATAGGTAGCTGGCCCTAGCTTCGTTGCGTTGTCCCTCGGGTAAGTCCTGGATGAGATGCGACTCCCATTCCAGTCCGTAGTTATTCTCGTTGCCGAACATGAACATGAGCACGCCCGGCACGTCCTTGTACCGTTCAACGGCGGACAACGCCTCATCCAGAATTGCCTCGCGGCTGTGGACATCGGAGTAGTCAGTCAACGGATACCAGATGCCTCGCGCATCTACTCCGTATCGACCGAACAGAGGATTCACGATCGTGTAGATGCCATGTTCACGGTAGAAGTAGGTGATCCACTCCGGCGGAACCTCATCGAAAACGCGAATGGCGTTCACCCCGATCTCCTTCATCATCTCCGCGTCACGATCGATCGTCTCCCGGATGATCTCCTCCGGCTCCGACCAAAGATCGTAGGTGTGATTCTCGCCAATCGGAGTGTACGACCACACCATGCCCTTCACCTCGAAAGGGCTCCCATCCACCATCAAACGGAATCCGTCCTCGTCGTGCACGACTTCAGAGTGAGTTCCCGGTCCGTCCTCAGCGGCCGCCACAATCGGCAGTAGAGAAAGCACCACACCGATGCACACAAAGCGCGCTGTTGCTACAAGCTTCATGCTATTCAACCTCCTCAGCATCCTCAGGCCGAACCACCACACCGTCACCCCAGGAAGACGGGTTGTAGTGGGTATCGTCTCTGGGACTCATCCACTGCACCATTCGCTCACGCTCGCCGCGATCCGCATCGTTGATCTGGAACTCCAGAAGCACCTCCTCCCCCTCACTGAGCGAAGAGATGCCGAGCAAGTCGAGCGGAACCGCAGCCTCGATCGCGTATCCCTGGTCGTAATACTCGACGTAGGCCTCGGTGCGATCGGTCCTGTCCTCGTCGTTGATTGAGAGCCCGAACTCGGTCGGATCGTCTTTACTTCTCGGAACCAGCCGAATCTGAGAGTCACTGTCCAAGTAACTCCGACGATCTCCAGTGTCCGTACCAAGGTAGATTTCAACCGAATCACTGCGCCACGCCTGTGCGGGCGACAAGGGATTCTCCATCGGGACGGCGTCGGTTATGTCTGCGAAGATGTAGAAGGTGCTCCCGTCCGTCGCGACGGTGAACTCCCCGGAGATGACGTCCGGATTATACCCTCCGCCGTACACCGTCACGCGAGGCACAGCACTCACCATTCCGTTCCACTTCGAGAAATCCCCATCTATCTCAGGGGACTCATCGAGCCAGAACAGCGGCGCAACCTCACCCTCAGGCGGTTCATGGTGCTCTACCTCGGGCTGATCCTGGTCCAGCTGCAGAGGCGGCGGAACAGGATCCCGGGCCGTCGTCGCAAGACAACCGCCCATAAGAAGAAACACCAAGAAACCAAGCCCTATAGCCAGTAACGTATATCGCCAATTGCGGATCATGGCGCCATTATCACCCCAGTTTGTTGCTATTGTCAAGAAATATTCTTGAGCGAGTTGTCGCCCGGGGGCGCCTGGGGCTACGGCGCGCGCACCCGGGAAGGCGGCGGCGCATCAGCGTCTGTTGTTCCGGCCCGGCGAATGCGAACGGCCACCGCGCGGGGCCCGCCGGCTTGACG
>Ga0207421_10001182_pt1 | contig 33948 bp, 31 predicted proteins | sample SodLakKL_010_SED_4_FD_187542 | JGI IMG/M metagenome (GOLD analysis project Ga0207421, IMG submission 187542) | Alkaline sediment microbial communities from Lake Tanatar, Kulunda Steppe, Russia - 8KL_010_SED (SPAdes) (version 2) | ecosystem: Environmental > Aquatic > Non-marine Saline and...
CGGGAAGTTTTTTATCAGGTTAATACTGATAAAAAATTTAAGAAATACCTCCGGGGCTTTAAAAAGAGATTGTCTATTTTTCCCTATACGGCTTACTGGTTCAAGAAAAGAATTCCTTCTCTTTATGATCATTTTGTTTATCCTGCAGTTACCTCTAACTTAAAAAAAAATCATTTTGGCCAGGTAATACCTCTGGAAGATACCGAAACAATACTAAACAAAGTTAATTCTATTGTACGTTTGCCCTGCGTTTGCCGAAGAGTAACAATCGGTAAAGAGGTCAGATACTGTCTGGGGGTAGGCATGGATATGACTGAATATGCTAAGGATATTCCAGATTTCAGTGACTTTGATGTGATTGCCAAAGAAGAGGCTAAAGAGTTTGTAAGGTCCCTGGAAGAGGAGGGAATGGTTCACAGCATATGGACTTTTGGCACTCCATTTATAGGAGCCATCTGCAACTGTGATACGAATTGCATGGCTTATAATGTCCAGGTAAAAATGGACATTGCCAAGGCCATGTGGAAGGGGGAATACGTAGCCTGCATTGACCCCATGATTTGTAGCGGTTGCAAATTGTGCTTGAAATACTGCCTTTTTGATGCGTTAGAGTTTGATTTGACAAACCGGAAATGCAGGATAAACCCCCATAATTGCTACGGCTGTGGTATATGCCGGACACTTTGTGAAAAGGGAGCCATAACTCTCAAGGAACGGGTAGAAGCTTTAGGCCCAAATCCAACCTGGTGAAAAACTTATTTTAGAAGAAGAAGTAAAAGAATTATTGACAAATAGTTTCCACCGTAGTAAAATTAATCACAAATTATTATATGAAACTTCTATGATCGGAAAGAGTAAGTATTAATTAAGGCTATAGAGAGCCGGGGAGTGCTGGAACCCTGGTGCCAGGATTAATACCGAATACATCTGGGAGAGGCAAACCGAAAGCAGAAGCAAGTAGGCTTTGACGGAAACTCCTACCGTTAAAAGGGAGGGGGTATAAGAAGGTGAGAGGCCTTCCGTACCTTTAGACGAGGGGATTGAGTATGTTATTATGTATTCAGTCAACCAGGGTGGTACCGCGGAAGGTAAACTTTCGTCCCTTTGGGATGAAGGTTTTTTTATTTGTGAAATAATAGGAGGTAAAAAAAAATGATTATTGTAATGGACCCGGGAGCTCAAAAAAAGCAGGTAGATGAAGTGATGTCAAGGCTTAAACAGTTTGGTTTTGGGATTCACCTTTCTGAAGGCGAATCCAGAACTGTTATAGGAGCTATAGGTGATCGGACTAAAGCTCTTTCCCTGGGGCTTGAAGCCCTGGAGGGAGTGGAGAAGGTCGTACCTATTTCTAAGCCTTACAAGCTAGTATGCAGGGAATTTAAACAGGAAAATAATATTATTGATTTAAACGGGGCTAAAATCGGAGGGGAAAAAATTATGGTTATGGCCGGGCCCTGTGCTGTAGAAAGTGAAGAACAGATGATGGAGACGGCTGAGATGGTAAAAGCAGCAGGTGCTGATGTTTTAAGAGGTGGGGCTTTTAAGCCCAGGACCTCCCCCTATGCTTTCCAGGGAATGGAAGAAGAGGGTTTGAAAATATTAGCAAAGGCCAGGGAGAAAACAGGTCTTTCTATTGTTACGGAGGTTGTTAACCCTCAGTCTGTTCCTCTGGTGGAACAGTACGCCGATGTTCTTCAGGTAGGAGCCAGGAATATGCAGAATTTTCATCTATTGCTGGAGCTTAGTAAAGCTAAAAAACCTGTTCTGCTTAAAAGAGGGCTTTCTGCAACTATAGAAGAATGGTTAATGGCTGCTGAGTACATTATGTCTGGAGGCAATTACCAGGTTATACTTTGTGAGAGGGGAATTCGCACCTTTGAGACCCAGACCAGAAACACCCTGGATTTAAGCAGTATTCCCATAGTAAAACAGCTCAGCCACCTGCCTGTTATTGTAGACCCAAGCCATGGAACCGGTGTGCGACATTTAGTTCCTTCCATGTGTAAAGCAGCAATTGCTGCAGGGGCTGATGGCTTAATGGTTGAAGTTCACCCTAATCCTGAAAAAGCATTCTGTGACGGTCCCCAGTCTCTCACTCTCCTGCAATTCAAGGAGATTATGGAAGACTTAAGAAGAGTAGCTGCCAGCGTAGATAGAACACTTTAAACATGACCAAAGTTTTATTTCATAAGCTTTAGAATTACAAGGGAGAAAAAAATGGACAATATATTGTTTAATAAAGTTGCTGTTATGGGAGTAGGCCTGATGGGTGGATCCCTGGGTATGGCTCTCCGGAACCGGAAGTTGAGCGGTGAAGTAACAGGAATCTTTAGAGATGAAAACAAAATAGAAGCTGCCCGGGAATTGGGGGCGGTAGATACGGGAACTACTGATGTAAGGGCAGGCCTTAAAGGTGCAGAATTGGTAATCATAGGCACTCCTGTAGGGGTTACTATTTCATTAATAGAAGAAATAATGCCCTTCCTTGAACCCGGTTGCATAATAACAGACCTGGGCAGTACCAAGTTAAAACTTACCAAAGAAGTAGAAAAAATACTTCCTCCCAATTTATATTTTATCGGGGGCCACCCCATGACCGGTTCCGAAGAATCGGGAGTAGAGGCGGCTAATCCTTATCTTTTGGAAAATGCTATTTATATTTTGACTGCCAGCAGTAAAACTAATATTAACGCTCTGCAGGCAATAAAGCTGATGGTTGAGGAAACTGGAGCACAGAGCTTAGTTATGGAACCTGAAGAACATGACCTGTTGGTAGCTGCGGTAAGTCACCTGCCCCATCTAACTGCTGCAGCTCTTGTGAATACTATCCCTGATACAGGTGCAGACTTGAAAAAGGCTTTGTTATTAGCAGCCGGTGGATTCAGGGATACTACCCGGGTAGCCATGAGCAATCCCTACATGTGGAAGGATATTTGCCTGTCTAACCGGGAAATGATTTTAAAATGCCTGAATGCCTTTAAAGGACAAATTGAAATCATGGAAAGTATCCTCAGCCGGGAGGATGAAGATAAAATCAAAGAAGAACTGGAAAAAGCCAGGGAGCTTAGGGGGAATATTCCCAAAAAGGTCAAGGGTCTTCTTCCTGGAATTTACGACCTGGTGGTACTGGTAGCTGATGTTCCAGGGGTTATAGGCAAAATGGCTACTCTGTTTGGAAATGCAGGTATAAATATAAAAGACATAGAAATTTTAAAAAACAGGGAGGAAGAAGGGGGTTCCTTAAGATTTAGTTTTTCTACATTAGAGGAAAGAGATAGGGCTTATAAGCTGCTGAATAAAGAGGGTTTTTCAGCAATGATCAGGTAAAAGCAATTGAGGGAATTTATTGACGTTAAGTTTTAAAATATATTAACCAGGGAGAGGCCAAATGGAACTATTGATAAAGCCAAAGGATAAAATAAGCGGACAGTTTCACATACCTGGAGATAAATCTATTTCTCACAGGTCTATAATTCTCGGTGCTTTGGCTGAAGGGACTACAGAAGTCAAGGGGTTTTTACATGGTGAGGACTCTTATAGCACTGTTGAATGCTTTCGTAAAATGGGGGTAGATATTGATATTCAAGAGGATAAAGTAATAATTAAAGGTAATGGCCTGTACGGACTTCAGGAACCGGAGGATGTTCTTGATGCTGGAAATTCAGGCACTACAGCTCGTCTTCTTTTAGGAATTTTAGCAGGTAATCCTTTCTACAGTGTGATTACCGGGGATTCTTCCTTGAGAAATCGCCCTATGGAAAGAGTAGTAGAACCCTTGAGTAAAATGGCAGCAGTTTTTTACGGCAGGAAAAGTACCGCTCTTTTACCCTTGTCAGTTTTAGGGGGAAACCTTAAAGCCATAGACTATATCTCCCCGGTGGCCAGTGCTCAGGTAAAATCTGCTATTTTACTGGCCGGTCTCTATGCCCAGGGGGTAACGTCTGTTACTGAACCATACCTCTCCCGGGATCATACCGAAAGAATGTTAAAACACTTCGGGGTAGAGGTAAACAAAGAAGGAGGAAAAGTAGAAGTAGAGGGAAACCCCAGGCTAACAGGAAGAGAGATAAACGTTCCCGGTGACTTTTCTTCGGCTGCATTTTTTTTGGTTGCGGCTTCTATTTTACCTGGTTCCAGTATAAAAATTATTAATGTAGGAGTTAATTCTACCCGAACGGGACTTTTTGATGTTCTTTTGGAAATGGGGGCAAAAATTTACCTGGAAAATGAAAGAGTTGAAAATGAAGAGCCTGTGGCGGATATCAATGTTGAAGCTGCTGAACTTAGAGGTGTCGAGATAGGGGGGGAAATAATTCCCCGTTTGATTGATGAAATACCAGTACTGGCCGTTGCCGCAGTAATGGCTGAAGGTAAAACTGTTATCAGAGATGCTGCGGAACTAAGAGTAAAGGAAAGTGACAGGATTTCTGTAGTTGTTCAGGAATTAAAGAAAATGGGTGCACAAATTGAAAGCAGGCCTGATGGTATGGTTATAAACGGCACGGGACAATTAAACGGGGGAGTTTTTCAAAGTCATGGAGATCATCGAATAGCCATGGCCATGGCCGTAGCCGGCCTGGCGGCCCGGGGTGAAACCAGGGTAACGGACAGTGATTGTGTCAACATATCCTTTCCTGAGTTTAGTAAAGCTTTAAAAGCTCTCTAAAAGAAATAAAATTCTCCTGAAAATATTTTAAGCGCTGTTAAGCGCTTTAATTTTTTACCCTGGATAAGGTAATGAAAATGATATATAATTTAATTATCTTTTAATGCTATCTGGTTAAATTATAAAAATGGGGAGTATCAAGGCAAAAGGAGGATAGAAAAATGATAAAAATATACAGCAGGGAAGAATGGGATAACCTAAAACAAAAAAGAGATATTGGTTCCCGGGAAAAGGAAGAGGTTATTGTAAAAGAAATCATAGAGAACGTTCGACAAAGGGGAGACCAGGTTTTACGGGATTATGCCTTAAAATTTGAAGGAGCTTCTTTAGATAGTTTAACTGTTGGAGAAAAGGAGTTAAGGGATGCTACCCAAAAAGTAGAACCGGAGTTTATCAAGGCTATACATAAAGCCAGAGAGAACATAAAGGAATTTCACCGGCGGCAGAGCCGCAATTCCTGGTTCTTTACAGAAAAAGAAGGAATTATGATGGGCCATATGGTTATACCTTTGAAAAAAGTTGGGGCCTATGTTCCGGGGGGAACGGCTTCTTATCCTTCCTCCGTTTTGATGAACGTTATACCGGCCCAGGTTGCCGGGGTGGAGGAAATATACCTGGCTACACCTACGGATAAAGAAGGCAGGGTTAACCCCTATACTCTGGCTGCGGCTGAAATAACGGGCGTTACACAAATTTTCAAGACTGGTGGAGCCCAGGCTATAGCAGCTTTAGCATATGGGACTGAAACGGTGCCCAAAATGGACAAAATTGTAGGACCGGGTAATATTTACGTAACTATGGCCAAAAAACAGGTTTACGGTGATGTGGATATTGATATGTTGGCAGGGCCCAGTGAGCTATTAATCATTGCCGATACTACTGCTGATCCGGATTTCGTTGCTGCTGATTTAATGTCTCAGGCAGAGCATGATCCTCTGGCGGCTAACTATTTAGTAACAAACGACAAGGAACTTCCGGAAAAAGTTTTAAAATCTTTACAGCAGCAGCAGCCGGAGAGGACTCGCCGGGAGATAATTGAAAGGTCTTTTCAGGACTATTCAGCTGTAATTGTGGTTAAAGACCTGGAAGAAGCCTTTGAAGTATCCAACCAGATTGCACCTGAACATTTGGAAGTTATGATAGAAAACCCCCTGGCTTATTTAAACATGATTCAGAACGCCGGTTCAGTATTTTTAGGCAGTTTCTCCCCGGAGCCTTTAGGGGATTACTATGCTGGACCTAACCACGTTTTACCTACAGGTGGTGCTGCCCGGTTTTCTTCCGGTTTAAATGTAGACGACTTTATTAAAAAGACCAGTTTTTTAAGTTATTCTCCCGAAGCTTTAAAGGAAGCAGCAGAAGATGTTATACTGTTGGCCGAGATAGAAGGCCTGGATGCCCATGCTAATGCTGTCAAAGTCAGGAGGAAACACTTTGAAAAATAGACAGGCTCAATTAGAACGCAAAACTAAAGAAACGGCTATAAAGTTAACCCTTAACCTGGATGGTTCGGGGCAGGCCAACCTTAACACAGGGATACCTTTTTTTGAGCACATGTTAAATCTATGGGCACGGCACGGTCTGTTTGACTTATTCATAGAAGCCCGGGGTGATTTGGAAGTAGATGCCCATCACCTGGTGGAAGATATAGGGATAACCCTGGGAGAAGCCTTTAGAAAGGCATTAACCAGTAAGGAAGGCATAAAAAGATATGGTTTTTATATTTTACCAATGGACGAGTCATTGGTAATGGTATCCTTAGACCTTTCCGACCGCCCCTATTTAGTTTATAATGTAGATATTCCTGCGGAAAAAGTGGGGGAGTTTGATACGGAGCTTTTGGTAGAGTTTCTACGGGCTTTTGCCCAGGAAGCCCGTATAACATTGCATGTCAAGTTAATTCACGGGAACAATTCACATCACATCATAGAGGCAATTTTTAAAGCTCTTGGGAAGAGCCTGGATCAGGCTTTAGAAGAAGATACCCGGGTGAAGGGTGTTCCTTCAACCAAGGGGAAGCTTTAAAAAGTGTTTTTTACCCGGAATAAATCGGCTTATAGCTTATAATAAATATTATGGGGGAACTATATTTGATAACTATAGTAGATTATGGTATGGGAAATTTGCAGAGCGTACGTAACGGCTTTGCCCGGATGGGATATAGGACATTTGTAACGGACAAGCCTGAAGAAATAAAAAAGGCCCGGGGCATTATATTGCCCGGAGTAGGGGCTTTTGGCCAGGCTGTCAAAAATTTAAAAGAAAAGGGACTGGGTGAAGCTGTGAAAACAAGAGCCCGGGAAGGGGTATTTCTCCTGGGGATATGTTTAGGGTTACAGCTTCTTTTGGATAAAAGCCAAGAGGGCCTGGACTTGAAAAGTGGAGGACTGGAGTTAATACCGGGAGAGGTCATTAAATTCCGGGGGAAATTAAAGATACCTCATATGGGATGGAACCAGTTAAAGCCCATAAAAGGGGATCCTCTACTAAAAGGCATTAAAAAAGGAGACTATTTTTATTTTGTTCATTCTTATTATGCAGTTCCTCAAGATAATAGTGCTGTTTTGGCTTCTTCGGAATACGGGAGGGATTTTGCCGCTGTTATCAAGGGGGCTCCATTTATTTATGGTGTTCAGTTTCACCCGGAAAAGAGTAGCCGGGCAGGTCTTAAAATCTTAGAAAATTTTGGGGAGTTGGTCTATAATGGAAGTCATACCAGCCATTGATTTAAGTAAAGGAAAATGTGTCCGCCTTTATCAAGGTAGGGCTGATAAGGAAACTGTTTATTTTGATGATCCCCTGGAAGTAGCCCGGATGTGGGAAGGAAAAGGGGCCCGTCGTCTGCACATGGTAGATTTGGACGGTGCGTTTAAAGGAGTCCCCCAAAACCAGGAGATTATCAAAAAAATAGCTTCCAGCTTGAGCATTCCTATACAGGTAGGGGGTGGTATTAGAGATGAGGATACGGTTAAAGGGCTGCTTGCTCTGGGAATTAGCAGGGTAATTATGGGCACGGCGGCTGTAAGTAATCCTTCTCTGGTAAAAACACTGGTAAAAAAGTTTGGGGATAGCATAATGGTAGGCGTAGATGCCCAGGATGGAATGGTAGCAGTGAAGGGATGGGTAGAATCCTCTACTCTGAAAGCCCTGGATTTGGTTAAAGTGATGGAAACTGTAGGGGTTAAAGAAGTTGTATATACAGATATTGCCCGGGATGGCACCCTGGAGGGTCCTAATCTGGAGGCCACAAAGGAAATAGCTGAAAATACCTCTATAAGTATTATTGCTTCTGGAGGGGTTTCTTCCCTGGCAGATATTCGGGGAGCCAGGGAGCTTGAAACGTCAGGTATTAGCGGTATAATAGTAGGCCAGGCTCTTTACAAAGGAAAGTTCACCCTGGAGGAAGCCCTGCAAGCAGCGAAATAAGATCATTAGAATAGGGGGAAAACAATGTTGGCTAAAAGAATTATTCCATGCCTGGATGTTAAGGAAGGAAGAGTGGTAAAGGGAGTAAAGTTTGTGAATTTAAGAGACGCGGGAGATCCTGTTGAACTTGCTAGTTTCTACGACCAGGCAGGAGCTGATGAGCTGGTTTTTCTTGATATTACCGCTTCATATGAAAAAAGAAAAACCATGATCGATGTTGTTTCCAAAACAGCTGAAAAGGTCTATATTCCCTTCACCGTTGGTGGGGGGATAGGAACTATAGAAGAAATCAAGGATATATTGAGCGCCGGGGCAGATAAGGTCTCTTTAAATACGGTCGCTTTTCAGAACCCTGATCTTATTAACGAAGGGGCAGAGAAATTCGGCACCCAGTGTATTGTAGTAGCTGTTGATGCTAAGAAAAACGTGGAAAAAGATGACTGGGATGTGTATATCCACGGAGGTAGAACTAATACGGGCCGTTCGGCTCTGGAATGGGTAGAGGAAGTAGAAAAGCGGGGAGCAGGAGAGATTTTGTTGACCAGTATGGATTCCGATGGAGGAAAGGACGGATATGATATTATCCTTAACGCTGCTATTGCAGAGAAGGTAAACATACCTGTAATTGCTTCAGGAGGAGCGGGAGAGATGAAGCATTTTCTGGAGGCACTAACTACAGGCAAGGCAGATGCTGCTTTGGCTGCTTCAGTTTTTCATTATCGGCAGTTTTCTGTTAAGGAAGTTAAAGAATATTTGGCTAAAAACGGGGTGGAGGTGCGTTTATAATGGAGATAGATAAGCTTAAATTTGATGAAAAAGGATTAATGCCGGTTATTATTCAAGATGCAACTAGCCACCAGGTGCTTATGCTAGCTTACATGAACAGGGAATCTTTACAGAAAACCCTGGAGGGTGGCAAGACCTGTTTTTGGAGCCGAAGCAGACAAAAATTTTGGTTAAAAGGAGAGTCTTCAGGACACTTTCAGATAGTTAAGGAAATTTTTTATGACTGTGATGCAGATACCCTCCTTATACTGGTGGAACAAAAGGGCGTCGCCTGTCATACCGGGGAAATGACCTGTTTTCACAATAAGCTTCACAAAGAGGAAGAAGATAAAAATGATTGACTATCATCTTCATACATCAAGGTGTTGCCATGCGGAGGGTACGGTGGAGGATTACTATAAAGAGGCCAAACGAAAGGGCTTAGAAGAAATTGGTTTTGCAGACCATTTTCCTCTGGATCTTCTTAATTTTACTCCTCCCGTAAGGGTAACCATGGAAGGCAAGGAATTGCCGGAGTATATTGAAGAAGTATCCCAGTTACAACTTAAAAGAGGCAACCCTGATGTAAAGCTGGGCATAGAAGTTGATTTTTTGCCCGACAGGGAAGAAAAGATAAGAAAGCAGCTGGCAAAGTATCCCTTTGATTATGTAACAGGATCTGTTCATTTTATGGGAAACTGGGACTTTACCAACCCTGAGGTAGCCTGTGAATATGCAAAATTAAAGGATGAGGAAATTTTTGGACTGTATGAGAAATACTATCACCTAATAGAAAAGGTAATACAGTCCAACTTGTTTGATATAACAGGTCATATAGATGTAATAAAGAAGTTTGGTTATCGGCCGGGTAAAAGTATTCAGCACTTTTTGGAGCAGGTTGCCGATCTTTTAAGGGCAGCAGACATCTGTATAGAGCTTAACACGGCCGGTTCTTATGCTCCAGTTAATGAGTTTTATCCCGGTATTGAGCTGCTAAAGCTGTGTCACAGGAAAAAAGTTCCTGTAACCTTAGGATCAGATGCCCATCGTCCTGCCGAGGTAGGAAGGGATATTGATAAAGCTTTATCGTTGTTAAAAAGTATAGGTTACAGGGAAGTAGCTGTATTTAAAGAAAGAAAAAGGCTTGCCCGGAGCATTGTATAATATGTACTACTTTGAAGGAGTGAAAATTTCTAAATTAGGGAGAGTTTCAGATGAGATATTTATCTGCAGGTGAGTCCCACGGGCCCTGTTTGGTGGCTGTTATAGAAGGGCTGCCCTCTAATCTGGAGCTGAATACGGAAAATATAAACCGTCATTTAGCCCGGAGGCAGCAGGGTTATGGCCGGGGTGGCAGGATGAAAATTGAAACGGATAAGGTTGAAGTTTTATCCGGTCTGCGTTTTGGGAAAACCTTAGGCAGTCCCCTTACCCTGCTTATTAAAAACAGGGATTACGATAACTGGCAGGAAGTAATGGACCCCTACAATCCAGCAGCAAAGGGAAAGGAAGGAGGGGCAAAACTAACCAGGCCCAGGCCCGGTCATGCTGACCTGGCTGGAGCCCTGAAGTACAATCACCAGGACACCAGAAATGTTCTGGAAAGGGCCAGTGCCAGGGAAACTGCTATAAGGGTAGCGGTAGGCAGTGTAGGTCGGGAGCTTATTTCCTGTTTTAATATAAATATTTATAGTCATGTAGTGGAAATTGGCGGGATAAAGGCCAGGGATATGAACCTGTCTTTCCAAGAATTGTTCAGTAAAGCTGAAAGTTCTCAGGTTAGATGTGCCGACCCTGAGGCTGAGGAAAGGATTATAGAAGAGATTAACCGGGTTAAGGAAGAAGGAGATTCCCTGGGAGGGGTTTTTGAGATATTGGTAACGGGGGCTCCTACAGGATTGGGGAATCATGTTCACTGGGACCGTAAACTAGACGGCCGCCTGGCCGGGGCTTTAATGAGCCTTCAGGCTATTAAAGGAGTAGAAGTAGGTTTTGGATTTGATGCTGCTCGTTTTAGGGGGTCGCAGGTACAGGACGAAATATGTTACAATGAAGAAAGAGGCTATTATCATAAAACTAACAGGGCCGGAGGAATTGAAGGAGGGCTTAGCAACGGGGAAAAGCTGGTCATTCGATGTGCCATGAAGCCTATTCCTACCCTTTACAAGCCTTTGCAAAGCGTGGATATGGAAACGAAAAAAATTCATAAAGCTGGAGTGGAACGTTCTGACGTATGCGCTGTCCCCGCAGCCAGTGTAGCAGGAGAAGCCATAGCAGCCTGGGAAGTAGCCCAGGCATTCAGAGAAAAGTTCGGCGGTGATTCCATGGAAGAAGTTAAAGCCAATTATGAAAATTATATGGGGATAATATCTAATAGATAGGATGAAATTTATGAAGGAGCTAAAAGTTGAACTTGCTTCCAGGAGCTATAAAATAAAGATAGGGCAGGATGTGCTGCAGGACCTGGGGCAGGAACTGCAGTCAGTTGGTTTTAAAGGAAAGCTTTTGATAGTAACCGATGAGAATGTTTCCCCCCTTTATGCTGATTCCTGCCTGGAAAGTCTTGAAAAGTCCGGTTTTCAGACAAGGGTATTTTCTATACCCCCGGGAGAGGAGTCCAAGAGCTGGATGTGGGCCGAACAGATTTTTTCTGCGGTTCTGGATTTTAACTTAGACCGGGATTCCGGTATTGTAGCCCTGGGTGGAGGAGTTGTTGGGGACCTGGCGGGGTTTATAGCAGCTACTTATCTCCGGGGGGTTGCTTATGTACAGGTTCCTACAACCCTGTTAGCCCAGGTGGACAGCAGTGTTGGAGGCAAAGTAGCTATTAATCATTCCCGGGGGAAAAATATGATAGGTGCTTTTTACCAGCCCAGGCTGGTTTTGATTGATTTAAATACCTTGGACACATTGCCTTTTCGTGAGTTAAGGTCCGGTATGGCTGAGGTAATTAAGTACGGAGTTATCCGGGATGATATTTTTTTTAAGGAACTATACCGGAACCTGGTGACCACTCTGGAACAGGAAAAGGAGTTTTTAGAATATATTGTTTTTAAATCATGCCTGATTAAGGCGGATGTTGTTTCTGTTGATGAACAAGAAGGGGGAGTAAGGGCTATCCTGAACTTCGGGCATACCCTGGGTCATGCCCTGGAGGCAGCTACTGATTATAAATATTTTAACCATGGAGAGGCATTACACTATGGAATGCTTCTGGCCTCAAGGTTAGCTTGCCGGGAGGGACTCCTGGACCTAAAATCATTAAATTTAATTGAGGACCTTTTGTGCCGGATAGGTTTTAAAGGGTTGCCCCCGGTTTTAGACGCTGATAAAATTAAGAAAGGTCTGACGTATGACAAAAAAAGAAAAGAAGGCAAAATGATTTTTATTCTGCCGGAAAGAATCGGGCGGGTAGGTATTTATGATAGTATATCTCAGGAAAAAGTTGATAAACTTCTTTTAGACTTTTTTAAGGAATTTTATTAATAAAGACTGTTAAACCGTTATCTAAGCATATAAGAAATTTGGAGTTGATGTTTTATGTATTCCCGAGATTATCTTGGAAAGACGTTAAAAAGAATCGACGGTAAAGGTTATAAAGCTTATAAAGATATACAGGGAAGTTATGATTTTAAGGATTTCCATCTTTATATGGATTATGTACAGGGAGATCCTTTTGCAAGCCCTTCCCGGCTCAGGGTAAGAATAACCCAAAAAAGAGCCGGATTTCCACAAGAACTTTATTCCAATAAAGTTCGCCAGGTATCTTTGGAGGACTATTTAACCCGGGAATTCAGCAGTGCTATAAAAAAGGTTATAAAGAGAAACCGGGGCACCGGCAAAAGCGGCCTTATTTTTATAGATTCCTGCGGACAGGAAATTTTAGAGAGGACTTCCATGGTAGTGAATTCTAGTTTTGTGGAAGCCAGAATTTCTATGGGTCTTCCCGCCCGGGGCAGGAGTGTTTTGGCCAAGGAAGCAGCAGATATGTTTTTTAAGGAACTACCTGAAATAATTAGGCTTTCTCTTTTGTATAATAACCTGGATAAGTCAGATGTGAAAGCACATGTGGAAACAAGTGAAGATCAGGATTTTTTAAGAAAAGAGATTGAGAAGCTTAACCTGGTAAGCTTTATTGCCAACAACTCCCTGCTGCCCCGTCGCAGTGGTGTAAGCGATCTACCTATGGAAGGAGAAAGGGTAGTCGATTTTAGTTCCCCCGGGGAAATGGAAGTTGAGTTTAATTTGCCTAATGCTGGTATTATTAAAGGAATGGGAATACCGGCAGGGATTACCTTGATAGTAGGGGGAGGGTACCATGGTAAGTCTACCCTGTTAAGGGCTATAGAAAGAGGTGTCTATAACCATATTCCTGAAGATGGAAGGGAGTATGTGGTAACCGTAGAAGATACAGTTAAGATAAGGGCCGAAGATGGCAGGAGGGTGGAAAAGGTAAATATCAGTCCTTTTATTAATAATCTTCCCTTTGGTAAAGATACGGTTGAATTTTCTACGGAGGAGGCCAGCGGCTCCACTTCCCAGGCAGGCAATATCATGGAGGCCCTGGAGGTAGGAACGGGGGTCCTTTTACTTGATGAGGATACTTCTGCTACAAACTTTATGATCAGGGATGTAAGGATGCAGGCCCTGGTAGCCAAGGATAAAGAGCCTATTACTCCTTTTATAGATAAAGTAATGCTTTTGAAAAAAGACCTTGATGTATCGGCTATAATGGTTTTAGGTGGTTCAGGAGATTATTTTGATGTGGCAGATAAAATAATTATGATGGACGAATACCGAGCCCAGGAAGTTACCAGGGAAGCCAAAAACATAGCATCTGAATACCATAATAAAAGAGTTGAGGAGGGAGGGGAGGAATTCGGAGCTTTAAGTTCCCGGACCCCTCTACAAAAAGGGCTGGACCCTATTAAAGGTAGAAAAACCAAGATTAGTGCCAAAGGGTTGCATTCTATTGAGTTCGGTCGGCAGAGGATAGACCTTTCTCTGGTGGAGCAGTTGGTAGATGTAAGTCAAACCCGGGCTATAGGAGACATATTATATTTTGGCAGTCATTTTATAGACGGGAAAAAGACTTTAAGGGAAATAATCCAACTGGTCCTGGAGCAAATAGAAAAAAAAGGACTGGAGGTTTTATCTCCTTTTAAGGGGCAGCATCCCGGGGAATATGCCTTGCCTCGCAAGTACGAAGTTGCTGCGGCTTTTAACCGCTTAAGAAGTTTTCATGTGAAGTAGAAAAGGAGGAGTCATATGCCGGATATAAGAGCGGTGACCCTGGATGAGATAAAAAGAGATCTCCAGCTAAGCATATATATTCAAAAAGCTGATGATCATCTGGGAGCCCTGGGTATTACCGAGCACAGTTTCCGCCATTCAAACCTGGTGGCAAAAATAGCTTATAATATACTTTCCCGGCTTGGTTATTCCGAAAGGGAGGCTGAACTGGCAGCCATAGCTGGCTATCTGCATGATATTGGAAATGTAGTTAGTCGATATGGGCATGCCCAAACGGGAGCTAACATTGCTTTAAGGGCTTTGGAAAGGATGGGTATGCCTTATGGCGAAATTGCAGATATAGTTTCTGCTATTGGAAACCATGATGAACGGGAAGGCCGGGTAGTAAATCCCGTTTCGGCAGCTTTAATCCTGGCAGATAAATCGGATGTGCACCGTTCCCGGGTGCGAAACAGGGATTATGCTTCCTTTGATATTCATGACCGGGTTAATTACGCTGTGAAAAGATCATTTCTACGGATAGAAAAGGATGAAGGGTTAATTACTTTAGAACTTATGATTGACTCGATGATGAGCCAGGTGATGGAATACTTTGAAATTTTTCTTGTCAGAATGGTAATGTGTAGAAGGGCAGCAACTTTTTTAGATGCAAAATTTTCTCTAGTAATTAACGATATAAAGCTTCTTTAATGATAGGAGAGACAAGGGGGAAAAAAGGTGAAAACTAAAGGAAGAAAAGGTAGAACCAACCTGACAAGAAAATCATTAGCCTTTTTTTTAGGTCTGATAGTAATATTGTCAGGGTTTTCCTGGTTTGCTTATAATGAAATTGAATCCGACCTTAACCTGGGGTTGGATTTGGTAGGAGGAGTTTACGTTCTCCTGGAGGCCCGGGAAACTGAAGATAAACCGGGAGAAGATGCTATAGAAAGGGCTATGACCATTATCCGGAACCGGATAGATGAGTTTGGGGTTACCGAGCCCTTAATTCAGAGAGAGGGGGAAAACCGTATCAGGGTAGAACTTCCCGATATTGACGATCCGTCCCGGGCAATGGAAGTTATAGGCCGGACAGCGGTTCTTAATTTTACAGACCCTGAAGGGGAGATACTGCTTACAGGAGCAAATTTAGAAGAAGCGGGTTATGATTACGGCCCCCATGGTAACCCGGTAGTGACCATTGAATTTGACCGGGAGGGCACACAAAAATTTGCTGAAGCTACCCAGAATTTGCTGGGTCAGCCTATATCAATATATTTAGATGATGAATTGGTTTCTTCTCCTGTGGTTGAAAATGTTATTACCGACGGTAATGCTATAATAAGAGGTGATTTCACTGCTGATGAGGCTAGCGATCTGGCTTTAATTCTCAGGTCGGGAGCTCTTCCTGTAGAACTGGTGGAATTAGAAACAAGGACCATAGGCCCTACTCTGGGTGCTGAATCCAGGGACAGGAGCATGAATGCAGGAATAATTGGTTTGTCTCTGTTATTTTTATTTATGCTGGCAGTTTACAGGATCATTGGTGCTGTGGCCAGTTTTGCCCTGGGCATTTACATAGTTTTGGTAATGTCCGTGCTTACAGCTATAAATGCTACCCTGACTTTACCGGGGATCGCCGGGTTAATCTTATCTATAGGTATGGCTGTTGATGCCAATGTTATTATATTTGAAAGATTTAAGGAAGAATTCAGGGGAGGAAAAACTTTACGTTCTGCAGTAGAAGCAGCTTTTAGAAATGCTTTAAGCACTATTTTGGATGCCAATATTACCACTTTGATAGCTGCTTTCGTCCTTATCTATTTTGGAACAGGTCCGGTCAGGGGCTTTGCCGTAACATTAAGTGTAGGTATCTTAACCAGCATGTTTACGGCAATTGTTCTTACCAGGTATCTGCTTCGCTTTTTAATTGGAGCAAACATTATTACCAATCCGAAGCTTTTTGGGGTCAGGGGGTCAGGTAATGTTAAAATTTCAGGTAATTAACTATCGGAAACATGCTGCTATATTGTCCCTGTTGATTATAGTAATTGGTATTATTTCTCTGGCTATAAATGGACTTAATCTGGGAATTGATTTTACAGGGGGAACGGTTTTACATTTAAGGTTGGGAGAAACCTTTGAAGAATCTGAAGTAAGGGATATCCTTGCAGAATTCGGCCTGGAGGGTAGCTTTATCCAAAGCGTAGGAGATGAAGGTCTTACCCAAGGGGAGGGAGACGAAGTTGTTATTAGAACCGTTTCTTTGAAAGAGGAAGAGCGTCAGGAAATAATAGGTGCTTTCCAGGAAAGATGGAGTATTACCGACGATGATATTATAAGGGTGGAAAATGTAGGTGGTGTTATAGGTGAAGAGCTTACCCGTAGTGCCTTTTGGGCCCTTTTAATTGCTACTTTGGGAATGATTGCATATATTACTATAAGGTTTGAGTTTAAGTTTGCCATCTCAGCTATTGCAGCTTTAGTCCATGATCTGATAATTCTCCTTGCTGTGTTTTCTCTGTTTAGAATAGAGATAAACAGTCCTTTTGTAGCGGCTATACTAACAATATTTGGTTACTCCATTAATGACACTATCGTAGTTTTTGATCGCATTAGGGAAAACTTAAAAGAAATGAAAAAATATGGCTACCGGGATATTGTTAATCACAGTATTAACCAGACTATAGTCAGGTCTATTAATACTTCAGTTACTACCCTGCTTGTTCTTTCAGCCCTATACATTTTTGGAGGTATTCCTCTTCGTCCTTTCATTGCAGCCTTGCTGGTGGGGGTTATAAGCGGTACTTATTCTTCACTATTTGTAGCCAGTCCACTTTGGGTAACCTGGAAGGATTGGGAGCAGAGTAAAAGAAGAAAGACGAAAGAAGCTTAAAATTAAAGGTGAAATAATAAGTTTTTTCGACACTGTTTTAGAAAATATTAATATGATATAATGAGGTTGCTTTAAGGTAAATATATCCCTTGTTATTATAGCCTGAGGTGAAAAGGGTGTCTGAACGCTACAAAACAGGAGTACTTGGTGCCGGTTTGGGTATAGCTATAAATATCCTTTTGCTTGTCATAAAAGGGTTAGCCGGCTATTTGGCCAATAGCCAAGCCATGTTGGCTGATGCTTTTCATTCAGGGGCAGATATTTTTGCTTCTGCTGCGGTCATAGTAGGCATGAACGTAGGTAAAAAGCCGGCTGATAAAGAGCACCCTTATGGGCACGGGAAAGCTGAAACTGTAGCTTCTAAAATTATCGCCCTGGTCATTATTTTCGGGGGACTAAATATAGGATTGTCTTCACTGCGTTCTATTTACCAGGGAATAGATGTTGCTCCTGGCGGCCTGGCTTTATGGGCAGCTGCAATTTCTATTATGATTAAAGAGATTACCTTCAGGTACACTTATTTTCTAGGTAAAAAAGTAGATTGTAAAGTTTTATTAGCCAATGCGTGGGATCACCGGAGCGATGTCTTTTCATCCTTAGCTGCTTTGGTTGGAATTGGGGGAGCCAGGATGGGGGATTGGTTAGGGTATTCCCAATTTTTATATCTGGATCCTTTGGCTGGCGTTGTTGTATCTATACTAATTGTAAAATTGGGGATAAGTATTGCTGGAGAGGCTACATACGAATTAATGGATGCCTCAGCTAACAGCGAAATCCTGGAGGATATTAAAGAGAAGGTATGTTTCGTACCTGGGGTTAAAGAAGTCCATGATGTTAGGGCTCGTTTTGCCGGCCCTTATATTTTGGTAGATTTGCGTATCGGGGTAAAATGTGAACTTACGGTCAAAGAGGGTCATGATATTACAAAAGAAGTTAAAAAAAGGCTTATGGAAAGCAGAAATGATATTCTGGAAGTTATAGTTCATGTTAACCCCTGTGAGATAGAAACGTGAGACCCTGGTTTATTAAAAACAAAACAAGGTGGTGGAAGTAATGCAAATTGGAGTAATTATAGCTCTTTTATTTAGTATTCTTATTGCTTTATTTGCCATTCTAAATAATGAGGTTGTAGAAATTAATTATCTTTTGGGTTCAGCTCCTGTGTCTATTGTAATAGTAATTTTGGCTTCTGCCTTTTTGGGAGCTTTGGTTGTGGGCGTGCTTAGCCTGGTGGGTCGGATAAAAGCTAGCCTGCGCTTTAGGGAATATGATAGCAAGTTTAAAAAAATGGAGGAAAAGCTAGAATATCTTAAAGAGAGGGAGACTGAGTTGATGGGACAAGTCTCCGAAATGGAAAAAACCCTCTACGGTGAAACTGGCGATACAGCTGAATCTCCGGAGGAAAATCAGGAGTAACTTTGTTTAATTGTTTTTTACAGGGAGACGAGGGGGATCCAGATGGGGTTTCGGGAATATAAATGGAAGGTTAGTAATGTAGATTTTGAGTTAAGAGAAAAATTAAGTATAGAGTTAGGTATTAAGCAGGCTACAGCCCAGCTTCTTATTAACCGGGGGATAAAGAACCAGGAAGAAGGGAAGAAGTATTTTTTTTCTAGTTTAGACGACCTGTATTCTCCAAGTATTATGAAAGGCCTGGTTCCTGCTGTGGAGAAAATCAAACAAGCACTCCAGGAAAATAAAAAGATAACAGTTTATGGTGACTATGATGTAGACGGTATAACAAGCACAGCTATACTGGTGTCTCTCTTCCAGGAAATGGGGGGAGAGGTTTCTTACTATATACCCAATCGCTTCAATGAAGGATATGGACTAAATTTTCAGGCTTTAGATAAAATAAGGGAAAAGGGTACGGACCTGCTTATTACAGTAGACTGTGGAATAACTTCTTATGAAGAAGTTGAATATGCCAAAAAAAAAGGTATGGAAGTTATTGTTACTGATCACCATACTCCCCTGGACATCTTGCCCCAATGTATTACTGTTAATCCTGTGCAGCCTGATTGTGTTTACCCTTGGGAGAAGTTAGCCGGGGTAGGAGTTGTTTTTAAGCTGGTTCAGCTACTTTTACCGAAAGAAAAATTGGAAAATTACCTTGATCTGGTAGCTCTGGGAACTATTGCAGATGTTGTTCCCCTTATGGATGAGAATAGAATAATAGTAAAATACGGGATGAAAAGGATAAACAGCTTCCCATGTTCGGGAATACAGGCCCTTAAAGAGGTAAGTGGTTTTGGGGACAAAAAATTGTCTTCCTACCAGGTGCCTTACTCTCTGGCTCCCCGCTTAAATGCTGCAGGAAGAATGGGTGAGGCAGAACTGGCTGTGGAACTACTTTTAACTGAATCCCTTCCCCAGGCTTTAGATATTGCCAAAAAGCTGGTTGAATATAACCGGGAGCGACAGGAAATTGAGAGTAATATTTTAAAAGAAGCTGTTCAGGAAATAGAAGAGAAAAAATTGCACCAAAGGAAGGTTCTTGTTTTGGCCAGGGATGGATGGCATCCCGGAGTAACCGGCATTGTTGCTTCTCGTCTGGTAGAAGCTTATTATCGACCTGTAGTTTTGATTTGCCTTGAAGGGGATGAAGGAAAGGGCTCTGCCAGGGGGATAGAAGGCTTTAACCTGTTTAAAGCATTACATCAGTGTTCGGAGGTTTTAACCAGGTACGGGGGGCATGAACGGGCGGCCGGGTTAACTATTCCCAGGGACAATATAGAAGAGTTTGACAGACAGATTAATTTTCTCGCCCAAAAACAGCTTCCTCCCTCTATTATGGTGCCCAGGCTTTACCTGGAAGCAGAACTTGATCCGGCGGATATAACCCTGGAATTTTTAGATGAACTGAAGCTTCTTGATCCCTTCGGGTGTGCAAACCCGGTTCCTCTCTTTAAAGGAAAAGATTTGGAGATAGAAGAATTTAATTATGTAGGAAAACAGAAAAATCATCTTAAGGTAAAGCTTAAGAGCAAGCAGCACATATTGGAAGGAATTGCCTTTAACGCAGAAAACATAAAAGCTCCCCTGGCTTACAGGAAAGTATCTGCGGCTTTTATTTTGGAGGATAACTCCTGGGGAGAATGCAGGCGTCCTGTGCTTCAGATTAAGGACTTTTATTTTACTGATTATATACATAACGGCGGTATTAATCTAATTGACCGTCGGGATTTGGCCAAAAAAGAAACCTACCTCCGCAATTTAGCAAAAATGGGTAAAACCTTGATTTATATAAACACCTGGAGTCAGGAAGAAAAAATATTTAAAATCCTGGGCAGGGATTCACAATTTTTTTTCTGCCACCAGGGCAGTATAAATGAGGATATTTTAGAAAATATTAAACATTTAGTTATTTTTGATTTACCCCTGGAAGCCAGTAAGTTTTTTCCGGCAATTAAAAAATTTACAGAAAACAATACAGATATTAATGTTCATCTCCTTTTTGGCCTGGAGGATTTAAAAGTCAATAAGATGCTTATGCAGGCTTTTCTGCCCCAGCGAAGTTCCCTGGTTAAAGTGTATCAGGCCATGAAAAAGCTAGAAAAAAAAGGCAAGGTAGATACTAACAAGTTATCTCAATATTTAGAGAATTACCCCGGTTTTCCCTATACGAAGCATCTTTTCAAGCGAAGCCTGGACATCTTTCGGGAAATAAATGTGGTTAAGCCATTGCCGGGGGAGCCGGGAAAAACAGAACTTTTATCTTCCCGGGATGTAAGGAACTTAGATAATTCAAGGTTGTTTATGGAAGCCAGTTGCTTGCAAAAAGAGTTTGAGGATTTTCAAACTTTTCTCCTGGAGGCTGACAGGGAGGTACTGGTATCATTAATAATAGATAATGAATGCGATGTTAGTTTGTGGAATGGCTGTAGAGTTAAAGAGGGTGGTTAAATGAGCTTGGAACTTCTTAAAAAACAATTTAAATCTTACAGCCCTGAAGGAAAATGGTCTATCATTGAAGAGGCTTACCATTTTGCGGTTAAAGCGCATGCCGGCCAGACAAGGGTGTCCGGGGATGTTTATATACTCCATCCCCTGGGAGTAGCACAGATTATTGCAAATCTGGAACTGGATCCTGTTACAATAGCTGCCGGCCTTCTTCATGATGTGGTAGAAGACACCGAGGTGACTCTAGCAGAGTTAAAAGAAAAATTTGGAGAAGAGATAGGTCTTCTTGTTGATGGGGTTACCAAATTAAGTAAACTGGAATTTAAATCAAAGGAAGAAAATCAGGCGGAAAATTTAAGGAAAATGTTTGTAGCTATGGCTAAAGATATTCGCGTCATTCTTATCAAGCTGGCAGACCGTCTTCACAATATGCGAACTCTTAAACACTTAAACCCTGTTAAAAGAAAAGAAATTGCCAGGGAAACCATAGAGATTTATGCCCCTCTGGCTCATCGTCTGGGCATATATAAAATAAAATGGGAACTGGAAGACCTGGCTTTCCGGTTTATGGAGCCGGATAAATACTATGACCTGGTTGACAAGCTTTCTAAAAAGAGAATGGAAAGAGAGGAGTTCATATCCAGGGTAATAACAAGATTAAAGTCTAGACTGGAAGAAATGGGCATTGAAGCCGATATTGAGGGTAGACCCAAGCATCTTTACGGTATATATGAAAAAATGGAGTCTGAACAAAAGGACATAAATGAAATTTATGATCTTACGGGTATCAGGTTATTAGTAGATTCTATTAAAGATTGTTATGGCGCTCTGGGTATTGTGCATACGCTATGGAAGCCTATTCCCGGAAGATTTAAAGATTATATAGCTATGCCCAAACCAAACATGTATCAGTCTCTGCATACTACGGTAGTGTGTGCCAAGAATGAGCTTTTGGAGGTTCAGATAAGAACCTGGGAGATGCACCGAACTGCAGAATACGGTATTGCTGCTCACTGGCGATACAAAGAGGGAGTCAGGGGAGACGAAGAGTTTGAGGAAAAGCTATCCTGGCTAAGACAGCTCTTAGAATGGCAGCAGGATATAAAAGACGCCCACGAATTTATGGAGAATTTAAAAATTGATCTATTTACTGATGAGGTTTTTGTATTTACCCCCAAGGGAGATGTGATAAATCTACCGGCAGGTTCTGTCCCCCTTGACTTTGCTTACCGTATCCATACGGACATAGGACACCAATGCGTAGGGGCTAAGGTTAATGGGCGATTGGTTTCCCTGGATTACAATCTTAAGACGGGCGACATATTGGAAATTATTACTTCCAAGCAGGGGACACCCAGCAGAGATTGGCTGAAACTGGTGAAGAGTTCCCAGGCCAAAAGTAAAATAAGAAGCTGGTTTAAGAAAGAAAGAAAAGAAGAAAATATAGTAAAAGGAAAAGAAATACTGGAAAAAGAGCTTAGAAAGATAGGTCTTAGTCCAAAAGAACTTTTAAAGGAAAGCGTTCTGATTGAAGCGGGTAAAAAGTTTAACCTTCTGTCAGAAGAGGATGTATTATCGGCAGTTGGTTATGGAGGGGTAACTCCCCAACAAATAGTAAGCAAGCTAAAAGAAGAGCACGAAAAAATTCATAAAGATACAACTGTTGTTGAAGAGCCGCAAATAACTACCTGGAAAGGGGACACCAGGTCAGAGAGAGGCGTTAAAATTGAAGGGATAGATAACCTCTTAATAAGGTTTGCCCAATGCTGTAAGCCTTTGCCCGGAGACGATATAGTAGGGTTTATTACCAGGGGACGGGGGGTTTCTATTCACCAAAGAAACTGTCCTAATATTAAAAACAGTAAAGAGTCCCAGGATAGAATGCTAAATGCATACTGGGAGGAGGCCCCTAAAGTTTCTTATCCGGTAGAGGTGGAAGTAACAGCTATGGATCGCACTAATTTGCTACAGGAACTGGTGGCATCTATTTCTGAGAGCAAAATAAATATTATGGCTGTTAACGGGAGGACTGATAAGGATGGCATTGCTACCATACACTTGACTATTGTAGTTAAGGACCTGGAACATTTACAGCATATAATTAACAAGCTAAAAAAGATAAAAGATGTCTTTACAGTGGAAAGGTTTTTTTCCAGATAGATAGACCAGTGCTATATTGTAGTTAGTAAACAGGGGGTGTTATGTTGCGCGCTATAGTCCAGAGGGTAAAACGGGGCAGAGTTACGGTAAATGACCATGAAGTAGGATTAATTAACAAGGGGCTGGTAATACTCTTGGGAGTAGGCAAGGAAGATGATCTGTCTCATACGCAGTATCTTGTTGAAAAAATAACAAACCTGCGGATATTTGAAGATGATTCAGGTAAAATGAACCTTTCTTTGCTTGATATAAAGGGAGAGGCTCTGGTAGTCTCCCAGTTTACTATATATGGAGATTGTCGTAAGGGAAGGAGACCCAACTTTTCTGAAGCAGCTCCCCCGGAGAAAGCCGAAGAACTGTATGAAACATTTAGTAGACTCATGCAGGAAAAGGGTATAAAGGTGGAGCAGGGGCAGTTCCAGGTCATGATGGTAGTAGAAATTATAAATGATGGCCCGGTAACTTTTATGCTGGACAGCAACAAAAATTTTTAATATAAAATTTTCTTTTTTTATCATGTAAATTTTAACATAAGATGACATATTTGGCTATAAAAAAACATTTTATTTAAGATTTACAAAGACAACTATTAAGGTGTTTAGCACTATATTCGTTGACAAGGGAAAAAAAATTGTTTAAAATCAAATTTAAAAGATAATAATATTTTAAATACAATGATCAGGAAGAGTAAGTTGTTTTTTTAGGCAACAGGAATGGGGTAACTTGACTGAAATTATCCCTTGTCAAAAACAACTGAAAAACGCCTGAGAGTTTCTAGCTGAAAAATTTTTGAAAAGTAAGCTATAGACGGTTCCGCCGTTAACGGAAAAAAGATAACCTTATGAGCGCATATTTTTTAAGGTTAACCAGGGTGGTACCGCGGGTGGTTAATCCTCTCGCCCCTGAAAAAGGTAATATTTTTTCAGGAGGAGAGGATTATTTTAATTAAAGATTTGAAAAATAGGAGGGATAACCATGTTGGCCAAGGCTCCACGGGGGACCAGGGATATTCTGCCCGGAGAAATAGAAAAATGGCAGTATATAGAATCAGTTTTTAAAAAATTATGTCAAAACTATGATTATAATGAAATAAGAACGCCTATATTTGAACATACGGAGCTTTTTACCCGCAGTGTGGGAGAAGATACAGATATTGTAGGAAAAGAAATGTATACTTTTTTGGACAAGGGGGAAAGAAGTATAACGTTGCGCCCGGAGGGTACTGCTTCTACAGTGAGGGCTTTTTTGGAGCATAAGCTTTATACACAGGCTCAACCCACTAAACTTTTTTACTACGGTCCCATGTTCCGTTATGACCGTCCCCAGGCAGGAAGGTACCGACAGTTTCATCAATTCGGGGTTGAAGCCTTTGGATCAGACAACCCGTCCCTTGATGCAGAAGTAATAATGTTGGCCATGGTGTTTTTCCATTCCCTTCAACTTGATAGCTTGGTATTGGAATTAAACAGTGTTGGCTGTGCAAATTGTCGTCCTCTTTATAGAAAAGAAATAGAAAAACATTTATTAAAATACAAAAATGATTTGTGTCTAGATTGTAGAAAGCGTTCTGAGACTAATCCTCTGCGAATTTTAGACTGCAAGGAGGACAACTGTAAAAATATTACCAGGGAAGTTCCGGGTATATATGAGCACCTGTGTAATGCATGTAATGAACATTTCAGTGAAGTGACCCGGCATTTAAAATACATGGATATTGCTTATAAATTAAATACCAAACTGGTAAGGGGCCTGGATTATTACACCAAAACAGCTTTTGAAATTGTTGATCCCTTATTGGGTTCTCAAAACTCCTTGGGGGGTGGAGGTCGTTATGATAACCTGGTAGAAGTTTGTGGTGGTAACCCCACCCCGGCTATAGGATTTGCCGTTGGATTAGAAAGGGTTCTGCTGGCCCTGGGAAATAAAAAAGTAGACTTAGATTTTAGGGAAAAAGAAAAAATATTTGTGGCAACAATCGGAGATAAGGCTGGTTTAGAAGGGACAAAGCTTGTAATGGAACTCAGAAAAAATGATTTAAAGGCAGATAAAGATTACCTGGATAGAAGCTTAAAGGCCCAGATGAAGCAGGCCAATAGAATAGGGGCCCGGTATGTTATTATTCTAGGAGATGAAGAAATAGAAAAAAATAAAATTGTTCTGAGGGATATGCAAACAGGCGACCAGAAAGAAGTTAGTATACAAGAGATAGTCAAAACCATAAAACAGGAAATTAATTAATAAACAGGGAGGTTTTATGCATGAAAAAAACTCACAGCTGCGGAACTTTAACTGCAGATCAAATGGGAGAAAAAGTCAGCCTGATGGGCTGGGTTCAAAGGCGCAGAGATCACGGTGGAATTATATTTATAGACTTAAGGGACCGTACCGGTCTTATACAGGTAGTATTTGATCAAGAAAAGAGCAAGGAGATATTTCATTTGGCAGAAAGTATACGGAATGAGTATGTTGTTGCCGTAGAGGGAGAGATATCCCCCAGATCGCAAGAAACAATTAATCCTAAATTAACCACCGGAGAAATAGAGGTATTTGTAGATTCCCTGACTATACTCAACTCTTCTAAAACTCCTCCAATTTACATAGAGAATGATATAGATGTAGATGAAAACTTACGGCTTAAGTATCGCTACCTGGACTTAAGAAGGCCTGAGATGCAGGAAAAGCTTTTCTTGAGGCATAAAATTATTAAAAACATAAGAGATTTTTTGGACCTGGAGGGCTTTTGGGAAATCGAGACACCGGTTTTAACCAGGAGTACTCCGGAAGGGGCCAGGGATTATCTGGTGCCCAGTCGGGTGAAATCCGGTAGTTTCTTTGCTTTGCCCCAGTCACCCCAGCTTTTTAAACAGCTTTTAATGGTAGCCGGCACGGAAAAATACTTCCAGATAGCAAGGTGTTTCAGGGATGAGGACTTGAGGGCTGACCGGCAGCCTGAGTTCACACAGCTTGACATGGAGATGTCTTTTGTCAATTCTGAGGATATTATGAATATTGTAGAAAAGCTTATTGTCGACATTTTTAAGAAAGTACTGGGGAAAGAAGTAAAGTATCCTTTTTTACGTCTGCCTTACAGGGAGGCCATGTCCAGATTCGGAACCGATAAGCCTGATACACGTTTTGGCCTGGAGATTCAAGATATATCTAAGTTGGTAGCAGATTCAGAGTTTAAGGTTTTTACCGGAGCACTGGCCAGTGGTGGTGTGGTAAGGGGAATCAATGCTAAAGGGGCTTCTTTTAGTCGTAAAGAAGTAGATGACCTCACAGAACTATCAATTAAGCTGGGTGCTAAAGGTCTGGCCTGGTTTATGGTAGGTCCGGAAGGGTTAAAGTCACCTATAAACAAGTTTTTTAAAACAGAGCAATTGGAAGAGTTAAGCCAAAAGATGAACGCCGAAGATGGAGATCTGCTAATATTTGTGGCAGATAGCCAGAAAGTGGCGGAAGAAGTTTTAGGTAGACTCAGGGTTCACCTGGGAGAAAAACTAAATTTAATTTCAGAAGAAGACAACTTTCTATGGGTCACCGATTTTCCTTTATTATCTTTTGATGACGGAGAAAAGAGGTATGTATCCAACCACCATCCTTTTACTTCTCCGGTAGAGGAAGATATAAATTTGCTGGAGGAGGAACCCCTATCAGCCAGGGCACAGGCTTATGACCTGGTGTTAAATGGTGTCGAAATAGGTGGTGGAAGTATTCGTATTCATCGCCGGGAGCTTCAGGAAAGATTGTTAAAACTGTTGGGCTTTACTCAGGAAGAATCCTATGAAAAATTTGGCTTCTTATTGCAGGCTTTTGAATACGGGACACCACCTCACGGTGGAATCGCCCTGGGGTTGGACCGTCTTATAATGCTAATGTTGAAAGCTAGGTCTATAAGAGAAGTTATACCATTTCCTAAGACAGCAAGTGCCAGCTGCCTGTTAACTGATGCCCCTGCTTCTGTTAATACAGAACAATTGGATGAGCTTTTTCTTCGTTTAGAGCTGCCTGAAAAAGAAGATGATGAATCGGAAGAAAAGGGTTGTTAAAATTAACCAAAATATTATTAATCTCAATTTTTCTTGCCAATTAACTGTTAATATGTTATTATAAACTCAAACAAAAAGAGTAGCCACGCTTGCAGATTGTAAGCAGAATATTTAAAATATTCAAACACCCTGCTGTGTGCGTGTGTTCCCGACAAGTTTTGAGCTAACAGCAATTAAAAGGGAGCCTGGACTCTATATATGGCGTATAGGCCTTCTAAGGAAGGACATATAAAGTATATAGGAGGGCACCCACCTGTGGAAGGAGCAGTTCAAAACATCGGAGAGCACGGCACGGTGGGGTTTTTATATTTATTAACATTTTTTGTGAGGTTTATCTGGGGGGGTAAGACATATGGCTATTAAAACAATACAAAAACTAATAAGGTTGTTGAAACATAAGAACAAGGAGTTGAACAACTTAATAGAGCACTTACATCCCAGAGATCTGGCAGAGTTGTCAGAGGATTTAGATGAGGAGCAGAAAAAGGAACTCTTTGATCTTCTTAATGATGAAGAGGCAGCCCTTATTATACAGTACATGGAAGATTTCGATCAGGTATCCCTTTTTAAAGTTTTAGAAAAAGACAGGGGTTCTTCTATTTTAAAAGAAATGAGTTCCGATGAGGCTGTGGATCTGCTGAGTGAGCTTCCCTCTGAAGATGCCCAGGAACTTTTAAACAGAATAGAAGATACTGAAGAAATTGAAGGGCTTTTAAAATTTGCTGAAGATACTGCCGGTGGTATTATGACTACCGAATATCTTGCTTTACCGGAAAATATGCCTGTTGAAGAGGCTATTATTCGTCTTAGAGAGGTAGCCGTAGAAGTAGAAACTATTTATTATATTTACGTTATTGATGAACAAAATCATTTAATAGGAGTGCTTTCTTTAAGGGAATTAATCAGTGCTGAGGATGGAACTTTGTTAAAAGAAAAAATGAGAACAAACATAATTACTGTAGATATTGAACTTGATCAGGAAGAAGTTGCCAGGATAGTCTCCCGATACGATTTATTGGCGGTTCCTGTGGTAGACGATAAGGGAAACATGCGGGGCATAATTACAGTTGATGATATCCTGGATGTTCTGGAGGAAGAGGCAACGGAAGACATTTACCGCCTGGTAGGTACTTCTGAGGTCAAGGGGACAGACCTGATAAATGCTTCTGTTACTCATGTAGCTACAAAAAGACTTCCCTGGTTAATAGTTTGTCTTTTTGGAGGACTTTTTTCAGGTAGCGTTATTGGTGTCTTTGAGGAAACGCTACAGACTATTGTCACCCTGGCCATTTTCATACCTGTTATAATGGATATGGGAGGTAACGTAGGGTCACAATCTTCTACTGTTTTTGTTCGTGGTCTTGGAACAGGAGAGATTGAAGCAAATGAAGTATGGAAGTATTTTTTTAGAGAGGTAAAAGTCGGGCTTATGATGGGATTAATTTGTGGCTTGATGATAACTCTGGCTACTTTTTTATGGCAGCAATCTTACATATTAGGTTTGGTTGTAGGGATTGCCATGTTTTCAACCGTAATTCTTGCGGCAGTTATAGGAATTCTAATACCCCTCATATTCTGGAGGTTGGGCGCAGATCCAGCCATATCTGCCGGGCCTTTTGTAACTACAATTAAAGATGTTACGGGTCTTTTAATATATTTTTCTACGGCGACTCTTTTTATGGACATGCTACCAACATAAATAAGAACGGGGTATTATAGTAACCACACATTAAAAAATAATTGGGTAGTTGCTTACAGCAAAATAAGGGAGGCAAATACTAAATGTACTGGGATAAGAAAGGTAAGGAAATGACCGATGCAACACTTGAACTGGCTGTTAATAAAGGGGAAGAGCTTAAAATAAAAAATTTTGTTGTAGCTTCTAGTACCGGCTACACTGCTAAAGTGCTTGCTGAGAAAGGGGTAAAGGTTGTTTGTGTTCGATATCATGCCGGGTTTAAGGAACACGGGCAGCAGATCATGGAAGAAAAAGATAGGGATGAACTGGAATCCAAAGGAATAATAATTCTTACAACTACCCATTTAATGGGTGGCATTGAGCGGGGAATTGAAAATAAGTTAGGTGGGGCCACTTATTCAACTGTAGTGGCCAATACACTTAAAATGTTTGGTCAGGGCACTAAAGTGGCTGTAGAAATAGCTGTTATGGCTTTAGATGCCGGGCTAATTCCTTTTGGAAAGGAAATAATATCTATAGGGGGTTCTGGAAGGGGGGCAGATACAGCCTTAGTTTTAGAGCCTTCTCATGCTAAAACTTTTTTCCAGGGGGCAATCAAAGAAATAATTTGTAAACCTCGCAACTTTTAAAAATAACTGAAGATAGTCTGTAATATGCAATATATAAGCTTTCCTTTGCAGCTGACGCTGTTAACTTTTTGGGGAAGCTTATTTTTTTTAAGAAATTTTAAATTATTTCCAAAAGTATGCAGGATTATTTATTTATTAGGAGAATAATAAATGAGTGAGAGTGGTGGAAAGTGGTGTGAAGTGGTACAATTTACATATTTGGTGGTAATGAAAAATGTTTATGGGAGAATACCAACATTCTATTGATGGAAAAGGCAGGGTAATAATACCAGCCAGGTTTAGGGAAGAGTTAGGTGAAAACTTTATTGTTACCCGGGGTCTGGATAACTGTCTTTTTGTCTACCCTCAAGAAGAATGGGAAAAGCTAGAAAAAAAGTTAAAGGCTTTACCTTTTACCAAGGCAGATGCCAGGGCTTTTACCCGCTTTTTCTTTTCCGGAGCAGTAGAGTGTGAGGCAGATAAACAAGGACGGGTTTTAATACCCCAAAATTTACGGAATCATGCAAATCTAGATAAAGAAGCTGTGGTAATAGGTGTATCTAATCGTGTTGAGATTTGGAGCCGGGAAGTTTGGGAAAAGTACAGTGAAGAAGCTAATTTATCTTTTGAAGAAATCTCAGAAAAGATTGTAGATTTTGATTTGGATTTGGAGGTATAAGATTGCATGTTCCTGTACTTTTAGAAGAGGTAATTAATTATTTAAACTGTGATTCCGGAAAAGTCATTATAGACTGTACAGTAGGCCTGGGTGGCCATGCCGAGAAAATATTGGAAGCTATACAGCCTGATGGTTTTTTGTGGGGGATTGATCAAGACGATAGAGCTTTAGAAATAGCCTATGAAAAATTAAGGGAATATAAAAACTTTAAATTAATTAAGGGTAATTTTGGTGATTTAGAATATTTATCCCAGGAATACTTGATAAAAAATGTAGATGGTATTTTATTTGATTTAGGGGTTTCATCAATACAACTGGACGAAGAGAACAGGGGCTTTACTTATCAAAAAGATGCTCCTTTGGATATGCGGATGGACAAGAGTTTAAAAACTACTGCCAGAAGTCTGGTTAACCGGTTAACAGAAAAAGAATTAACCTGGATAATTAGGGTCTATGGAGAAGAAAACTGGGCAAACAGGATAGCAAAGTTTATAGTGAATGAAAGATTAAAAAAGGAGATTGCTACAACAGGTGAGCTTGTTGATATTATTAAAGCTGCTATACCGGCCAGGGCCAGGAGAAAAGGGGGACACCCTGCCAGGCGGACATTTCAGGCTTTAAGAATAGCTGTTAACAGAGAACTGGATAACTTGGAGTTTGGCTTAAAAGCATCATTAAAAATACTGAGAGCGGGTGGAAAGCTGTGTATAATTTCTTTTCATTCTTTAGAGGATCGGATTGTAAAACAATTTTTAAGAAATAACGCCAGAGGATGCATTTGTCCTCCAGGGTTACCCGTTTGCGCCTGTGGCTGTAAACCCAAGATTAAAATAATTACCAGGAAACCAGTAGTTCCCCATCAGGAGGAAATTAAGTCTAACCCCCGGGCCAGGAGTTCAAAGCTCAGGGTAGGAGAAAAGATTAATTGATGTTCTAAAAAAAGGGGCAGGTGAATATTTTTGTTATTAGCCAGGCAAAAAAATTTACAGGATTACAGGAACTATGAAAGGTATAATAAAAAATCTGAAAAAAGAATAAAGTTAAAGAAAAACAAATTAATAAAAATATTTAGTTGCTTTTTTGTACTATTTCATGCAGCAGCAGCTATCCTCTTAATAAATCATTATAATCAGGTTACAAAGTTAAACAGGGAAGTTATACATTATGAACAGAAATTGGGAGAGTTCCAGGAAGAACAGGAACATTTAAAAATCGAGATAGCTAATTTGCGCACCCTGGAAAGAATAGAAAGCATTGCTACCAACGAACTGGGGATGAATTACCCTAATGAAGATAAGCGGCCTGGTTTAGTGGCTACAAACTAATTAAGCTTCTTATAATATAGGAGGGTTAGAAATTTGGAAAAGGGAGCTATATCAACGTTAACTCTTAAAAAAAGGCTAATCTTCCTTTTCTTTTTATTTACTTTTTGTATTTTTATTCTTATTGGCCGTTTGGCGTGGATACAGCTTGTTAAAGCAGAAGAACTGCAAGATGAAGCTTATGAGCAGTGGAATCGGAGTATTCCAGTTACAGCTCTTAGGGGTACTATATATGACCGCAATAAAAAAATTCTAGCCGGCAGTGCTACGGCCGAAACTATAGTAGCTATACCCAAGCAGATAGAGAACCCTGAAGAAACAGCTGGAGCTTTATCCTCAGTTCTGGATATGTCCGAAGAAAGGTTAAAGGACATTTTTACCCAGGATAGGTCTTTGGTTTACGTGAAGAGAAAGGTTGAAGATGAGGTTTCTCAGAAAGTAAGGGAACTGGAGCTTTCGGGAATTGACTTTGCTAAAGAAAGCAAACGTTTTTATCCCAGTGGAAGCCTGGCTTCTCATGTTCTTGGTTTTGCAGGAATAGATGAGGGCCTGGCAGGAATAGAATTTTACTATGAAGATACTTTAAAGGGCCGGGATGGTCGAATTATTTACCAATCAGACGCCCGGGGGCTTCAAATGCCTCAAGGGGTACAGCAGTACATACCTTCAGAGCCGGGTTATGATATGGTTTTAACCCTGGATGAGACTATACAGTTTATTGTAGAAAGAGAATTGAGTAAAGCCAGGCTGGAATATGATGCAAGTAGTGTTATAGCTATAGCGATAAATCCTCAGACAGGGGAAGTATTATCTCTGGCTAAAAAACCCGATTATGACCCTAACAATTACATGGATTATCCAGCAGAATCCTGGCAAATTACTCCTATCTTTGCAACCTTTGAACCTGGTTCCACTTTTAAACTTGTAACCCTGGCTGCAGCTATTGAAGAAAACATGTATCGTATGGATGAGAGCTTTCACTGTCCTGGCCATGCAACGGTAGCTGGTCAGACTATCAGGTGCTGGACTTCTCATAAAGGGGGGCATGGGAGTATAGATTTCCTTGAAGTGGTACACGGATCATGCAACCCTGGTTTTATTACCCTTGGTCAGAGGTTAGAGGAGGAAAAATTGTTTAGGTACATTCATGCCTTTGGTTTTGGTTCCAGGACTGGCATAGACTTGCCAGGTGAAGGTTTAGGTATTTTATTTAGTCCTGAGCAGGTTGGTCCCGTAGAATTGGCCACAACATCTTTTGGGCAGGGGGTATCTGTAACACCTATTCAGCAGATAATGGCTGTGGCAGCCATGGCTAATGGTGGGAAGCTCTTAGAACCCTATATAGTTAAGGAATTTTTAGATACAGATGGTAATGTGGTAAAAAGAAATGAGCCCGAGGTTGTCCGGGAAGTGTTGTCCTCTGATACATCGGAACAGGTTTCCTGGATTATGGAAAAAGTGGTTTCAGAAGGTAGTGGCCTTAATGCTTTTATTGAAGGATATGAAATAGCGGGCAAAACCGGCACAGCGCAGAAAGTTGAACAAGGTGTTTATGCACCTGATAAAAACATAATGTCTTTTGTAGGCTTTGCCCCTGCAGATGATCCTGAGATACTTCTCTTTGTGGCTGTTGATGAGCCCAAGAGTGGTCCCATGTGGGCGTCACAAATAGCTGCACCCGTTTTCAGGAATATGATGGTAGATATTCTAAATTATCTTGATATTCCCAGGAAAGTAACTGAAACAGAAGAAGCTCGTACAGTTCGGGCACCTGATTTAGTAGATTCTACTATTGATGATGCCAGTATTCAGTTACAAACAAAAGGACTAATTTTAAAAATAGCTGGTGAAGGAGATTTAATCACTAAGCAAACACCCAAACCTGGAGCAGTAGTTCCTCTTCAGACGAATATACTTGTATATACAGGGGATGAAAATATAGATGATTCTGTTGAAGTGTTTTTACCTGACCTTAGAGGTAAAACAGTAAGGGAGGTAAGTGAAATATTAAACTGGATGGGACTGCACCTTAATTCTTATGGTTCGGGGGTTGCCGTAGAACAGGATCCGCCTCCTGATACCCAGGTTGAGACCGGGTCTGTAGTTAATGTAGAGTTTAAGTCTCATGCTGATGATGAATAGTAGTAAATATTATAGAGGGTGGGGTTATTTATATGCCCGCCCTTTTATTTTATCTCTCTTTTCAAGCAAGAAGACCCCCTGCCTCTAAGCGAAGCGTAAGGCGGGGGATGAATTGCTAATGTTTTAGCTTAAACTTTACCAAAAAAGACAAAAACTCCTTTAAAAATGTGGTTTTTGCGGTTTTAAAGCATAAAGCCTTAATGTATAATAATGGCAGGGCTTTTCAGCAATAACAAGGTTCAAGGAGGGTATGTTCAATGGAAAAATGTTTGTTTTCAAAAAGAATATACAAAACTGAACTGTTCAAAAATCATTGAAGGGTTGGCTATCCAAGTTATTGATATTGCTAATGACAAGAAAAAGCCTATCGTTTTAGAGAAGCTAAATACTTCTAAGTCCAA
>Ga0207421_10001183_pt1 | contig 33947 bp, 35 predicted proteins | sample SodLakKL_010_SED_4_FD_187542 | JGI IMG/M metagenome (GOLD analysis project Ga0207421, IMG submission 187542) | Alkaline sediment microbial communities from Lake Tanatar, Kulunda Steppe, Russia - 8KL_010_SED (SPAdes) (version 2) | ecosystem: Environmental > Aquatic > Non-marine Saline and...
GGGGCGTACAGGGGAAATTCTCACTCTTTGATTCATTCTACCACAAAACAAAAGCCCCGAGAAGAAATCTCGTGGTTTTGAGGGTCTCGGTCACTGGCACAAGATGACTTGCTATTCCGTAGCTTTCTCGTCCTTCCGTAGCTTTAGCGAAGGAAGGAGCGAAGGATAGCTGACCACGGTAAGCAACGTTAGAGCCATGATTAAGGAAAGAAAAGACTATATTTCAGAATTAAAAAATTTTAAACATTACTTAGCTGAACATATTTAAAAGGCCTACACAATGTGCAGGCCTTTTTTAACCCTTAGAGTTCCTTTACTATCAAGAAACCCTTGTTTTTGTTTGTACGGTAGTATCCATTGAAACGTCCACCGTCCAAATACCCCGAAATGCACCAGGATTCGCAGGAGCCATCCTCCTGCTCTACACCAGTAACTATAACGGAAATACCTTTTCCGTTGCTAAGATGAAACACAACCTTGTTTCGGTTGAACACCGAAAGCATTAGGTTAAACTTCCCTGGCCCATTAACGATCTCATAGCGAACTTCCTTTTGTTGTGTCATAACGACACCCTCCTTTTTAAATGTACTTGGAGAATAACTCTCCAGTGTATATATTATAATATATTACTATATTATTGTCAACAGTAATTTTATTCCTTTCCTAATGAATTATTGGAATAACAGAAAACCAAGAAAGAAGCTCGGCTAAATTTTATGTGCTGCCGGGCTAGGACTCGAACCTAGATTAATTGGACCAAAACCAATCGTGTTACCATTACACCACCCGGCAATAATCTACTTTTCCGCGAGTATAATACCTTATTTCTCGGTTTTCTTCAAGGTTTCCGTAACCTCTGCCACGGCCATCTCCAAGGGCAAATGAGGGATTGGAGAGTACTTTATTTTCTCCCCCATCTCGAGAAAAATATCTATGATCTTTTTTATCTCCCCTATCTCGAACTCTTCCGTTTGCTTTTTCATTCTCTCCACTTCTTCTTTGGTAAGCACAGAAAGCAAGGAACCTACAAGAGACCTCTGTTTTTCTTTATCTTCTTCTCCGGAGACGATCTTTAAAATCATCATCTCTCTTAAATAATAAGTAATGCTACTAAAAAAGCTCTCGGCATCCACTCCTTTTTCAAAGAGCCCTTCCATAAGCTCTATCGCTCCTATGGCACTTCCCTCTTTTAGAAAGTCCACAAAGTCGGCCACTACCTCCCTTTCCACCACCCCTAAAAGCTCCTTAATGTCTTCTTTTCTTATCTTGCTCCCCTCCTTTAGGAAGGATGTCATCTGGGAAAGAAACCCTTCCGCATCCCTGAGAGACCCGCCGGCATAAGACGCTATCATGAGGAGCGCCTCTTTTTCCACTTCAAACCCTTCCTTTTTGGCTATCTTTTCAAGCCTTTTTATTATATCCTCCGCAGTTATCTTTCTAAAATCAAAACGCTGACAGCGGGAGATGATAGTAGGTATCATTTTTTGAGGCTCCGTAGTAGCCAGTATAAAGACCACGTGCTCGGGAGACTCTTCCAGCATCTTTAGGAGTGCGTTCGCCGCTCCCGAAGTAAGCTGGTGGGCTTCATCGAGTATAAACACCTTATAGCTAAGGCTAGTTGGAGAAAAGCGTATCCCCTCTCTGAGCTCTCTTATCTCCTCTATTCCTCTGTGGGAGGCAGCATCAATCTCCACGATATCCATTGCCCTCTCCTCGTTTATCTCCTTGCAAGAGTTGCACTTGTTGCAAGGCTCTCCTTCTTTTTCATTCTCGCAGTTTACCGCTTTTGCAAGAATTCTTGCCACCGTTGTTTTTCCCGATCCCCGAGGACCGGTGAAAAGATACGCGTGCGCCGTTTTTTTGGCCGCTACCGCGTTAAGGAGCGTGGTCACCACCGGTTCTTGCCCGACAACTTCGGAGAACTTCTTGGGCCTGTATTTCCTGTAAAGTACCAAGTTAGACATTTTTTTTACTGTTTACCTTTTTTCGATGATATATGAAATAAACAAATAGTGCAAAAACAATAATCCCGACAAGCACCTGTGCTCCGTAGTATTTTTCAATATTCACCCCACCCTTTGTGATAAGAAGGACATTCACTCCCGCCAAAAGCGTTCCCAAAAAGATAGCTATTGCGGACTTTGTATAATTAAGTCCGAAAAGAAAAACCACCAGCGATGCCGTCCATACCCCCGAAAAAGGAAGAGGTATTCCCGTAAAAAGAAAAAGAGCAAAAAATCCGTACTTTTGCACTCTCCCACCGTAGTCTCTTCTTGTTCGCGCAAAGAGCCCGTCAAAAAACCTCTTCATCAGAGAAAAATTAGAAGAAAGCCACCGAGAAACGGGCTCAAGAAATCCCAGAATAAAAAAGAACGGGATAAATTCTCCCAAAACGGAAAGAAAGTAAGCAAGCGGAACACTCATTTCGTACACCGTGATCGCTACCGGAATGGCTCCTCTTATTCCCACAAGAGGAGTCATCGCCAGAAGAAGTGTCGCTATTTCGTTTATCATACGGGTTTAATTCTACTACAAAGAAAACGGGAATAAAAGCATCCAGGTTTGTATTGCCTTTTCTGCTATGGTAAAATCTACCTGCAATGAAGCTGTATAACACACTAAAAAGAGAAAAAGAAGAGCTCAATCCTCTAAGAGAAGAGGTTGGTCTTTATACTTGCGGACCAACGGTTTACGACTACGCCCACATCGGTAATTTAAGAACCTACATCTTTGAAGATATTCTAAAGAGAGCTCTTTACTATAACGAATACAAAGTAAAACACGTAATGAACATCACGGATGTCGGGCACCTTACCTCCGATGAAGACACGGGAGAAGACAAAATAGAAGAAAGTGCCAGAAAAAAGAAGAAAAGCGCTTTTGAGATTGCCGAATACTATACCAAGGCCTTCAAGGAAAACATAGAAGAGTTAAATATACTTCCCCCCGATATCTACGTCAAAGCAACCGAAACCATAAAAGAGCAGATCGAACTCATAGAACTGCTCGAGAAAAAAGGATTCACCTATAGAATTGAAGACGGAATCTATTTTGACACTTCCAAGCTAAGTGACTACGGCGAGCTCGCTAATCTCCAAAAAGTGAAACTGAAACCGGGAGCCCGCGTAGAAGTAAAAGGGAAAAAGAACATCACCGATTTTGCCTTGTGGAAGTTCTCCGGACCCGAGGAAAAAAGACAGATGGAGTGGGACTCTCCCTGGGGAAGGGGTTTTCCCGGCTGGCACACCGAGTGTGTTGTAATGGCCCGCAAATACTTGGGCGTTCCTTTTGATATCCACTGCGGCGGCGTTGATCACATCTGTGTTCATCACACAAACGAGATAGCTCAAAGCAGGGCCGCTTTTGAAGAAAACCTTGCAAAGATATGGATGCACGGAGAGTTTCTCAATCTCAAAGACCAAAAGATGTCCAAATCAAAAGGAGGTTTTATCATTCTCTCCGATCTAAAAGAACAAAACATCCCTCCTCTCGCCTACCGGTATCTGGTGTTAGGAGCTCACTACAGATCGACACTAAACTTCTCCGAAGAGGCCATAGAGGCGGCAAAGAAGGGGCTGAAAAATTTACAAAAAAGAGTAGCTGAATTAGAATCGGGAAAAGGAGATATTTCAACCTCTTACAAAGAAGAGTTCCTTTCCGCTATAAACGATGACCTTGACACTCCCAAAGCACTCGAAGTTGTCTGGCGAATGCTAAAAGACAGCACCCTCGAAGAAAAGACAAAGAAAGCAACTATTGAAAACTTTGACAGGGTATTGGGTCTGAGGTTAACTGAAGTTCCTCGAGAGGACACGCCCGAGGAAGTAGAGGCTCTCGCAAAAGAGAGAGAAAAAGCTAGAAAAAGTAATGATTTTGAAAAGGCTGATAAATTGAGGGATAAAATAAAAGAGAAAGGGTACTCCGTTGAAGACACTAAAGACGGTTATAAAATAGAAAAAATATGAGCTCTCAATCAACAGAAAAAATTCCACCACAAAACATAGAAGCGGAACAATCTCTTCTCGGCTCTCTTATGCTCGATCCGGAGGCTATTTTTAAGGTTGTAGATTTTCTCTCTCCTCGGGATTTTTACAAAAAAGCACACAGCGATATTTTTGAAGCAATGACTACCCTCCTTAACCGCAGAGAAGCTATCGACCTCCTCTCCGTATCCGCCTACCTCAAAGAAAAGAAACTTTTAAAAGAAGTGGGAGGAAAAAGCTATCTAACCAGTCTTGTAAACTCCGTACCCACAGCAAGTCACGTTGCCGACTATGCAAACATAGTCTGTAGAAAACGTATCCTTAGGGACCTTATAAGTTTCGGTCAAGAGATAAGCATCTCCGCTTACGAGGAGGAGCAAGATGTAGACCTTCTTCTCGACGAAGCGGAAAAAAAGGTACTGAGCATCTCCCAAGGATCAACACGGAGATCTTTTATACCTCTCAAAGATACTCTTGAAGGTGCTTTCGAGAGAATAGAAAAGCTCTCTTCCGAGGAAGGAAAAGCAAGAGGAGTCCCCACCGGGTTCACGGATCTCGACAACATTCTTTCGGGCCTGCAAAACTCCGACCTCGTAATCCTTGCTGCAAGGCCAAGTATGGGTAAGAGTGCTCTCGCTTCCAACATCGCCAAGAACGTAGCCATGGAAAGCAACACCCCCGTGGGTATCTTTAGTTTAGAGATGTCCGTAGACCAGATCGTGGATAGACTCATTTCCGACATCTCGGAGCTTAATCTCTGGAAACTGCGTACGGGAAATTTAAAGAAATCGGGAGAAGACAACGACTTTATCAAGATAAGAGAATCCTTTGATAATCTTTCCCGCCTTCCTATATACATAGACGATTCGATATCTTTTAACGTAATGCAGATGCGCACTATGGCGCGAAGACTGCAAGCCGAAAAGGGTTTGGGGCTTATTATTGTCGATTACCTCCAGCTTATGCAACCGAGATCCACTTCCGATTCCATGGTACAGCAGATGACTGAGATATCGCGAGAACTAAAAACCCTGGCCAAAGAACTCGATGTTCCCGTACTGGCCCTTTCTCAGCTCTCTCGCGCCGTAGAACAAAGAACGCCACAAGTCCCCCGTCTCTCCGACTTGCGCGAAACGGGAGCCATAGAACAAGACGCCGATGTAGTAATGTTTATCTATCGCGAAGATTACTACAGACAGGATACTTCTCGTAAAAACATCTCCGATGTCATCGTAGCTAAACACCGTAACGGCCCAATCGGAAAAGCGGAACTCTACTTTGATCCAAACATTGCCTCCTTTAGAAACTTGGATCGCCGGCACTAATTTCTTTTAAATACATGTACCCTTCTCCGATAAATAAACTTATCTCACTTTTCTCTCGCTTCCCTACCGTTGGGCCACGTACAGCCACAAGGTTTGCTTTTTACTGCTTAAAAACAGACTCTAAAGAGATAGACGAACTTATCTCCGCCCTAAAAGAAGTTAAGGAAAGTATTAATCTTTGTGAAATGTGTTTCCGCTCTATAGAAAAAGAAAAAAAACTGTGCAATATCTGCTTGAGCGGGCAGAGAGACAAAGAGACCCTTTGTATTGTTGAAAAAGAGGCCGACCTTGTTTCTATTGAGAATACAGGAGAGTATAACGGTCTTTATTTTGTACTGGGAGGAACCGTCTCTCCTCTGCGCAAGGAGGATTTCAAAAAAGTAAGAGCAAAAGAACTGAAAGAAAGAATAAAAAAAGGAGTAAAAGAAGCCATCCTTGCCACCAACCAAACTACGGAAGGAGAAGCCACCGCGCTTTTTATAACACGCCTACTAAAAGAGCTCGATATTAAAACTACCCGTCTCGGCAGAGGCCTTTCGACGGGTAGTGAGCTTGAGTACGCTGACGAAGAAACGTTATCTTCCGCTCTTAAAGGTAGAAGATAGTGGACTTAGGATTTTGAGGTTTGAAACTTGCTGATTTTTACTAAAGTATAGGGTTGCCTGGATCCTTTCTTTACTCTGTATCTTTTTTTGGGCTTATACTTAAAAACTCTCTTTTTCTCGCCGAGCCCCTCTTCCTCTACTTCTCCCAAAACCTTAACACCCTCTAAGTAAGGAGTTCCAACTGAGAACTCCCCTTTTTTATTCTCCAAAAGCAGCACTTTATCAAAGTTTACTTTCTTGTCTTTCCCCGTTTCCACTTTTTCAATGTTTATTCTGTCTCCCGGGGAAACCAAATACTGCTTACCACCTGTTTTGATTACGGCAATTTCTTTATCTGTCATACAACGAGTATTTTACATAAAATTCAAAAAATGTCAAAAGTCAGGAGTCGTCTTTACTCTCCAATTCTTTCTTTTGTGCGCCAAGTTGCTCGGCGGCATCTATTCTGCCACTGAGCTTATGATATCTCGAACCAACCTTTTCTCCGGCCGATCTGGCGTTATCCAAGTGTTTTTCCAGTTTTTGCAGATCTTCCCCAAGTTTGTCGGATTCTCGACGTATAGCCTTAAAGGAGTTTAATATCTGTTTGGCGGACTCCTCTATTTTGGCGCCCTGGAGTCCGACCATAATAATCTTTAAAAAGTAATAGAAGGTGTTGGGAGAGACAAAGTAAACCTTTTTCTCGTAGCCGTAATCCAAGACATCTTGTCTTTTCGTAATAATATCGTAATAGGCGGCCTCGGAAGGAACATAAATTATCGCAAAATCAACAGTGCCCTCTTGGGGGAGAATATACTTGGAAGCGACTTCCGTAATCTGACTTTTTAAATAGCGACGAAAGCTCTGAGAAGCTCTCTTCTTTTCTTCTTCACTTTTCGCCTTTGCCATCTCCCGAAAACTTTCCATGGGAAACTTAGAGTCAATAGCCACCAACCCCTGACTCGTTTTTATAACCGCGTCCACCTTTCCTCCTCCTTTGAATTCGTACTGTGTATTAAAATAATCACGTGGTATGATCTGCTCTAAAATATCCTGTAGGATCTGCTCTCCAAGATTCCCCCTTATTTTGGGAGAAGCCAAAAACTCTTGGATTCTTTTCATGTGTCCACCCATTTCCTGCAGACTGCCCAGCTCTTTTTGCAATTTGGCATAGGTTTCCGTACTTTTTTCAAAAGACCTGTCCACTTTTTCTTTTGTGGAAGATATCTCCTCCCTCATCTCACGCCGGAGACTATCAATGTCCTGTTTTAGATACGTTTCTTCCTTTTCTTCTTTTGGCCCTCTCCTTACAAACCAAATCACTCCCGCCCCCATAAGGGCCACTAAAACTAATGTAATTATTTCAGAAACCGAAAACTCCATGTTTTCATACTAACACAAAGAAGAGAGATTAAAAAACCTAGCGCATAACAACAAACTCGAAGAAAAGAAAGAGAAGATATATGCCGAGGAGAAACCACGCCTCTTTTTTTGTTATCTTATTACTTGTTCTTACGAAAAACAAAAAGAAAATTCCGCTGGAAATAAGAAAGAATCTGGCTACGTTGATGGCTCCCATATCAACCACCTCTATAGGATTTATGACGGAAACCAATCCCAGAACGAGAGTAGAAGAAAGAGCTATTGCTCCCATAAGCCCTCCCAGTATCATCCAGGAGTGCCCCTTACTCGCCAAAGTTATAGAAAAGAAGGTTTCCGGAAGAGCGACTCCCAGTCCGATAGCAAAAAGACCAAACACGGTTACGGGAACTCCCAAATGAAGACTGAAATTCTCCGCCGCATAGATAATCCCCTCGGCGCTCAGAAAAACAAAAAGAAAGCCGAAAAGAATAATAGCGACATCTCTAGCCAGCGTAGAGGATCTTGGTACAATCTCACTGTGTTTCTTGACATAGTGATCTTCTTTGGAAAAAAGCCAGTAGATATATAAAAGACAGGCTCCTATAAGAATCATTCCGTCCGTCTGGCTTAACACACCATCCCATAAAAGAACAAAGGGTAGTGTAACGGCAATTAGGGCAAAAACGGCCCCCGCTCTCACCGTTCTACTCTCCACCACAATTTCTTTTAAAATAAAAGTACAGATCGCAACGGAAAGTGTAAAAAGAATGATGTTTTGCCCTATAATGCTCCCCAGTGCAAGCTCCGGCACTCCCTTAATTGCCGACCTTACACCTATAAAAAGCTCGGGAAGAACCGCCCCGATAGAAGCGGCAAAAAAAGCAACAATAAACTCTTTACATCCCAGTCTACAAGTGACCCTGTGCATCGCATCTATAATCGACCTGCTAAAGAAAATAATAAGAAAGCAGGAAAGAATAAAAATTAAACCGCTAAAAAACATCTTTTAAGAAAAAAAGTAAATAACTTCGTATATAATACCCAGTACAAACATGAAAATCAAAGGGTAGGTCAAAAGACGAACTCTCTTTGTCTTTACTTTCTCGTACATAAGCGATATGAGGATAGCATCAATGGCTATCATTACAGCCCCCACTACTCCAATAACCACGATAAAATCTTTTACTCCCAAAAGATAAAGCAGAAAAGGTAAAAAACACGCTAACGCCCAGGAGGCGTGCTCTGAAAGACCCAGGTCATACCAAAGTATCTTTTTTACCGTAAGACCGATGGTGATGAGGGAGGTAAAGATAACAAGAAGGCCAAAGCCGAGCATTAAAGAACTAACGGAGTTCCCCAGATAGTTTTCCAGCCCCACAAGAGCGTCTCTCGTCGTATGTTCTCCGGTAATTCCCAACACAATCACTATAAAGAGAATCGAAATAAAGATAGAAAGAATGATCCCGGCAGGGATGACAAATTTGAGCTTCCCCTTTTCTCCATCTTTCCCGAGCATCTCCTCTATCTCGGGAACAAGAGCTCCTCCCCAAAGCGCAAAGAGAATTGCGCCGTAAGGAAGGAAAAAATCGAAAGCCCCCTCTCTTACAAAAAAAAGATTGTCGAGATCTATGTCACCCGCTCCTCGCATAAAGGTCAAGAACAAAAAGAAAAGAAAGGCTATAATACCCCAAAACTCCAACTTGGATATCGCCTTTATGCCAAAAAAGATGACCAGTGCAGAAACTGCAAAATAAATTGTGGTATAGGCGGTAACCCCTCCCCCGAAAAGTGGAGCAAAAAGAGCGTGTAAAAACTCTCCTCCCAATATAATGTAGGCAAGCACCGCCCCCATCATTCCCAAAATACCCGAGAGATACGCAATCTTTTGAGCTTTCTTACCCAAATGATACCGGGCAAAGCCGGGCAAGCGCAGATAATCGGGAGTTTTGAGACTCACCTCTCCCAAGAAATAGTGAATGAGAATAGAGACTATCCCTAGTATAAAAAGATACCCTATTATTATCTGTATACCGACTACAGAGGTAATATACGGGAGCGAGAAAAGTCCCGCCCCTATTATCGTCCCCGCTAAGACAGCAACCCCGTATAAAGTTTTCATTGAGTTCACGGTTACATTAAAATCTGTGACCCCGAGGGGCCCTGTACCACGCAGGGTACAGGGTGAAACTTGCCACATGCCACACGTTTTACCAGTAACCCCTCTCGTTTTTAATTCAAAGTATGTGACCCCGAGGGGATTTGAACCCCTGTTACCGGACTGAGCCCCGGTACTAAAATTTTGTGACCCCAACGGGATTCGAACCCGTGTTACCGGACTGAGAACCCGGCGTCCTAAACCACTAGACGATGGGGCCATATTCACAAAATTTAGTACGGGGTAAAAACCCGGCGCCTGCCCTGTACCGTGCTCTGCTCTGGTACGGGGTCCTGGACCAGGCTAGACGACGGGGCCCTCCTACGCTCCGACATCCATCGGAGCTTCGGAAGGACAAGTAGAGGATGTTTGTCCTGCCCATCCTTCCGAAGCTCAAACAAATTGTCAAGCGAAGGAGAAAGACGACGAGCCATGATTGCTACCTCCAGTAGATTAGCAAATTTTTGCTAATTGGTAAAGGAGCTGAGCTTCTCTTTCATTTCAAAAGAAACTTTTGCCAAGTTAAGTTTAAGTATCTTCGCTAGGCACAAGGCCGGGAGAAGGGCATAAATTTCTTTATTTTTTAATTTTCCTTTTATCCAGAAAGGAATAATGCTTCCCTTGTAATTTACTTTAAAATTGGTTTCGTTTTCTTTTTGGTTAACATCGGTAATAAAAAGATCAGCGCTTTTTTTGTTTATTCCGAAAGTCATCACTTTTCTCGTCTTCCTCTTCTTTAATTTTCTGGCAATCGAATAGTCGGTAACGATAAGCCACTCTTTGGGAGAACGGAGAAGAAAACTTCTGATCCTGCTCTTTTTTTTCGTTTGCGTAATAACAAAAACCATCTTTCCTACTTCGTGCAAGAAGTCTTTCATTTTACCCCTTTCAACCCCATGATCATCCTCAATTATTATAATTTCATGAGTCAAGCTTTTCAGAAGATCAATAGTGCCGGGCACCCCCCTGACAAGTAAAACAGAAAAGTTCTGCCGCATTATGGATGCGGCAATAGAAGATGATTCTTTCTTTTTGTCGCCAGCGACAAAAATAATTTTTTTGTTTCTTAGTAAAAAATACATCAGCTACTTTCTCCTTCGGAGGCATCATAGTCCGGAGGAATTTTTTTATACTCCAATATGTACTCGGCAACCTCTTTAAAAAGCGGAGCCGCGGATACTTCTGCAGAACGTGTCTGTGGCTCATCAACTTTAACCAAAATAACAAACTCCGGGTCGAAAGCGGGAGCATATCCCGCAAATCCTTGTATGGTTTGATCGGAATATCCGGGACGTGAAATGCCGAGTTTTGACCAAGGAATTTGCGCCGTTCCTGTCTTCCCGGCAATATGATACCCCGGAATCTTTGCCGTGCTACCAAATCCGTTTTCCACCGTACTAACGAGCATTTCCGTTATCTTAGTAGAAGTGCTCGGAGAAATAACTCTTTCCCCAACAGGCGTTGTGCTAAAATCCTTAGCTACATAAGGATCAATAAGCCTTCCTCCATTGGCGATGGCAGAGAAAGCGCGAAAAAATTGCACAGGGGTGACCTCTATTCCGTGCCCGTAAGAGGCGGTAGCGAAATTAACATCATGTCCTTGAAGAAAAGGTCTATTCGGAGAGTAAACTTCTCCATGGAGGTCAATATTGGTAGGTTCAAAAAATTTAAAGCTCTTTAAGTAGTCAAGGAAAAGCTCATTTTCTATTTTGCTTTGTACGTGCACCATTCCGGTATTAATAGACTGTTCCATTATCTCCGTCATATTGACCTCACCGTAGGATCTTCGCGCGTAATTGTATATCGTTCTTCCGTGAATCCGGTAGCTTCCTTTGTCGTAAAAAGTATCTTCCGGAGAAATAAGGTCATTTTCCAAGGCCACAGCCATGGTTATTGGTTTAAAAACGGATCCCGGCTCATATGTCTCTTGTACCGCTTGGTTCTTAAAATCCTCTACACTGCTACGCATGTAGTTGTTGGGATCAAAGACAGGCCGGTTGGCTATAGCAAGAATCTCTCCAGTGCTTGGGTCTCCTACAATAACGCTCCCACGCGTAGCATTAACTCTCTCCAAGGTCCTTTCAAGGGCTCTTTCCGTAAAATGCTGTATGTTATAGTCCACCGTTAAATGTATGTTTGCTCCCTGGATTGTGGAGTCACCGGTAACGAATAATCCCCACGGGTTTTTCAGCCCTTCTCTTATTCCTGTTCGTCCACTGATAATATTCTCATAAAACTGCTCTATTCCGTACTGCCCCCTACCCTCTCCTCCCACAAAACCCAAAAGATGAGCAGCAAGTTCTCCTTCCGGATAGTAACGAACCACCTCCTCCTCCAGGTGAAGACCGTCAAGGCTCCTTACTCCCTCCAGCTCTTCTTTGGAAAGATTTCTCTTCAGAATCTCATAGCGATTGTCTTTTTCCATTACCTCAAGCACGTTTTCTTTTTCCACGGAAAGCAGAGATGCTACCTCACTTGCAAAACCTTCTCTATCCTCTTTTCCTCTTAGTTCGCGCGGAGAGATGTAGGCAAGATAATTTCTCCTGCTTGATGCCACAGGAACATTTTCTCCGGTACCGTTTCTAAGATAGATATTCCCTCTGCTTCCCTCTACTTGGGTAAATAACCTCTGCTGTCCTTGAGCCTGCGCCTTCCATTCTCCGGTTTGCAAAACTTGCACGGTAAAAAGACGCCAACCGATTACTGCCGTAACAATAAATGCAAAACAAAAAATTAACCAAAGGCGTTGATTGCTCATTTTATCTTACTACAACCTCTGTAGCGAGAACCTCTACATAACTAACAGAATCGGACTCTACAAAATCTCTTTCGCGAGCCAACTCCTCCACTTCACGCAAAGAAAGTTTTTCCTCTCCGGAAAAGGGAGAAACAGATTCTCTTGTAATCGTATTTATTTCTTTCTGATACCTTTGTGCAAGATAAGTTTCCTGCGTAACATTTATAATCTGAAAGATACAGAAAAAAGTAAGTATGACTATAAGAGATCCCAGTAAAATGTAAGCTGTCTTGAATTTACACATCTTATTTTTTTGTTATCGCATATAATTTTGCCGACCTTGAGCGTATATTTTTTTTCACTTCCTCTTGTGCGGGCCTTACGGGCGACTCGGTAAGAACCTCCACCCCGCTTTTTTTTAAAAACTTGTTTACCACCTTCTCTTCCCCTGCGTGAAAACATATGACCACCAACCTTCCTCCATCTTCCATAACATTAAAAGCTTTCTCAAGTGCTACCTCGAGCCCCAAAATTTCAGCATTTACCGCAATCCGCAAAGCTTGGAAGGTTTTTGTTGCGCAGTGAATTTTTCCTCTTTTGTAATGTTCAGGAACTGCATTTTCGATAATCTCTCTGAGTTCTTTTGTCGTATTTATCTCTTTTTTTTCTCTCCTTTTTACTATTGCGCGAACTATCTCTTCTGCATACCTCTCTCTGGAATAATGGTGAAGGATATGGACAAGATCTTCTTCCCTTTGCCTATTTACAATGTCCTTGGCGGTAAGCAGAGAATCTTCGTTATATCTCATATCCAGTGGCTCCTCTTCTCTGAAAGAAAAACCTCTACCACTCTCATCCACATGAAAACTGGAAAAACCCAAATCGAACAAAACGCCGTGCACAGGGAAAAAGTTTTTTTCTTTAACCACTTCTTCCACTCTCGTGTAAGATTCGTTAACTATCAAAAATCTCTCGCTTTCATCCTTCTTTAATCGCTCGCAAAGACCTTTATCCCATTCAAAGGCCAAAACCCTTCCTTCCGGCTCTGTTTTTTTCAGTATCTCTCTCGTATGTCCCCCACCCCCTGCAGTACAGTCAATAAAATTTTCGTTACTTTTCGGATTTAAAAAGTGCAACACCTCATCTACTAAAACCGGTACGTGCATACTTTATATTCCTAGATCTTTCAGTCTCTCGGCGATATTTCCAATTTCGCCCTCCGTCTTCTTCTTGTACTCTTCCCATTTCTTTTTATCCCAGACCTCTATTCTCTTATGTACACCTGCAAAAACAACCTCTTTCTTTAAAGAGGCATACTCTTTTAAATAATCGGGTATGAGAATTCTTCCCAGTGAATCAAACTCTACTTCCATTGCTCCGGCAAACATAATCCGTGCAAATCCTCGAGCATCTTGCTGAACAAAAGGAAGGTTGTTCATTTTTTCCGCCATTTTCTTCCACTCCGCTTCCGGAAAAAGAAAAAGACTCCTTTCCAGGCCCCGGGTAATAACCGCTTTCTTTTTAAGCTCCTTACGAAACTTACTCGGGACAGCGAGCCTCTTCTTATCATCTATCTTGTATGTATATTCTCCTATAAACATAGTTTTTCCACAAAGAAGGGGTGTTTTCCACAAAGTTTTCCCCACTTTTCCCCACTGTCCCCCCTAGTGTTTCCATTTTATTCCACAAAACATAACTTGTCAACCCCGTATATCAACATTCAGAGCAAGCAATATTCTTTTTCTTTCCTTGCCTTTTATTTCTTTGTTTCCAAATCTATCTTTCAAAGTTTTAAAAATTCTTGCTTGCAAAGAATATTCTGAATGTTGTATTACGGGGTCAACCCTAAAGCACCACTCTTTTAAAAAGATGTATAAATAAAAAAACCGGGGTTCTGAGCCCCGGCGAGTGAGCTAAAATTTCATAAGAGTTATTCTTGCTTTTCTATTGAGAAGTTTTCCGGATTAATGGTAAAACTCTCCCCCCTTTCCAACTCTCCCTTTAGTATGGCAGAGGCGAGCACATCTCCTATGTTGTTCTGTATAGATCTTTGCATCTCCCTTGCTCCGAAAACAGGATCATAGCTTAAATCTACAATCTTCTCTTTCAGTTCATCGGTAATAATAAAGTTGATATCCTTATCTTCAAATTTTCCAGCCATCTCCCCGAGTTGCATCTCGGCTATGGAAAGTAAATCTTCCTTTCGAAGAGGCTTAAACAAAACCACATCGTCAAAGCGATTTACAAACTCCGGCCTGAATGTTGAGTTCCGAAAAAGATGCTTCATTATCTTGTCTTTTACTTCTTCCCAATCCTCAGCGTTTTTCTCAAAAGCATCCAAAATTACCTGGTATCCCGCATTACTTGTAGCAATAATTATGGTGTTTTTAAAACTAACCTTTCTTCCTTTTCCGTCGGTAATATGCCCTTCATCTAGCACCTGAAGAAAGAGATTGAGAATGTCGGGATGAGCCTTCTCTATTTCGTCAAGCAAGACCAGAGAAAAAGGATCTTCTCTCACTTTGGAAGTAAGTATCCCCTCCTCCTTGGAAGAACCGATAAGTCTGTATATATCCGAAATATTCTGGAACTCGGACATATCGATGCGGATAGTTTTCTTTGCCCTCCCGAAGTAAACTTCACTTAAAACCTTTCCCAAATAAGTCTTTCCCACTCCTGTGGGCCCCAAGAAAAGAAATCCTCCGATAAGCCCCTTTCTCGTATCAATGTCCGCTCTCGATCTACGGAGAGCAAGCGAAACCGCCCTTACCGCCTCCTCCTGGTTTACCATTTTTTCACGGAGGTGTTTTTCCAAATTAAGAAGAATATCTTTCTCTTCTTTGCTTGCCTCTCCTACGGGAACCTCGGTTCTTTCAGAAACAACCTTTTCCACATGCTCAGGAAGCAGCACGTCCTCTCCCTTTTGGTCAACATGGACCACTACTTCTTCCAAAAGATCAAGGGCTTTTTCCGGAAACGGCTCTGTTTCCATATAACGCTTTGTCAAAGAGATTATTTTCTTAAGAGAAACAAAAGGAATGAGCTTGCGATACTTCCTCTCCCAGTAGAGAGCTTCTTTTTCCATAAGTATAAGAGCGTCTTTGTCAGTCGCCGCACTTACTTCGATTTTTTCCAGAAGAGAATCTACAGAGGCATTAAGTTCTATATTTTTTCTGTAACCGGAAAAGCTTGTTATTCCAATAAGACGAAAGTTGGGTAAATGCAAATAAGAGGCCAACACGCCGGAAATATCCAAAACTCCGGGTTTTTGCTCCTGGCCTATATAATTGTGAAGATCATTGATAACAAGCACCACATTCCCCGCTCTTATCGCCTCGCCAAACAGCTCGTCAAGAACTCTTTCCGCCTCCTCTATGCCGGAAACCTGAGCAAGCAAAGAAAACATGTCGAGCTCCAAAAACCGACAATGATTTATCTCCGGAAGACTTTCTCCCAAAAAGCTCTTCCGGATAACCTCTCTAACAATACTCTTTCTTCCCGTACCGGGCTCCCCTACCAAGATAGCGCTGTTTGTTTCATTTCTCGCGAGCACTCTTTCCAAAGAAACCCCCTCTTCTTTATGCCCTACCGTTTCCGGAAAACCGGAACCCCTGAGTGTTCTTGTCCAGTCAACAGAGAACTTGTCAAGAAAAGGAGTATAGCCGGAAGCCCACTCCGTACCAATTCTTCCTCTCTTAATGAGATTGCCGTAATCAAAAGGATCCTCTTTTTTATACACCCTTCTTTTCCAAGAAGTAAGCTCAAGAACATCCTCTTCTTTTAGTCCTTTTCTATACAAAAGCTCTTGTAAGTATCTGTTGTTTTTTGTGAGAGCTACAAACAGGTCTTCTTTGCTTATTCTCTTCCCTCCTCTTTTTATCGCAATGTCAAAAGCTTCTCTTAATGTATTTACAAAACAGTCCGCATGCCCCTCCTCTGATAAATTCTTCTTCTCCTCAAAAACGTTCTTTAGGTCTCGCAAGACCTCTTCCTTATCTATCAACGCTCGATGAAATATGAAATTCATATCACCACCGGCATATTTAAGCAGATAAAAAAGCAGAAGATAGGAGTCTGTTCCTTTGTTTTTCTCCGCTTTTTCTACAACAAACGCACTTTCAAAGTCCAGATACTCCCCAATATTCACCTGGCTCGCGTCCTTGGACACCTCTCTCATGTCAAGAAGAAGCCTAGGTTTTTTCAAGCAGTAATTAAAGAAGATATCCACCTGAGAGAAGAAAAGAAAAAGTGAGAAAAAGATAACACCCGTTCCGAAAGAGAGGTCTGCTCTTTCGAGCTCAATATATCCTTCTAGAAGAAAAAGAGACACAAACAAGGCAGCAAAGAAAAGACAAAGATCCCTAAAAAGCCAAGCCTTCCTTGCAAAGACCGTTCTGTTTAAAACCAGCGCTTTGTGAATCGCTGCTTTTTTAATGTCTATATTATCCATTGCAAGCCAATAATTACTCCCACTATTGTGACTACGGGCAAAATAATCCACACAACCAAACTAATAGCTCCCATAACAAAAATAACGATTTGTGTTACTACCCCCAGAAGAATAACAAAGAGGCGTATTATCGCCCCCATTGCCCGCGAAAATGTATTAAATACGAAAACCTCAAAAAAGCGACCAACGTCAAACCCCCTTCCGTAAGAAAATCTATATCTTCTCCACGGAGCAAAAAACGTTTTAAAAAGGAATGGAATGGAAAAGTAGTTCAAACTAAAAACAAAGATATTTCTGAACCTTTCGTAAATCTCGCGAGGCCCTCTCACAAAGTGCCACAAAATCCAAAGAAAAATTATGTTTTTTTCTTCCGCTACTTTCCACATTAGGTCATTATAATAAAAAAAAGAAAAAAGAAAAACCGCGCTATTTTTCTTGCTGTATTTTGCTCTTCTACTGCGGGGTTGACCCCTGTGAAATTTCCGCTTTTAGCGGAAGACAGCAAAGCTGTATTTCACGGGGTTGACATACACTTACTTAAAACTATAATAGTGCTAGTAAAAAGGTCGGCACACTCTCTCTTAGTAGAGTGTAATGAGGTAAAATAACCATTTTTTCCTTGCAATTATGCGCGGGAAAAAATCAAAAATATTATGTTCCTCGCAGACCAAAATGAATTCAAAAAAATTTTGGCAATGATGGATGAAGATGAAGATCAACCTGAGGAAGGCGGAGATCAATCCGGAGGAGATGAAGATCAATCCGGAGACGATAGTGATCTCGGCGACGATCTCGGAGATGATCTTGGAGACGACTTTAGCGAAGATCTTGACAGTGACCTCGACGACGACCTCGACCTTGATGAAGATCTCGAAGGTCTGGAAGATGAAGACGATGACCTTGACGATGAGGGCGATGATGAAGGTGGAGACGATGACGAAGAAGACGATTGGTAAATAAATTGCCTTCAAACAAAAAAAACCCTGTACAATCTTTGTACAGGGTTTTTATTTTCCTTTACGTAGCTTACTTTTCCTTGTTTTTTACTTTAATCTCTTTTCCTTCTTTCTGTTTGGGCTCTACCTTCGGCATAACCACCTTCAATACTCCCCTTTCATAGGTAGCTTCCGTCTTGTCCGCATCAACTTCCTGGGGAACTCTTACGGCTTTCTGGAAAGATCCTTTACGGATCTCCTTCCTCCAATAGTTTTTCCCTTCATCTTTCTCCTCTTCCTCTTCTTCTCCGCTAATCTTCAATATTCCGTCCTCGACATTAACCTTCACCTTGCCGGGATCTATGTCCGGCAGACTTAGCTCCGCTACCACGTCCTTCTCCGTCTCGTAAATATCCATTTCCGGTTCACTTACTTTTCTGGAAAAGACGGGGAAAAACCAATCATCATCGCGAAAGAAGTCACCAAGTTCGTCAAATGGTCTTCTTGGTACAATGTTCATAGATTTTTATTTGTTGATTTTTCTCCGACCTTTTTGGCACTCTTTATCATTGAGTGCTAACTTCATTTTAGCTTCTTCTCTACTATTGTCAAGAGGTAGTTTGTTTGCTTATTTAAAGCAAAAATCTTATAATTCCCGTAATGCAGGTTTTTGAGCTTTATTTTAACCCCAAGGACCACTCTAAAATAGCGGAAAGTTTCCACTATAAGCCGCAAAACGCTTACGAAAGAAAGATTGGAAGACTCTATATGGTAGGCGAGCTTTCCGGTGCGGAAAAGAAAGATTCTGCTTTTTTGCAGAACCTTTTTCATATAGCAAAAGAAACCTATTACAAAAACACTTCTCTGTCCCCGGAGGAAGCACTCAAAAACACCTTGAAAGAGGCTAATGAATTCATTAAAGAAAAAAAACATGCCGGAAGAACGAGCATCGCGCTCCTTGCTTCCAAGAACTTCTCCCTTTATATGGGAAAAACCGGCGAGGCAAAAATAATTCTCCTAAATAAAGAAAAAAGAAAAGACCTGAGCGAGCCTATGGAAGAATCCTCTTCCGGTCTCTTTCATAATATTGTACTGGGTAAAATAAGAAAGGGTGAGAAGTTGTTAGTATTGACACCGGAGATACATGATTTTTTTAAAAAAGGAAAGATCTTTAAAGAAATATCCAAAGAGCCATTAAATGAAAAAGTAAACAAGAAGATAGGTGACGCTCAGAAAGAAAAATTTCCTAACATTTCCGGAGTAGCTTTGGTCGTTGACCACTCTCTCACCATCAAAGAAGAAGGTAAAAAGATGATCTCCGAGAAGAGAAGTAAAAAATTCTGCTTTAAAAAAACCTTCAGCCAAGCTCTTCATCCCTTTCTGAAAATAAAGAAAATGAAAATAAGATTTCCGCGAAAGAAGAGAAAAAAGCCAAAACTGTCTCTCGCGGAAGTAAAAAAAATTGCTCCTTTGCGGATAAAGAAAAAGTCACTTGTTCTCCCACTTCTTCTCCTGGGGGTAGTTCTTTTGGGCGTGTTTACGATTGGAATGGAAAGAAGGTCTCGAATGGGAGCGGAAAGAGAAGTTTTGGAGCAGGCAAAAGAAAAAGCATTGGAAGGGCGCGAAAAAGAAGATCTTTTTATGATGGAAGAGGCTCTTTTTAAAATAAGTCACTTAAAAGAGGAAGGAGTAGATCTTCCTGAGAAAATAGAAGAATTTTACTCTTCCCTAAAAGAGGAGCTCCACACTTACGCCTTCCCAGAGGAAGTAACAGAAACAGAGATTATAGGAGAGATAAAAACAATTAGTCCAAGCAGTATCATTTTCGCCAATGGCAGCTTGTATGGCTTTTCCGACACTACTTCCGATATAAGCATCATTGATCCTACCACCGGAGAGGAGAGTGTTCGCACGCTACCTTCAGAAAAAGGAGTAAACTTTGCCTCTTTTTCCGGAAACAGGCTGCTTTTCTTTTCCAAGCCGAAAACTGTTTTCTATATGGAAGAGGAAGAAATTTCAGAGTCAAAATTAAATCTGCCCGATAACTATAACCGCTCTGTTTCTTTTTCTTCTTTTATGGGGAGTCCTTACTTGCTCGAAGAAAACGGTGATGTCTTCCGTTATGAAAATGATCAACCTTCCACATGGATAAAGGAGGGTGAAAAGAGAGCAGAAAATCCACTGGCCCTTGCTATCGACGGCAAGATATTCGTCCTTACCGAAAAGGGAGAGATATATGAATACTATATGGGAGAGCTCGAAAAAGTTTTAAGACCCTATATATTCCCGTCCATAAAAAAAGCGGAGAGCCTACATACGGGAAGCCCCGACTCTCCCCTCTTTATCCTCGACCACCAAAAAGAAAGAGTGATTGTCTACGATAAAGAAGAAGAATCTCTAATACAACTCACCGGAAAAGCTTTTGAGGGAATAAGAGATATTGCCGTTACTCCTAGCGGAAAAAAAATGTACCTTTTGATTAATCAAAAGGTACACCTTCTTGAGCTCTAAAAAATATTTTACTTTAGCTCAACAGCAGCTCCTGCGTCTTGAAGGGTTTTTTCTATCTCCTTGGCCTCTTCTGCCGGAACTCCCTCTTTCAAGGTTTGAGGGTCGTCTCCGCAAGAATCTACCATTTCTTTTGCTTCCTTAAGTCCTTTTTCCGTGATTGTCCTCACTGCTTTTATAACCTCTATTTTATTGTCGCCTGCTCCTTTGAGTACTACATCATACTCGCTTTTTTCCTCAGATCCTCCCTCTTCCTGCGAACCTTCCGCAGCGGGGGCGGCAGCAGCTACAGGCGCAGCAGCAGAAACTCCAAACTTCTTTTCAAGAATTTTTACCAACTCCGACAACTCCAGCACGGAGAGATTCTCAATGCTTTTCACAAGGTCGGCAAACTTCTCGGGAACTTCTGCCTCTTCCTCTGACTGGCTATCCTGCGTAGTTTCTTCTTTTTCTTCTTTTTTTTCTTCTTTAGTCATAATAACTCCGATTAATTACTTTTTACTGTATACTTTTTAATACCTGCAAAAGACCTTTTGTATTCCCTTCGAGTACCTGCAGAAAGTTCCTCGTAGGCGAACTCATCACGGAGAGCACTTTGGCCAGCAACTCTTCTCGGGAAGGAAGCTCCGCTATAGCTCTCACTTCTTCCGCCGACAGAGTACTACCCTCAAAAATACCTCCGAGAATGGAAATTAACTCTTCTTTCTCCACTTTTCCAAGAACTTTTGGCACCTCAACACCCTCACTAAAACTGAAAACAAACCCAACTTCGCCTTCGAGAGTAAGCGGGTCATACTCAATACCCTCTTTATCAAAGGCTAGCTTGGTTAATGTCTTTCTCGCAACTATCATTCTTCCCCCGCTGTCTCTTACCTTCTTTCTAAGTTCTCGAGCGGACTCTCCACTGATGCCTTTGAAGTTGATAAAGTATATCCCCTTCTGATTGGCAATGCTCTCACGAAGGTCACTTACTATTTGTTTTTTCTTTTCCTTGGTTACTGTGGTCATGTTTTTTATTAATATAAAAAATCTGCAGAAACAAAACGCAGACAAGAATGCTTCTCCTCGGCGGGTCTTTTAATTACCTTTTGGCGGTAAACCCACTGTCTGCGGATGAACGCGAGCTAATTATATCCTATTTTGCTTTTATGTCAAATTTTTTACCGCTCTTCCTACTTCTTTTGCAAACTCCTCCGCAACCTCGGGTCCTTCTCCGGTAATTATCCCACCATCTCTTACAACTCTCTCTTTTTTGTACTCCCCTCCGTAATCCTCTACCTCTTTTATCGCACTTTTATCCATAGAAGAGCTCCAGACCGTAACCTTCTTTCCCCTTAAAACTCCGGCCTTGGCAAGTATAACGGGACTTATGCAGATAGCGGCAAGTATCTTTCCGCTCTTTACGCTCTCTTTAACCACTCTATAACTTTCCTCGTTATCAAGTAGTTTCATAGCTCCCGAACCACCCACGAAAACAATCCCCGAAAATCCATCGACATCTAGCTCCCCTATCTCCTTTCCGGCAAAACCCTCTCCTCCGTAAGCTCCGACAAGAACCCCCTTTTTATCGCTAAAAACTTCAAAAGAAAGACCTTCTTTCTCAAAAACCTCTTGAGGAATAAAATACTCCTCGTCACGAAAATCTTTAGAGGCGGCAACGATAGCAATCTTCTTCATAATTTCTTATCTCAAATACCTGTTTTTGGCCTCTACGTGCTCATCATGAGTCCTGCTAAACACCGTCTCACCACTAGGTTTTGAGAGATAATACAGATACTCGCTTTCCTTTGGGCTAAGTGCCGCTTTTATACTGTCAATTCCCGGATTGCAGATCGGTCCCTTGGGAAGGCCGGAATATACATACGTGTTGTAAGGAGAATCTATTCTTGTTTCCGTTATTGGTATGGCGACAGATCTTCTTCCCGTAAGGTAGGTTATAGTAGCGTCTATCTGAAGATTCATTCCTATCTCGTCCCTCCTTTTTATTATTCCCGCCACAACACGCTTCTCATCAAAATCGGTGACCTCCTTTTCAAGCAAGGAAGCAAGAGTAATTATTTCATATAGAGCCATTTCACTCTCCTCTATCTCTTCCTCCAGTTTATTAAGCACCCTTCTTTCAAAATTAAGAAGCATTGCCTTTACAATGTCTTCCATGGGAGTACCCGGAGAAATATAATAAGTGTCCGGGAAAAGAAAACCTTCAAGCATCCCCTCTCCCGGCTTCTCTCTTAAAACTCCCCTTTGTTCGGGAATCAACTCCCCGTCTTTAATCATCGGCGGTGCTCCCGCCAGTTGGTAAAAATCCTGCCTACTTCCAAATCCCCCCTCTTCCAAGTAACCGGCAATGTCTCTTAAGTTCCAACCCTCAATAATCGTAACTCTGTTCTCACTTCCACGAAACATCTCTTTTACTATCTCCGACACACTCATTGATGAAGAAAGCAGATAAGTGCCCGCCTTGAGATCTTTTCCTTTCCCCGAAATAACCGCATAAAACACGAAAAAATTCTTATCTCTGATAATATTCTCCTTTTCTAAGCTACCGGCAATTTGTCTCAGGCTCTCCCCTTTTTCCACCACAAAAACAACATCTTCTCCGCGAGGATTCTTCTCTGTAAAAACCCCCCAATAAACGAAAAAAGAAAGAAGGAGGGCGAAAAGAAGCAGTACTCCCAGAAATATGTGAACTTTTTTTTGCATACACTTTTTATACTAGCGGAACAAAGGAAAATCCCGGATACTCTCTTCTCTCGAAATCTTCTCCTCTTTTAGTAAAGAGAAAAATAGAAGACTTTATAGGAATAACCACTCTTCCCTCGTCCTTTAGTTGGTCTTTTATCTTGGAGGGAAAATCAAATCCCTTGTCAGCGGCAGATACCAAGATCTTATCAAAAGGTCCCTCTTCCTTTCTTCCTTTTTTCCCGTCTCCAAGAAAAAGTTTTACCTTTTCTTCTTTTAAAAAATTATACTTCTTGAGATTATTCTTTCCAAATTCATACACCTCAGGATCTCTCTCTATGCCCACTACCCTCCCCTCTGTCGCAATTGATGCGAGAAGCGCGGTTGTCCATCCGGATCCACTCCCTACGTCTAGCACAACATCATCCTTTTGCGGATCAAGAAGCTCTATCATAAAGGCCACCACCTGCGGCTGGGAGATAGTCTGTCCGCTCCCTATGGGCAAAGGGATATTATCATATGCTTGCGCTTTATGATCCTCTCTTACAAAATCTTCTCTATCCACATTTTTAAAAGCTTCATAAATGCCTTCTTTTTCCAGATACCCTCTCTCCTTTAAAAAGTCAGCTAGCTTTGACATACTTTTTAAAATAATAGGAAGAGAGAAGTCTTATTTTTTTTAAGAAACTTGCGTTATCTATAAAAAGCTTGCCGTGGAGGTGGTCTATCTCATGCTGAAGAACAATAGCGAGCATTCCTTCCGCCTCTATCTCATTCTTCTTTCCTTCTTCCGTCAAAAACTCTACTTTTATTTTTTTGGATCTTTCCACTTCAAACCATATACCTCTAAGACTGAGGCAACCCTCTTTCACCGACATCTTCTCTTCGCTTTTTTCTTTTATAACGGGATTTAAAAAGGACACCATCTGCTCGTCATCAGTATTCACGATAACTATTTTTTTGGACACCCCGATCTGTGGAGCTGCAAGTCCCACCCCCTGTTCCTTTTTCAGCACTTCTTTCATTTTTTCTATAAGAGCACTTGCTTCTTTTCCCGGCTCTACGTCTCTGGCTTTTTTTCGCAAAACGGGATGATAGTACTCTGTCACATTCTTTTTCTTCATAAGTTGCGTATGCTAAAATCACGAGCGTATTTTACCAAAAACCCCCTCTTTTGACAAATAAAATACTGATTATATAATGAAAAAAGATCCTAATAGCAAACTCATGGAACTCCCTTCTCTCAACACGGATGTAGGTTCGGGAATATACTTGGTAGACCTTCTTGATATTGCCATTATCGCGATATTTGCCTACATAGCTATTCTTTTCTTAAAGCAAACAAGATCCTTTGCCGCTTTTGTCGGTCTTGGAATGCTTGCCATAATATATGTACTTGCCAGATCCTTTCAGCTTTACATTACCACTCTCCTTCTCCAAGCGTTTTTCAGTATCTTCATTATCGTTCTTGTGGTCGTCTTTCAAGACGAGCTTAAGAGATCCTTTGAACTACTTGCCACCTCCGGAACAAGGAGTGTAAAAAAAAGAAAGCCCCTTGCTTACTCTTCTACAATCTTTGCCGTCGTACAAGCCGTATCGGGATTAATGCGCAAAAAACACGGAGCTCTTATCATTATTCCGGGAAAAGAGTTTATAGAAAGACACCTAAGAGGCGGCAATATTTTGGACGGAATAGCAACCTCTTCTCTGCTGGAGAGCATATTTGACCCAAAATCACCGGGTCATGACGGAGCGGTTATAATAAGCAGGGATCGTGTGACAAAGTTTGGAGTCCACCTACCTCTTTCACAAAACCTAAAACAGATAAAAGACAAAGGGACGAGACATAGCGCCGCTATCGGTGTTTCGGAAAAGACGGACGCTTTTGCCATAGTTGTATCCGAAGAACGAGGAGAGGTGTCCGTTGCTAAAAACGGAAAACTAAAAACACTGGAAGACACCAGAGAGCTGGAAAAATACCTAATACAACACTACAAAGAGACTTTCCCTCAGAAAAGAACCTCTTTCCTGGGAAGTATTTTCAAAGAAAGACTTGTGGAAAAAATATCCGCAGTCCTCATCGCTTCTCTCGCTTGGTTTATTGTCGTCTATCAAGCAGAAATAGTACAGCGCGACTTTAGCGTTCCCATAAGTTATACCGGGGTGTCAATGGAAAAAGTGATAGAAAGCACCGAGCCGGAGTTTGTAACGGTAACTCTCTCCGCCCGCGGTCAAGCCGTTTTGGGAAATATAAGCTCCGATGCCATAAGAATAACCATTCCCGGCGATAAAATAGAGTCGGGAACTACCGAGCTTCCTATCGAAGAGAAATACGTAAGTCATCCTTTTAACGTCTCTGTTATAAACATCAGCCCTTCTTACATCACCATAACCGCCCAAGAGTACACTACCCACGAGATAGATATAGAGCCCAATATCGTAGGAGAGCCCGAGAAAGTTAAAATAACTGAAACATCCGTCTCCCCGAGCAAGATAAAGTTCCTTGTCCCCAAAGACGAAGAACCGGTCTCCCATATGAAAACAGAAGAAATCCACGTCGGAGATGTCAAAGAAGACACTACCTTGGAGACAAGAGTCTCTCTTCCATCCGCTTACAGATTACATAACAACGCCTCCGCGAGTGTTAATGTCACCCTAAAGGTGGAAGAAAAAGAGTAAAAATCTCTTATCCTAGATACCTATGGAAAACGAAAAGGAGCTTGCATCCCTTATAGGACCCCTTTCCCAGAAAGACGAAGAACTTCTGGCAGAGGCCTTTTCTTTTGCAAAGAAATCCCACGAAGGACAGAAAAGATTTTCCGGAGATCCTTACTTCATACACGCCTACGAAACAGCAAAAATCTTGGCAGAACTGAAGATGAGCCCCATCACTATTGTAGCAGCACTTCTGCACGACACCATTGAAGACGCGAAAGTAAAAGAAGAAGACATAAAAGGGTTTTTCGGAGAAGACGTTCTTTTCCTGGTCCAGGGGGTAACCAAGCTCGGAAAGTTAAAGTACAGGGGAGCGGAAAGACACAACGAAAGTCTTCGAAAGCTTTTCGTGGCTGTTTCTCAAGATATCCGGGTAATCATCATAAAGCTTGCAGATAGGCTTCATAACATGAGAACCCTGGAATACGTTCCCGAACACAAGAGAAAAAGAATTGCCAAGGAGACGTTGGAAATATATGTCCCTATCGCCTACAGATTGGGAATAAGGAAGTTAAGCAGAGAGCTTGAAGACAGAGCGTTTCCTTTCGTTTACAAAGAAGAGTACGAGAAAACAAGAAGTCTGCTCAAGAAGAAAACAAGTGAAGATGCGAAAAAACTCGATAAGTTTCAAAAATCCGTTAGAAAGGTGTTGGCAAAACACGGAATAACCCGGTTCACCATAGACTATCGTCTTAAAACACTCTATAGCCTATATAACAAGCTTCTCAGAAAAGACTGGAATATAGAGAACATACACGACATATCTGCCCTAAGAATTGTTCTTTCCGATGTCAGTGAATGCTACAGAGTGCTGGGAATAATTCATGGTACGTGGCGTCCTCTTCCCGGCCGAATAAAGGACTATATAGCCTTCCCCAAGCCTAACGGATACAGAGCCCTCCACACTACCATTTTTACCGGCTACGGGAACGTAGTGGAAATTCAAATAAAGACGGAAGAGATGCATAAAGAAGCTGAGTTCGGTATCGCTTCTCACGTCTCCTACAAAGAGTCCGGAAAAAAGAAGAAAAAAGGCCTCTCTCACTTCCAGTGGATAAGACGCCTTCTTCCTTTTCAAGGATCTTCCGATAAGAAAAAGAAAGTAGTAGAAATAAACTTTGATGATGTACCCGCATGGATAAGGGAGTTGGTAGAGTATCAGTCAAAAGAAAAAGACAAAGAAGACCTTGAAGAAGAGATGAAAGACGATTTCTTTGAACAGAGAATATTTGTCTTTACTCCTCGTGGAGATGTCATAGACCTCCCTATCGACTCAAGCCCTATTGATTTTGCTTATGCTATTCATTCGGAGGTTGGCAACAAAACAAGCGGAGCAAAGGTAAACGGAAAATTAGTTTCACTAGACACTAAATTAAAAAACGGTGACATCGTGGAGATAATCACCGGCAAGCAAACCTCTCCTACCCAAAAATGGGTAGACTACGCCAAAACAACTAGTGCCAAAAAACATATCAAATCCGCCCTGCAAAGAAAGAAGGAGAAATGATAAGATGCTTATTTTCCTTCAATCTCCCACCTTCCTTGTGCCAGTATCTGCAGAAGTGAAGTTTCTTCCGGAAGATCTACTGTATCCTCATAAGCAACTTCCGTTTCCACCAGAACCTCTTTTCTACCGTTATAAGCACTAATCTCAAAATACCCCGGTACTTCCTCTCCCACATTCCCCGCCACCGTCAGCGTGTTGACGTTCTCTTCAACAGAAAGAACCTCGTCTTTTTCCCCGAAAACCTCTTGAGAAGCCTCCAAAGACTCTGCTAGAGACAAGGGTCTTATCTCTACCCTCCAGGGTCCTTCCGCTGTAATCTCCAGCGTATTGGTTCTTCCTTCTCTGTCCAGCAAAACTCCTTCGTATTCTTTAAATGTATTCACAAAAAGGTGAGTAACATCTCCCCCTCCGTAGTAAGTGGGAAGTAGCTGCTTTCCGGTAATAATAAAGTGCTCTTCCGTGCTGTTGCCTTTTGCATAAAGCAAGAAACCGCTCTCTCCGGGAGTTCTTATGCCAAACTCACCACTCCCCTCTCCTTCATAAACATGGGTCTCTTCGTCTTTTCTTTGATAGGTGATCCCGTTATCTCTTCTTACCTCTTCTCTCTCCCTGTCAACTTCCTCCTCGGTCTCTCTTTCATCCCTTTCTTCGTCCTCTTCCCATTCTTCCTCTTGACCCTCTCGAAGGACCTCCTCTCTTTCTCTTTCCGAGACATCATTCTCCTCATCCGGTATCTCCACATCCGTTTCCTCCGGATCCCTTACAGGATCCTCCTCTTCTCCGCTAAAAAGCAAGAAAATTCCAAAAAAGAAAAATAAAACCAAGAGACCGATTCCTATGCGAGTAAGAAGAGTTCTTTTCATGACTAGCTAATTATTAACTCTTATATAATTTCGTATTCAATTGACACATTCACCGTGATTTCATTTTCCCCGGGCTCCACGGGAACTTCCGGCACGGCATCTTCTTCTAACTCTTCTCCCAAACCTCTTTCCATTACAGGATATATATAATCACTTCTCGATTCGGAAAACTCGATAACTCTACCCAGTTTAACCCGAAGAGAAGATGCTGTTTGCTCTGCCTTTTCTCTTGCCTCTTTTATTGCTTTTTCTCTCGCCTTTGCCTTTAACTCTTCCTCGTCACTCACCACAAGCTCAAAACCATCAACCCTGTTCGCTCCCGCTTCTACAGCTCCACCTATAACGGTCTCCGCCTTTTCAAGATCCTCTATCTTTACTTCTACTTTGTTTATCGCTTCATACCGACTTATTCGTCTCTCCGCTCCCCTTTCTTCATCTCTCTCATATATAGGCCGCACGTCAATTCCGGTAGTTTGAATATCTTCTTCCTGTATCCCCTGTTCTTTTAAGTAACTTACCACCCTTTCGGCTTTCTCGTTGTTCTCTCGTAGCGCCTTTTCAGAGTCCTCATCGTCGGTAATTACCGAAAAGGAGATCTCAGCGGCATCGGGAACAGCATAAACATTCCCCTCTCCTCCCACATTTATTGTTCTTAAATGCTCACTTTCCAGACCGATAAAGTCTGATTTCTTTACCTCATTGCTGATAATAACATTCACAAGTACGGTAAGCGAAACCAAAAAAACCACTCCCACTATCATTAAAACGGGCTTGATTTTGTCATGCATATTTTTACAAATTTATAACTTACAATGCTTTAAGCCTTATAAACCTCGTATCCTTCTCTTACTTTTCCCTCAAGCTTGATACCTACTTCTTGTCCTTTCTTTGCCTTTTCTATCTTTTCGTGCTCCACCTCCATCGAGGTTATCTCTTGAGTAAAGTCCGTATCCTCTCCTCCGACCACTCTTATCTTCTCACCTACCTCCAGACTATCCGTAAGTTTAATAATGCCCACGTTTATACCACTAAAATAGTGGACAATTTCTCCTATTTTTTTGTCCCCCATGTTTTTAATGATATTAATATTTATAATTCGCCCTTTAATCTATTCTACCACAAAACAAAAAGTTGCAAAGAAAATTTAAAAAATAATAAAAAAGAGCTTCTCTAGAAGCTCTTTTCTTTGTAACACTACTAGTAAAGAACTTTTGCAAAGGAAGGAGGATTTTCCAGTATCTCCTTTATGGCGACTGTTTCTTTTGAAGGGTGAGCAGGGTCGTTTACGTAAAACACAAGCCCTTTCCTAAATCCCGTAAGCACCATTGCGTGGCCGTAAGAGGTATCCCCACTGTTATAAGGATTTCCTCTCCCCACTACGACCACAGGACGTCCTTCTCTTAGGTGTTCAAATATCTCTTCTACTTCTTCAACTTTTTCGGAGTCTAGGCCTTTGTTTTTTGCAACGGCCGAGAAGAGAGAAAACTTTGTCCCGTAATCAGGAGGAGAAGCAACATGCCCTCCGTCTACAGAGAACCTCGCCATCTCTTGGGGACACACATCGTGTCCTTTAAAAGACAGCACCATGGCTAGGGATGTAGGCACACAGCCAGACCCCCCTACCGTTCCCTTTCCATATTCCAGATCTTTCCATTTCTCGTTTCTTTGGAAATAAAAAGGGACTTCTACTTGAAATTCCACTACCGGCGGAACCTCATATACTTCCGGTGGCTCCGGGAAATCAAAATTTATATTCTTTCCCGTTTCAGAAGCAATAGCTTCCGTAAAACGGCCCTCATAAACTTCATAGGGAGTATCTTCCTTTGCATTCGCACCTCCGAATCCTATCATCAGAAATGCTAAACCAATAAAAATCAGCACTGCATATAACCTCCTTTTTTCGAGACTGATTTTGATTCGCGAATTATACCACAACAAAGTATTTCGTCAAACCACCTCATACTCCCCCGATTCGAGGCCAAACTCAGCAAAAAGCTTAATTTGGGGCACTTCCGAAGCCTCTACTTTTGTAAGAGAGTTCTTCTTGTAGCTTTTTATTGTTTTTACCCCCTCCGTATCTACCGCTACGCGTGAGGGTGAGGAAAAAATTAAACCGGGCTCTTCTACTTCTCCTTTTGCAGGCCCCCCGTTCTTAAAGCATTTTCTCGCATCCATTATCACCAGATCGGGATGAATTATTTTATTTAGATCAGCGATTTTTTCCTGAAGCCTTCCAAGGTGCAAGGGGATCCTCTCTCTTGAGCTCATAAATCCCACGGAAAGTTTAAGTGCCCCGGTAAATTGAGCGTAAATGTGTGTCTTAAGGCATGGGAGAAGAATAAGTTTGTCCGCTTTTTCGAGTATTTTGGGCACGGTTACTTTTTTTAAGTATTTTCCGTTCGGAATAGTCTTTTTCTCCCACTCTCTTTCTTCAAAGACGTGGATTTTGGGAGGGCAAGGGTCGTTTTGAAGTTCAAAAACCCCCATTTCCTCCATTTCTTTCCGAGTGTTTCTGGAGTAGGTAGAAGACTCCCCTATAATAACGCTCTTTGCTCCTTCTTTGTAAATAAGAGATACAACTTCTCGCAAAAACTCTATGTCGGTGGAGGCGGGAAAAGGGTCGGCGGTATTAAAGTTCGGTTTTACCAAGACCACATCCCCCTCCTCTACAAAGCTACCCATACCTCCTATACGATCAACGCTCTCCTTTACTGCCGCCCCCAAGTCCCCCGCTACTTTTACTTTGCTTAATTTTTCCATAACTTGGTTTTTATAGTATTGCAATTATGATTCTTAGACACTATATCACTTCATCATACGTTTGACCAACTAACTGATACTTCTTGCGAGATAAAGCCTCGTAAATCCGCTTACAGCACGCCCCGAAAAGCTTTCTTTTTACGTTGACAAACGATAAATAATCTGGTATAAATACATTGTGACAGGTGCTTGCTCTTTCACATTTTAACTGAGGAGGAACGTCTACAACCCAAAGTGTTTTACGCTTTTCTTACTTTAAACGAAAGGAGGATTTGTCGAGATGTTAAAAATAAGATTTTTCTTGGCAGTAATTATCATCACTGCCCTACTTACCGCACCTACCGCCTCCGCCATGGAGCATGACGCCCAGTACACTTGGGAAGGTGATGCTACCATGGAAAGGCAGGTGGGCTCGGAGAACACCGGAGCCCAACAGAAAGTAAAGATTGAAGGAGAAGGACAAATGGAGCGGGAATCTTCCGTCTCTATGACCGAAGGAAAAATGACGGTAGATAAAGACAGTAGCGTGTTTGAAACTTCTCCAGATGCAAGTCGCAACTTAACGGTTACAAGTGTCATCGAGCTCTGCGCTCCGGGGAAGCATCAGTACTCAACTACCGAGTACGTCTATGATCCCGGGGAGACCGAAACAATCAAAGACCGGGTAACAGAAGAGAGGCCAAGAATGACGGAAATTCCGACTGACCCCGACAAGCAAGATTTAGACAAAATAGACCTTACAGACCCATTTCTTGTGGAGATCCATGTTAAAGACGAAGATGGCGAGCCGTTCACCGGTACGATAACCGAAAAAGAGATGGAAGAAGCGGGAGAACACTTTGTTGTAACTCATGCAACAGGAAAAGGAACCACCGCTAGTCAAGGAGGGTGGCCGAAAAAAGACCTAATCTTTGACGAAAGCGGTGTAGCTTCCTGGAGCGTCGGTCGAGATTATGACGAAGATGACAGTGTAGATCTCGAGCCATTTTTCGGTTTTATTGATGGCGACGTTACAGTTGATAGCTTCGTTAAAATTAATGTAAGGCCCGAGGTAGTCAACGAAAAGCTAGAGCTGACAAAAATTAAAGTCCAAGAAGGATTTACAGAAAAAGAAAAAGTAACAGAGGAAGAAGTAATTACTAGAGAAGGCGCAGGATGGCAGACGAGGATAGTTGATGAAGGGCATGTCTCTCCGGACGAAGGGTACGATGCCAAGTGGGAAAACTTCTGGCATTTGACCTCTAACCCGGAAACAGAAGGCATGTACGGCTCCCTGGCCGAGCTCTTGGCAGAAGAAACAAATTTTTCTTACCAAGAGCTGGTAGGCCTGAGTCAATCGGAGATGCTGGAAAGGGCTGCCGGTAAAATAGACTCTTTCTACTTTACAGAAGTAGAAGAGTTAACCGACCAGACCTGGGCCGCCCAAGTGGAAGCAGAACCCGGAGAGAAAGGCCGGCTTGACCAAAGCTTTGAAGCCGCCTACGGCGACACTTATGCCGGCCAAGTTGAGGAAAAAGACGATCTTGCCGATGACGAGTGGGGCTTTACGGAAGACAAGAATGTTGCCGCCGGTCATGCTCCGGTAAGAGGAGAAGACTACGTGGGTAACTACTTCCATATCGACCAGTTCGCAAGTACCAGCGAAGGTACTGTGAAACGTTACATCGATATCAGCAGCCCCTTCACCGGCTCTTATCTTCACGAGGACTTTGAGGTTGTAGGCGAGGCACAAGTGGAAGAATCATTCTCCATGGAAAACATCACACCCGGAGAAGATGCTGACATCTTGTGGCACGATTTATTCTAGATCTTTACAAAGGGGAGCTAACAAAGCTCCCCTTTTACTATGGCAAAACCCGAGAAATCCTTCTCGGGTAAATTCGGTTTACGAGGTGAAACCTCGGAAACATCAATGACGTTAGCCCTTACTTAATAGAAAACTAATCCAAAAACCTGAAGGTAGAAATAATTTGATTTAATGCAGAAACTTCCTTTTCATGTTGCTCGAGTGATGCTTTAAACGGGTAAAAGTTTTGACCTTGTCGAATGATTTCCTCACTGCTAAAGCAATCCTCCTCATGGATACACAACTTACGCTTATCCCCCTCCTCTCCATGCCGAGATAACAAGTATCCGTCCAAATCTAGGCTTACAATAAAAACAGGATAATCCTCGATATGTGTATTAACTAAAAGCAGTCTAAAAAACTCGTGATTTCCTATTGCCCCTGTAAGTCCTTTTTTATAAAAAATATGATCTTTTAAAACACCTTTTCGGTTGCCAACCTCAATCTTCTCACAGTTCAATAGTAAGGCATTATGATGGTCTTTGCTCTCTTCTTTTTTTTCCTCAAGTTGCCTGTTCTTGATTTCTTTACAATAGCTATTAATGTCATCAATTTCGCCGAAAGCGGCCGGTAGTTTGTCCATGGTGCGGAGACCAAGTACATAATAAGGATGCCTATCAGAATCATAATAAAAATCCTTACTTTCCAAAGAAAAATAAAGAGGAAATTTATTATTATCAGGGAGACGAATCGCTTCGTAAGTTATTCCCCTGTTAAGTTTTTTAGGAAATTCTCTTCCTGGTAAAACTTCTTTTTCCTCTTTGTCAATTTTTTTGAACTCACCAAGATATTCCGGGTACTCAAATTCAATTCCTAATTCTTCATTTCTATAGATCTTCACACCCTCATCCTCGTCTTTTTCATCGACGTCTATTACTTCTTTTTCAAATAATACCTTTTCCTCTTCTTCTTGGCTTAAAAAGAAAACGCTTGCTCCCACTGCCCCGGCAACAAGCAAGATTATTAAAATTCCTATTACTGTGGGTATTTGTTTTTTCATAAATTATCCGGTTAACCTATATTGCGGGAGTATACCATAAAACAAAAACCCGAGAAATCCTCGGGAAGTTTATTTGTCTTTCTCTACGGTAAACTTTCTTCTATTCTTCTTTTGAGAGATGTCTTTTCAAGAAGGATCTACCCGATCCAGACTTCAAATACTTTTCAAATTTATAAGCTTTATACTTATTAGTAAATGCTATATAACACTCTAGTTGCAATGGTAGCCTATCTTTAGTGGAGTCAACCTCTCCTCTTTTGTGACGATGAAGCCGATCCTTCAGATTATTAGTACAGCCAATATACTCTGTCCCATTTTTACATTTTAGAACATAAACGTAGAACATAAGACATCTCGCCTTCGCGACCTAAGCAGGCTTCGCCTGCCGTAGCTCGCTTCGGCCTTTGCCGACGATAGCCGAGTATGTTCGACGGAAGTCGGCGAGCGAAGTCTCGCCTTCGCGACCTAAGCAGGCTTCGCCTGCCGTAGCTCGCTTCGGCCTTTGCCGACGATAGCCGAGTATGTTCGACGGAAG
>Ga0207421_10001184_pt1 | contig 33946 bp, 33 predicted proteins | sample SodLakKL_010_SED_4_FD_187542 | JGI IMG/M metagenome (GOLD analysis project Ga0207421, IMG submission 187542) | Alkaline sediment microbial communities from Lake Tanatar, Kulunda Steppe, Russia - 8KL_010_SED (SPAdes) (version 2) | ecosystem: Environmental > Aquatic > Non-marine Saline and...
GAGACGCCCTCGGGCAAGATCGAGATCTTCTCCAAGGACCTCTGGGACATGGACATCGAGAACGTCCCCGCGGTCGCCCAGTACATCCCCGAGTGGGAGGGCGGTCCCTGGGACCCGCTGTACGAGCAGTACCCGCTGTCGTGCATGGGATCTCACTACAAGCGCCGCTCCCACTCGACCTTCGACAACATCGACTGGCTCGACGAGGCGCTGCCCCAGCGGCTGTTCATGAACCCGCTGGACGCCGAGGAGCGCGGCATCGAGGACGGCGACGAGGTCCGCATCTACAACGACCGCGGCGAGGTGCGTGTCCCGGTGCGTCTCACCAAGCGCATCATCCCCGGGGTGGTGGATCTGCCCCAAGGGGGTTGGTGGGCTCCAGATGAGGACGGCGTCGACACGCGCGGCAACATCAACACCCTGACGACCGAGAAGTGGACGCCCGGCGCCAAGGGCAACCCGCAGCACACCAACCTCGTCGAGGTCCAGAAGGCCTAGGGGGTCACGTCATGGCACAGGAACAGCTTGCGTTCTTCATCGACCTCGACACCTGCGTGGGCTGCAAGGCCTGCCAGATCGCCTGCAAGGACAAGAACGACCTCGACCTGGACCAGCTCTACAAGCGCGTCGTCGAGTACGTCGGCGGCGACTGGAAGAAGGACGGCGACGCGTGGGTGAGCAACGTCTACGCCTATCACGTCCCGGTCCAGTGCATGCACTGCGAGGACGCGCCGTGTGTGGACGCGTGCCCGACCGGTGCGAGCACCAAGCGCGACGAGGACGGGGTCGTGGTCATCGACCAGGACGCCTGCATCGGCTGCCGCTACTGCGAGTGGGCGTGCCCCTACGGGGCCCGCGCCTACGACGCCGACGAAGGGAAGATGGGCAAGTGCGACTTCTGCGAGGACTACCTCGCCAACGGCGAGGATCCCGCGTGCGTCGCGGCCTGCCCGCTGCGGGCCATCGACTACGGCCCGCTCGAGGAGCTCGAGGCCGCGCACGGCGATCTCAAGGCGGTCGCCCCGCTGCCAGATGCCGACATCAGCCACCCGTCGGTCGTCTTCAAGCCGCACCCCGACGCGCGCCGCGCGGCGGATGACCCTGGCGCCATCGCAAACCTCGAGGAGCTCTAGCCATGGACCTCCACACCTGGGCCCTGATCCTGTTCACGTTGCTCGGCCAGATGGCGGTGGGCGCCTTCCTGGTGCTCGGCGTGGTCCACACGGTCGCGCTGCGCCACCACGAGTCCGCGCTGGTGGACCGCCTCACGGACCGGTCGCTCCTGGCGATCGGGCCGGTGCTGGTGCTGGCCTTCATCGCCTCGCTGTTCCACCTGGGCAGCCCGACCATCGCCTTTCGGGCGGTCACCAACGTCGAGACCTCCTGGTTGGCGCGTGAGATCGTCACCGGGGTCGCGTTCCTGGTGCTCGGTGGCGCGTTCGCCCTGCTGCAATGGCGCAAGATCGGCTCGTTCGCAGCCCGGCGCACGCTCGCCGTGGTCGCCGCGATCGTCGGGGTCGCGTTCGTGCTCAGCATGGCGGCGATCTACATGCTCCCGACCCAGCCGGCGTGGAACACCGCCGCGACGCCGATCGCGTTCCTTGCGACCGCGTTGCTGCTGGGCACCCTGGCCGTCGGGGTCGCCTTCATCGCCAGCTACGCCTACCTGCGTCGGCACGACGACGAGCGCGTCGAGGCGCTCACCGGCCTGCTGCAGCGCTCGCTGCGCTGGCTCGGTGTAGGCGCGGTCGCGCTGGTAGCCGTCCAGCTGGTCACCGTACCGCTGCACGTCGCCGCGCTGTCCGCCGCAGGCGGCGCTGCCGCGGACAGCGCCGCCCAGATGCTGCAGGGCGGCGGGCTCGTCCTCGGCCTGCGCCTGGTCCTCGCGGTCGCCGGTGCTGCGATCGTCGGGGCGCTGGTCCTGCGCAGCTTCCGCGAGCCGCTGCCGGTCCGCACCATGAGCGCCGTCGTGCCAGCAGCGTTCGGCGTCGTGCTGATCAGCGAGCTGCTCGGTCGCTACCTGTTCTACGCCGCCAACGTCCCGATCGTCATCTGACGAGCCGGAACCTCCGACCACAGCGGAGCGGGACGGGCGGGAGCGTCGCCACCGCGGCGACGCTCCCGCGGTCCAACGCTCCCACGGCTCCAAGCACCCAACAACAGCCGGGCGCTCACCGCCCCTCCCAGGCCTGCAAGGAGCGACCATGACCGCGACAGCGTCCACGAGCCCCGCCGACCTCACCGAGGAGATGCAGGCCCAGAGCGTGGCCTACGCCGTCCTCTCCCGGGTGTTCGCCCGTGAGCCCGACGCCGATCTGGTGACCGACGTGGCAGAGGCGCAGCGCAGCGAAGGCTGGCCGGTCGCGGCATCCACCACTCCGGTGCGCACAGGGCTGGCGCTGCTCGGTGGCGATCTGGCGGACTGGGACGCTGCACAGCTGCCGGCGCTGCGCCGCGACTACCTGCAGCTATTCGTGGGCCCCGGGCACATCCCTGCAGCCCCGTGGGAGTCGGTGTATCGCAGCAAGGACCACCTGATCTTCGAGGCCGAGACCCACGCCGTCCGGGCCTTCTACCGTCGCCACGGACTCAAGGCGCCCAACAACGACCGCGAGCCCGATGACCATCTGGCGCTCGAGCTCGCGTTCATGCTGCACCTGTGCACGGGTGCCGCCCACGCGCTGCAGGCGCACGAGGAGGCGCGCGCCCGGGAGCTGCTGGAGGCCCAGCGCGAGTTCCTGAACGCCCATCTGCTGCGCTGGGCGCCCGCCTGCCTCGAGCGCGTCATCACGCACGCGCGCACCGGCTTCTACCGCGGCTTCGGCCATCTGGCGCTCGGCACGCTGGCGCACGCTGCCCGAGAGCTCGAGCTCGCGCCGCCATCCACGGGGTGACCCACTGATGGGCCTGCTGTCGCTGCTGGGACGCCTGGCAGGCCCCGAGGCAGGTGGGGTCTCCGAGGGCGGACCGGAGAAGCAGCACGACACGATCGGCTGCTTGCACGACGCCGGCGCCGGCGGCTCCTGCGAGGCATGCACCAGCGTCTGTCCCGCTGACGCGGTCACACCGGGCCAGCCGCCGTCGGTGGACGCCGAGGCGTGCCTGCGCTGCCGGGCCTGCCTGCCCGCGTGCCCCACCGACGCGCTGCCCCACCCCGATCCCGTACCGGCGCTGCTGCGCTGCGCCGCCACGCTGCCGCACGCCGAGGTGGAGCTGCTGTGCGCCCGTCGCAGCCTCGACAGTCCCGGTGCGGGCGTCGCCGCTTCGGCCATCCGCATCCGCGGGTGTCTGGCGGCGCTGGGCATCGGCGGTCTGGCGGCGCTGGCGGCGCTCGGCATGGAGACGGTCGTGGTGCGCACCGACGCCTGCGAGAGCTGCCCGGTCGCGGGGCTGCAGCCGCGGATCACCTCCCAGGTCGCCGCAGCGCGCCAGCTCATCGAGGCGGCATCCGGCACCGGCTGGGCGCTGCGCACCAGCACAGCCACGTCCTCGGACGCGCCCCTGCAGGTCTGGGACGCACAGCGCGCACCCCTGTCGCGACGCGCGCTCCTCGGCCGAGCCGACAGCGACGCTCAGGCACTGGCCCGCTGGCTGTCGGACCCTGCGGCGTCGTCCACCCGCGGGATGAGCCGTCAGCGCTGGCGCGCGATCGCAGCGGCCAACGCGGTGGTGCACGACCGCCGAGCCCAGCACGACACACCGCTACGAGGCCTTGGCAGCGCCGACCTCGCGATCAGCGAGGCCTGCAACGGCTGCGGCGTGTGCGCCCGTGCCTGCCCCACCGGCGCGCTGGTGCACAGCCGGGACGACGACACCGAGGGCACCCTCCGGCTGATGTTCGACGCCATGCGCTGTGTCGACTGCCGCGCTTGCCACGAGGTCTGCCCCACCGCAGCGATCACCAGGGCAGGCGACCCGAGGCTCGAGCAGCTCACGGGGGCACAGGAGCCAAGCGTGCTGTGGGAGGGCGCGCCGCCGCGCTGCGTGCGCTGCCGAGCGCCGCTGGAGCCAGGCGCCAGCGCGCGTCGGTGCGCCGTGTGCGCAGCGCGGCGAACCAACCCGTTCGGCGTCCTCGGCGCCGCCGACGCGGACGACGCCGCGACCCCTACTCGGTGACCGCCACCGCGATCTCAGCGACGTACCGCGCCCGGTCGGCCTCGCCGCCCGAGGGGTCGGGCGCGCGGACCACGACCGTCCACTCGCCGGGTGCGTCGGGGACCTCGTCGAAGGTGTGGGAGAACGGGCCGCGCTCGTCGATGTCGGGCTGCTCAGCAGTGGTGAACGTCTCGGCGACCACCTGCCCATCGGGATCGAGCAGGTCCAGCTCCACCGTGGCCTCGAACGTCAGCGAGGTGCCCTCGACGGTCAGCGGCTCACCGGCGGGGTGCTCGGCGCCGTAGGTCGGCGCGGTGACGTCGACGTCAGCGCGCAGGAACGGGTCGGGCTCGATCGGGTCGCTCCAGTCGAGGTGGCCCCACAGCTCCTCGACCTCCTGGCCGTCCACGCGGAGGCTCACGCGCTCGAGGTCGTCGAACTGCGCTGCGGTGTGGGCCAGCGCCTGCGCAAAGGCCTCCTCGTGGCCGCTGCCGCCCGGCGTGCCCTCCTCGACAGCCCCGTCGAGGTCCACCACGAGCACGTCGTCGTCGATGTCCACGCCGAGCAGCTCCGGCGCGCCCTCGACCGCGTGCTCGAGGTTCGGGTCGGGCAGGTCGCCGTCGAGCAGGGCCTCGAGCGCCGCACCGGCGACCGCCACGGTGGGCTCGTCGAGCTCGGCGGTGAATGACTCGACGAAGTAGTCACCGTCGATCGCGCGGAGCGCGAAGCTCGTGACCTCCTCGATGCCCGCGGCGTCCTCCGCGGGGCCCACGTCGTCGTCCGCGGCGTCCTCATCGGGCTCGTCGGCATCCTCGGTGTCGTCGGTCTCGGTCTCCTCGCCCTCGGCGTCGTCCTCCGGCTCGTCGTCGGGCTCGGCAGCCTCGGGGTCCTCCAGGTCGACGTCGTCGGCGGGGTCATCGGCGTCGCCGCAGGCGGTCAGCGCCAGCAGCAGCACACCGGCCAGCAGCGCCAGCCATGCGGTCCGCATCGCGGTCTCCTCGCTCGTCGGGGTCCTCACGGTGTTGGACACCAACAGCGGCGCTGCGGTTCCGTCGTCGAGGCCGGGCCGGCCGCACCGACACGGCCGGCGGCGGCGAGGCCTAACGTGCGACGCGGTCCACGAAGTCGGCGATCGCGGTGATCGTGCGCTCGCGGTCGGTCTCGTTGAGGACCTCGTGGCGGGCGCCCTCCAGAACGCGCACGTCGAGGTCCTGCGAGGCCAGCTGCTGCACCGCCAGCAGCGAGGGCTCGGGAGGCACCAGGGCGTCGTCGCCGCCGTGCAGGTACAGCACCGGCAGCGTCACCGCATCGGCGGCCTGCGAGGCCGCCTCGAGGGCAGCAACGATCGCCTGGAGCGTGGTGCGCTTGAACGGCCCGCGGTAGACCAGCGGGTCCTCGGCGTAGGCCTCGCCCACCGCCGGATCCCGCGACAGGGTCGCCGGGTCGATCGGGGTGTCGGGGATCTCCTCGGCCTCCAGCAGCGCCCGCGCCGCAGCCCAGTCCCCCAGCACGGGGCCGGACAGGACCAGACCGCGCAGCGTTTCACCGTGGCGCTGCACGTAGCGCACCGCGACCAGGCCGCCGAGCGAGTGGCCAAGCAGCGTCGTCGCCAGGCCGGGATGCTCCTCACGCACCGCCTGCACCACGGTGTGGAGGTCGTCGGCCACCTCGTCGAGGTCGTGGATGAGCACCCGCTCGCCATCAGAGTGCCCGTGACCGAGGTGATCGGGGGCCACCACGAGCGCCCCGCGCTCGGTGAGCGCTCGGGCGACGTGGTCGTAGCGACCGGAGTGCTCGGCGTAGCCATGGGCCAGCACGACCAGCTGCTGCGGGGAGCCGTCCCCCTCGGGATACCAGCGGCGGTAGCGGATCGCTCCGCGCGCACCGTCCACGACGTGATCGGGCTGCTCGGTCAGCGGCTGCGGGAAGGTCATGGTGGCTCCTGTTCGCTCGCGCGTTCGCACGCAACGGTGTGTGGCACCTGTACCGGAGCAGCCCCGCCGGTGACCAGGCCCGATCGGGCACCGTCGCCCCTGCCAGGCGACCCACCTCGACGTCCGACCCCCCGACCTCGGGACCCCCGCCGGTGGCTGGCCGCGACGGCGCCGCGTTGGCTGCACCCAGGAGCCGAGGTGGAGGGGAAGCATGCGCACGCTGGTGTACGGAGCGGGTCCCCTGGGATCGTGGATGGCGGCTCGGCTGCACGAGGCGGGGGTGGAGGTGAGCCTGCTGGCACGCGGTCAGCGGCTCGAGGACCTGCGCGCCCACGGGGTCGTGCTGGAGGATGCTCGCAGCGGCGCTCACGAGGTGCACCACGTCCCCGCGGTGTCCCATCTGCGCCCCGAGGATCGCTACGACCTGATCCTGGTGGTGATGCGCAAGGACCAGTGCGAGGCGATCCTGCCGGCCCTGGCGGGCAACGCGCACGCGACCACGGTGCTGTTCGTGCAGAACAACGCGGAGGGGTTCGACCGGTATCGTGCGCTGCTTGGCAGCGACCGGGTCATGGCAGGGTTCCCGAGCGCTGGCGGCCAGCGCGCGGACCCGGTGATGCGCATCATGCCGGTGCCGAGCGTCCCGCTGCCGATCGGCGAGGCCGATGGCGGCATCACCGACCGCACGCGCGCCGTGGCGGCGCTGCTCGACCGGATGCGCGACAAGCGGGTGCAGGTCCGCGATGACATGGACGCGTGGCTGGTCACCCACGTGCCGCTGATCATGAACCACCTCGGCGTCTATGCGGCAGCGCTCGACGCCGAGCGGTTCGCCCGCACCCGCGACGCGCGGCTGCTGGGTGTGCGCGCTGCACGCGAGGCGCTCGCCGCCCAACAGGCCGCCGGGATCCCGATCCGGCCGTCGTGGTTCCGCGTGATCCGGGTAGTGCCCGAAGCGCTGCTGGTGGCCCAGCTGCGCGCCATGGCTCGTACGACCCTCTACGAGGTGGGGGTCATCGCCCATGCCGGGGCAGCACGCGAGGAGATGGCCCACCTGATCAAGGAGTTCCGGCAGCGTGTGCACCCCGGCGGTGTGGCGATGCCGACGCTGGATCGCATGGCGGCCATCGCCACCGGCGAGGCGCCCCCGCTACCTGATGGCAGCGCCGCCGAGCCGCTGCGGTGGGGCGGGGTCGCGGCGTGGGGCGCGGCGGCGGCAGCGCTGGCCGGAAGCATTGTGGTGCGCCGACTGCGGGCGCGAGCATGACGTGGATGCTCGGTCCCTCGAGCGCGCAGGCGGAGCGGCCCCGGCGCACGCGCGCCGGGGCCGCTCCCTCACAGGGATCGTGCTACCGCAAGAGCGATGCTCCTCCGGACGTCAGTCAGCCATCACGGCGCGGTACAGCTGCATGCGCACACCCAGGTCGACCGCGGCGTGGCCGCCGACGGCGGTGACGCGATCGATGACGTCGGCCCGGTCCGCGAGCCAGTCGCGGGTGGCCAGGGACCCCTCGAGGTCCTCCCCATCGATCAGCAGCAGCGGTCCTGCTGCAGCGGTCGTGGCAGCGTCCTCGCTCGCGCCGGCGACCGGGCCCGCGGCCAGCGAGTCCGGCCAGTTACGGCCCGTGGCCACCCACGCGTGCTCGGTGGGCACACCCACCTCATCCGCGTGGTCGGCGACCGCTGCGGAGGTCTCGTAGCGGTTGTCGCCGTCGAGACGCTCGACGCGGTCGACCGTGGAGCTCACCGCCGCCTGCACCTCATCGGAGACGGCTGCGGTGCCGCCGACGATGCGGACCTCGTCCACCTCGAGCGCCTCGAGTGCATCGGCGGTGGCATCAGGCAGGTCGTCGACGCGAGTGGGAAGGATCGGCTGCCCGGTGAAGGCAGCGACGCCAGAGGCTGCCACCGCGTCGGGCCAGCCGCGGTCGGGGTCGGGGTTCGTGCCCTCGACCAAGTAGGCCGAGTCGACCTCGCCGGTGATGTCGGCGAGAGCCTCGGCGACCTCCACCGCGGTGGCGAAGCGGTCGGTGCCCTCGTGACGCTTGACCTCGTCGACGCCGGCCTCGCGGAGCTCTTCGGCGACCTCTTCGCTCACCGCGTTCTCACCGCCGAGCACGTGGGCGGTCTCCGCCCCCAGTCGCGTGACCTCGTCGGCGACGTCGTCGCGGAGCTCGTCGGTCTCGGTGAGCAGCAGTGGAGCGTCGACGGCAGCCGCGAGCGGCCCACCGGCGAGCGCGTCGGCGTAGTCGCCGGCCTGCGCGAGGACGACGTCGTCGGCCTCGCTGAAGGAGCGCGACACCGCGATAGCGGTGCCGAGTCGATCGTCACCGCTGAGCTGGGCAGCAGCGGTGTACGCCCCGTGCCCACGCGGGTAGTCGCCGTGCAGGTCCTCGTCGTAGCAGTTGACCATCTCGAGGCCAGTGCCGCCCATGTCCTGGCTGGACGCGGGTGGGGTCTCGCTCAGGTCGCCCTCGGCCTCGGTGCCCGACGGCTCACGCAGCGCGTCGGCGTCGCGGAGCTCGTCCTCCACCTCGTCGCTGAGCTCCATGGCGAGCTCCATGCTCTCGAGCAACCGCTCCTCGGCGTTGTCGGTGAGCAGCTCACGGGCGGCGTCGGCATCGCCGGCATCGAACAGCGCCTGCGCCTCTGCCTCGACCTCGTCGCGCTCGGCGAGCATCTCGAGCTCGAGCGACTCCAGCGCTCCGGTGACATCGGTGTAGAACTCGCCCGGCTCCTCGCACGCGAGGTACAGCAGCCGCTTGAACTCACGCGTGGCGTACCGCGTGCCCTCCTGGACCTGGTAGTCCTCGTCCAGGAACGTCGCCGCCGAGCCCGACGTCATGTAGCGGTGCTGGCGGAACTCCGGCGGCACCTCCTCGGCGCCGATCGGGATCGGCACGTAGGGGGTGGTGATCGAGCTGGTCGTGGCGGTCCACAGCGTCTGCAGCTCGTCATGCACATCGGGCCGCAGGTGGGCGACCTGGCCGTAGCCGGCGTGGTCGGTCGACCACCGGGGGTCGCGGACCAGCGCCATCATGTCGTCGACGCTCATGCCCCCGCGCTCCTCGGCGATCTGGCGGAGCTCCTCGGTGCGCTCCTCGGGGTCGCGGGCGTCCTGATAGAACTCCGGCGCGATGTAGTCCTCGGCGTCGGCGTCAGCGGGGTACTCGCCCACGCCGAAGACCTCGCGGAGGTCGAGGGTGTCGCCCTCGCCGTCCCACCAGCCCTGGTCCTCGGCGAAGTCGACGAGCTCGTCGCTGGCCTTGAAGTCCGGGTCGTCCTCGTGGTCGACCGGGAAGTCGCGGATGTAGCCGGGGTAGGACACGCGCACGTCGTCGGAACCCAGACGCTCGGCGGCCCACAGCTTCCCGTCGGGGTGGGCGTAGTTGATGAACACCCAGCCCTCGTCCTCGTCGGCGAACAGGTGAGAGTTGCCGCCGTAGGTCGAGAAGCCGTGCTCCTCCATGAGCTCGCCGACCACGTCGACGGCCGCCTCGGCGGAGTCGGCCCGCTCCATCGCAGCCCGCGCGAGGTCGGAGTACTGCGGGCCCTCCTGGGGCGCGGCGTCCTCGGCCATCTCCACCAGCTCGGGGCGCGACGGCGACCAGATGTCGCGGGCGGCCACGCCCTCCTCGTTCAGCCCGCCGTTGGTGAGCGGCGGCGGAAAGCCCGCGAACTCCGAGTACAGCGAGGAGATGTACTTGTAGGTCTCGTCAGCCTGGGGGATCTCTGTCAGCTCGCCAGGGATCCTCGCCTCGTCGGTGACGCCGACCTCGGTGGTCGCGCCCTCGGGATGGGTCTGGCGAGGGATGATCTCGATCCAGTGGCTGGAGGGCTCATGACCGAACCCGCCCAGCAGCGTGGAGCCGTCGTCGGTCAGGTCACTGCCGACGAAGAAGCCGATGCTCTTGGTCGGGGGCGGCTGCTGCTCCCCCTCATCCTGGTCAAGGGGCTCGGAGCCGTCGGCCGCACTCGGAAGCCCGTCCACTCCGCCCGGCAGCGCCAGGGTGGCCACCAGTGCGCCGGTCACCAGGCCCACCCCCAGCACGGTCAGGGTGCGCAGGCGTGCTGACTTGGTCACGTGACATCACTCCCACAGATGTCGCTGGTCCGCTGGCCCGCCTCCCGTGGTCCCCCGGAGAGGGGCCAGTCATCGAACGATGCCGAGGCAAGCACCTGTGCCCCCCGCCATGCAACCGCCCCCGGCGATCACCGCTAGCCCCAAGCCCTGCGCGTCTTGCCGCGAGGCTTCCCACGTCAGCGATCTGCGCGGCGCGAACGCGGCAGCCGCTTCACGGCGCTCGGCCGCCAGAGATGTGCGGTCGCTGCATGCCCTCCTGATGCAGCCGAGGCGCCGACGCCACGCGGTCCCGCCCAGCACAGCGCTCGCCCAGCCGATCTCGTCTCACGCAAGCACGGGCCGGGGGCCTCGCGAGCCCCCGGCCCTCTGTCAATCGCTCTCAAGCAGTCGTAGTCAGCCGAGACACCGACAGCGCAGCCGGCCACGTCCAGTGGCGCTGCGGCGATCGGAGCCGCCGCTGACGGCGCGCACAGCCAGCGCTATGAGCAGCAGGACGCCGGCAGCGCCGGCGACCACCCGTGGGGCGGGACGTGGTACGCCGCCTGCTCCCAACGTGGCCACCGCACCGCGCGGGCCGGTCAGGCGCACCTCGACGCCGGCGGCGCGAGCCGCGCGCAGGGCTGCCGGGAGCGTGCCGCCACCGACAGCCGAGCGCGTGAACCGCCACGGATGCTCGCTCACGAGCTCGAGCGAGGTGCCCCGACCGCGGAGGTGGGCGTCCACGTCGTCGACGCTGATGGCCAGATCGGCCTCCACCTGGATCTCGGGGCGCGCCTCCACGTCAGCCCTGCTGGTTCTTGTCGGTCGTGCTGATGCGCAGCGTCCCATCCAGCCGCCAGTGGGCCCGCGGGGCGTCAGCGCCGGTGTCGCGCGGCACCTCGACGATCATGTCCTTGAACGTGTAGTCGATGACCGCATCGTTGCCGGTGAGGTACGACCACATCTCCTTGCCGAGGTCGGTCCAGCTGGTGACCTCGCGCTCGTCGGGCTCTGCTGCCATGATTGCTCCTGTCGTCGGATGCCAGAAGGCTCCCCACTCTTAGCTTCGTTTAGCCTTGTCCGTGAGGGTTCTCGTCCTTGACGCCCAGGCCTGGCCGCCACGGCCCGGCGAGGCGCAGGCAGCCAGCGGCCGGAAGACCGCCGTGCACAGGCCAGGGCAGCGGGAAGCCACGGCCGCGACAGCGCCTAGGGTGCGCCGCCACGTGGGAAGGACCAGGGCGTGAGCCGCTTCCAGGGGCCGACCGCAGCCGAGACGCTGGACGCCGCCGGGCGCAGCGACACCGGGTTGCTGCGCCCAGCCAACGAGGACAGCTTCCTGTGCGAACCCCCGGTGCTGGCCGTGGCCGACGGGCTGGGTGGCCACCCCGCCGGTGACGTCGCCTCGGCGCTGGCGCTCGAGCCGCTGGCGCAGCTGGCCAGCCAGGCCCAGCAGGCCGTCGGCGCGCCCGCGTCCGAGGCCCTGGCCGAGGCCGTGCGGCGCGGCAACGACCGCGTGCACGCCGACGCGCAGGAGCACCCCGAGCGCTTGGGGATGGGCACCACGGTGACCGCAGCGCTGGTCGGCGAGCACACCGTGCAGCTGGCGCACGTCGGTGACAGCCGCGCCTACCGCTGGAGCCCCGAGGACGGCCTCACGCGCCTGACGCGCGACCACACCCCTACCGAGGAGGCGGTCGCCGCCGGTGCGCTGTCACCCGAGGAGGCGGCCCAACGGCCAGAGCGTCACGTGCTGCTGCGGGTGGTGGGCACCGACCCCGAGGTCGCGGTCGATGTCCCCGAGCCCGCGACCCTCGCCAGCGGCGAGATGCTGCTGCTGTGCTCCGACGGGCTGACCGAGCCGGTGGAGGAGCCCGTCATCGCCGAGATCCTGGCGAGCGCCACGAGCGCCGCCGACGGCGCCACGGCCCTGCTGCAGGCGGCGCTGGACCGCGGTGGCCCCGACAACGTCACGGTGGTGCTCGCTCGTCGTCGCTAGCGCCGCGTCAGGCGGCGTCCTCGTCGTCCGCCGCGGGGCCCTTGACCGACTCGACGACCTCGGTCATGACCGCCTCGGCGCTGTCGAGGTCCACCGCGGTGATCATGATCACCGAGTCGGTGTCGGGCGCCCACAGGGTGGCCACGCCCGCCATGCTCGAGCCGTGGACGACGGACTCGTCGGCGACCTCGGCCTCGCTGACCTCCTCGAAGAGCTCGCCGAGCCCGACCATCGCCCGCTCGCGCAGCCCGGCGGCGTTCTCGTCGGTGTCCACGCGCAGCAGGCTGATCACCGCCACGGGCTGGTCGTCGTCGGTGAGCTCGACGTGCTCGACGTCGCTGTAGGCGCCCTCGGCGGGCTCGAGGGCCTCCTCGAGGTCGTCGGTCAGCTCGGGGTCGGCGTCGCCGCTGGTGAGACCGTCGATCGCGGGGAAGTGATCATCGACCGGGGCCGGCTCGTCGGAGGGCTCGGGCAGTGAGGCCACGGTGCGCTCACTGCGGCTCTCCTCGCCATCCGCTGACCGCTCGGCGTCGAGGCCTAGCGGCACCAGCCCGAACGCGGCGCCCGCGCCCAGCGCGACGACACCAGCCGCCAGCACCGCCACCAGCAGAGGGCGACGCTCGGCGAAACGGGGGCTGCTGGCAGAGCCCTGCTCGCCGGTGGGCTCCTCGGTGGGTCCGGCCTCGTGCTCGCTCATGTCGTCACCTCGCTGGCGCTGAACACGGGGAAGGGCAGGGGCCTGGGTGCGGCGGCGCGGCGCGCGTCGCAGTAGGCGGCCAGCTCCTCGTAGACGGCCTCGCCGACCATGAGGCGCAGCTCGGCCTCCATCGTGCGGTAGACCGGCCCGTCGGCGACGAACGCCTCGGGCTGCTCGGTGCACCACCAGGCGAAGTCGGCCCCGCCGGGTCCCCACGCGCCGCGGTCGAAGCTCGTGATCGTGGTGGTCCACAGCGTCTCGCCGTCGTCGGCGACCCCCTCGTCGACCTCGCGCCGCAGCGGCACGATCCAGCAGACCTCGGGCTTGTGGGCGGTGTGGTGCTCGCCGTGAGCGACGCTGTAGTGGTGGAACGCACAGCCCGGGCCGGTCGGGAAGCCGCTGCGGTTGAGGAAGATGCAGGCGCCGTCACGCATGCGGGTGCGCCACGTGCCGTCGGGATCGCGTGCCGAGGCCCCGACACGCGCCACCTCGGCGTAGCGCATGATCCACTCGGGCCCCATCTCCTCGACCAGCTCTTCGATGCGCGCGCGCTCGTCGTCGTCCATGTAGTGGGCGCCCACGCGGCAGCAGCCGCGCTCGGGATCCCAGCCCGGGGCTGTGCCGGGGCACCCTCGGCCGTAGATGCACGTGTAGGAGGAGAGCAGAAAGCTCACATCGAACAGGAACCGCTGATGTCGATCGCTGGGATCGACGATGGACACCCAGTCTCGATCCAGCATTGACACCCACTGTAGGGCTTGGTGACCGGTGGGGTCGCGCGGGCATCCCGCTGCCGTGCCGCGTGTGCAGCGGTTGCGCGGCGACCCGGTGGCAATCGGTCATACTGCGGCCGCGATGTCTGATGATGCGCAACCGGTTCGGATCCTGTGGGGCCGCGTGGCCGCGCTGGCGGGCGTGGTGGCGGCCGCGTTCGTCCTGGGCCTGCTGCTCGGCGGCGGTGGTGATGCCGAGGACGAGCTCGCAGAGCTGCGCGGCGAGCTCGCCGAAGCGCGCGACGAGCGCGACGAGGCGCTCGAGCAGCTCGAAGCGCTCGCCGCCGACGACCCCGGCCCGGGCGATGACGAGGCGGACGAAGACGACGAGGCCGAGGACGGCGAGGACGCCGAGGACGCCGAGAACGGGGGCGAGGCCGAGACCGACGAGGCCGACGAGGACCCCGAGCTCGAGGAGGAGGACCAGGTGGCAGGCGACCCGGAGCCGGCCACCGACACCGAGCCCGACCCCGACGCGGGGCTGGTGCACACCGTGGAGCCCGGCGAGAGCCTCTATGGGCTCGCCGAGCGCTTCTACGGCGACGGTGACCAGTTCAGGCGCATCGCCGAGGCCAACGGGCTCGACCCCGCCGAGCCGCTGCCGGTCGGCAGCGACCTGGTCATCCCCGACCCCTAGCGGCAGGGAGCCAGCGGGCGCCGCCGCCGGCCCCCGAGATCGGTCGGCTCCGCCCGAGCGCCTCCCGGAACTCGATGGCAGGCGCGACCCGCTATCCTGCGACGAACCATCTGTCCGCGATCGCCACGCTTTCCGGGTGACCCGCCTGGGACCGTGCGCGATGTCCCGACCGCGGCGTTGGCCGTGCTGGAGGCCACCATGAGCGACGTCCCTTCCTACGAGCACCACGACCCGGAGGCGCAGGAGCAAGCCGGCTCCCAAGCCGAGGAGCCCACGGAGGAGCCCGAGTCCACCAGCAGCCCCGAGCAGGCACCATCCGAGGCTGCACCCGATGCGCCGTCTGCGCCGCAGGACGCGGCGCTCGAGGACGCACCCGGGGACGACGCTCCCGTGGAGGACGCGCCAGGGGACGATGCGGCAGAGGAGGCACCCGCAGAGGACGCGCCGCAGTCAGCAGAGGACGCGCCCGCCAAGGAGCTGACGGCCGAGACCGCAGAGGTCGAGGACACCGCGCCCGAGACCACCGGCGAGACCAGCGAGACCGCCGGGACGGGCGAGAGCAGCGAGACGGGCGAGGCCGACGAGGCCAAGAAGAAGCGCAAGAAGCGCAAGAAGAAGGAGCAGTCGGGGCCGACGGTCGCCGAGGTCGTGGCCCGCATCGGCACCTCCAACGAGGCCGTGCTGGCCTATGTGGAGTCGCCCGAGCCTCGCTGGCAGCGCCTGCCGCGCGCGGTGCGCGAGGAGCTCATCGCCGACCTGCCGGCGCCCACGGCTGCAGCGCTGCTCGGCCCGGCAGCCCTGGCACGCCACTTCGTCGCCTCCGCGGCCGGCGGTCGCTACCGCGACCTGTTCGCCCTGTGGACGCTGTTCTCGCGCCACCCCGAGGACTGCAAGCCCGAGCTGGCCGCCCGCGGGCAGGCGCTGGAGCGCGCCCGCCGCAACCTGCGGCTGGCCACCAAGATCGGGCTGTCAGGCCACGCCGGGCACGTCGCCGCCGACATCCAGCGCGCTGAGGGACTGATCTGGCAGTGGCTGCGGCAGGTGCTCGACGAGCATCTGCACATCGTGGGCGCTCGGCCGATCGTGGCGGCGGCGCTGTCGGGCGCTGACCCCGACGCGGAGATCCCGCTGCCCGCCGAGCCCTCTGCCGCGTGGCTGGCCGAGGCGGCGGCAGCACGCCAGGAGGGCCCGCTCCCGAGCGTCATCGAGGAGCGGCTCGGAGCCAACGTGCACCGCCTGCCGGCCACCATCAGCACGCTGCGCCTGGCGGCGACCCACTACCCCGACCGCATCCCGCACCTGCTGGACGCGGTCGACCTCGATGCGCCGGACGCGGAGGCGTTCCTCGCCTGGGCACGCGACCACGGCTACACCGACCGCCTGGTCGGTCGGCTGCGCGAGCGCCTGGAGGTCGTGGCCGGCCGTGACCGCGAGGAGGCACTGCGGCTGTGGCACCGCTGGCGCGAGCGCGGCGTGGATCTCGAGCTGCCCCAGCCGCTGCTGGCCGAGGGGCTGGGTGAGCTCGACCTGGCTCGCCCCGAGACCGCCCACCTGGCCAAGGCGCTGCTCGATCGCGGCGAGGACGTGGCGGTCCAGCAGCGCATCGAGGAGCTCGCGGCCCGGAACCGCCAGCTGGCCGAGAAGGCCTTCGAGGCCGCCACCAGCGCCGGCATCTGGGTGACGCTGCCAGCGGTCCTGGAGGCCAACCCGATCGTCAGGGACGGCACCCGGTGCCCGCGCTGCCACGCCTGGACGTGGGTGCGCCCCGGCCACGAGCAGCGGTGTCCCTGGCCCGAGTCGGAGCCGACCTCGGGTCCCGGCGACGACTTCGAGCTCGCTGCCGCCGAGGCCACCGAGCGGCAGTGATCGCCTGTAGGAGATGATGAGCGGCGATAGCGCAGGGCGGCCCGGCCCTCCGGCCGCCGCAGCACCCGGCACCGAGCGCGCCACGGGCCGCGAGGAGTTCCCGCAGGCGCAGGCGCGCACCCGGCGCTTCACGCTCGGCGCGCCACGAGACCTCCGGGTGTCCGGCGACGGGCGGCGGGTGCTGTTCCTGCGCGCGCTGGGCTCCACCGACCCCACGACCGCGCTGTGGGCACTGGATCTGGACACCGGCACGGAGCGCTGCCTGCTGGATCCCCGCGACCTGCCGGCTGACGCCAGCGACCTGCCGGCCGCCGAGCGGGCCCGCCGCGAGCGCGCCCGTGAGGCAGCCGAGGGCGTGGTGCGCTACGCGCTGGACGGTGAGGGGTCGTTGGCCGTGGCAGCGGTGGGGCCGCACGCCGCGGTGGTCGAGGTGGCATCGGGGCGGGCCTACCTGCCCTCGCTGCCAGGCCCCGTCACCGACCCGCGCCTGGACCCCACGGGACAGCGGCTGGCCTGGGTGCGCGAGGGTGAGCTGATGGTCTCCCACAGCGACGGCGACGACGCCAGCGTCCTCCTGTCGGATCCGGACAAGCCTGTCACCTGGGGGCTCGCGGAGTTCATCGCCGCTGAGGAGACGGGGCGCACCCGTGGCTTCTGGTGGGCGCCTGATGGGTCGGGGCTGCTGGCGGCACGCGTGGACACGAGCCCGGTGGCGACGTGGCACCTCGCCGATCCGGCCCAGCCGTGGCTCGTCCCGCAGACGATCCGCTACCCGGCGGCGGGCGCCACCAACGCCGAGGTGTCGCTGGGCCTGGTCGATCTGGAGGGCGCGGTCACCCCTGTCGAGTGGGACCGCGAGCGGCTGCCGTACCTGGCGCGCGTGGACTGGAGCCACGACCCGCCCCTGCTCGCGGTGCAGACCCGCGACCAGCGCCTGGTGCAGCTGCTGGACGTGGACACCATCAGCGGTGCGACGCGGGTGCGCAGCGAGCTCACCGATCCGCACTGGGTCGAGCTGTGCGACGGCCTGCCGCGCCGGCTGCCGGACGGCCGGGCGCTTGCCTGGCGCGACGTCGACGACGTGCGGCGCCTGTGCATCGACGAGGTGCCGATCGGCCCGCCCGATCTGCACGTGCGCGGCCTCGTCGACGTGGTCGATGGCGCCGCGCTGGTCAGCACCGCCGAGGACGATCCCACCGCGCGTCCGCTGTGGTGGGTGCCGCTCGACGACGGCGAGGCCCACCGCCTCACCCCCCGCGACGGCATCCACACCGGTGCCGCAGCGCACGGCACCACCGTGGTGGCCCGCGCCACCCTGGAGTCCACCCGCACCACGGTGACCGCCGAGCGCGGGGGCTCGCGCCAGCCGATCACCAACCACGCTGCCGCACCGCCGCTGGAGCCCGCCGTGCGGCTGCTGCGCCTGGGACGGCGGGACCTGCGCGCCGCGCTGCTGCTGCCCCACGGGCACGCGCCCGGCGACGGCGCGCTCCCGGTGCTGCTGGACCCCTACGGCGGGCCGCACGCCCAGCGGGTCCTGCAGTCGGGCTCGGCCTTTGGCACCTCCCAGTGGTTCGCCGAGCACGGCTACGCGGTGCTGGTGGTCGACGGGCGCGGCACGCCCGGCCGTGGCGCCGCCTGGGAGCGCACGGTCGCCGGGGATCTCGCCGGCCCGGTCCTCACCGACCAGCTCGACGCCCTGGACGCAGCAGCCCAGGAGCTGCCAGACACCCTCGACCTGACGCGGGTCGGCATCCGCGGCTGGAGCTTCGGCGGCTATCTCGCCGCGCTGGCCGTGCTGGAGCGACCCGACCGGGTGCACGCCGCCGTCGCCGGCGCGCCGGTCACGGACTGGCGCTGGTACGACACGCACTACACCGAGCGCTACCTCGGCACCGATCCCGACGCCGAGGCGTATCGACGCTGCAGCCTCGTGGAGCGCGCGAGCGCGCTGCGCCGCCCCCTGCTGCTGGTGCACGGGCTGGCCGACGACAACGTGGTCGCGGCCCACTCCCTCCAGCTGTCGGCGGCGCTGCTGGCTGCCGGGCGCCCGCATCGGATGCTGCCGCTGACCGGCGTGACGCATATGACGCCGCAGGAGGAGATCGCCGAGCACCTGCTGCTGCTGCAGCGCGACTTCCTGGACGAGGCACTGAGCGGCTGAGCCCAGGGCGGGACCGGTGCGCCGCGCACGTGGCGGCGCTCGAGCAGACCGGCCCGGAGCGGGTGATGGCGTTCAGGGTGGGCAGCCGTGGCGGGCGCTGCGCCTTGGGGCGTGATGCCCGCCGGGACGGCTACGCTCCTCCCGGCGAACCCACCGCCGCGCCTGACACGCCGAGGGGGTCCGCGCCACCACCGACGAAGCAGGACGTGATGATGCGCTACCGCACGCTGGGACGCTGGGGCGTCCAGGTCAGCGAGATCGGGCTGGGCTCGTGGCTCACCTACGGCGGCACCGTCGAGGAGGACGCTGCGATCGCCTGCATGCACCGGGCCTACGAGCAGGGGGTCAACTTCTTCGACACCGCCAACGTGTACGAGCGGGGCCGCTCTGAGGAGGTCGTCGGCAAGGCGATCGCGGGGTGGCCGCGTGACGCGATCGTGCTGGCCACCAAGGTGTACGGCCCGATGTCGCCGCCGGATCAGCCCTGGCCCAACGACCGTGGGCTGTCGCGCAAGCACGTCCACGAGCAGTGCGAGGCGAGCCTGCGGCGCCTGGGCACCGACCGGATCGACCTGTACCAGTGCCATCGCTACGACACCGCCACGCCGCTGGAGGAGACCTGCCGGGCGATGGACGACCTCGTCAGCGCCGGCAAGATCGTCTACTGGGGCGTCAGCGAGTGGTCGGCCGACCAGATCAGCCACGCGGTGAGCCTGTGCCGCGCGCACGGGTGGGCCGAGCCGGTCAGCAGCCAGCCGCAGTACTCCGCGCTGTGGCGCGAGCCCGAGCAGCGCGTGCTGCCGACGTGCGCCGACCGCGGGCTCGGCAACGTCGTCTGGTCACCGCTGGCGATGGGGATCCTCACCGGCAAGTACCGCTCGGTGGAGGATGTGCCGCCTGACAGCCGTGCCGCCGGCGAGGGCGTGGCGTTCATGCAGCGCTACTTCACCCAGGAGGTCCTCGACGCCGTCGCCGAGGCGCGCGCGGTGGCCGAGGAGGCCGGCGTGGAGCTGGCCCAGCTGGCGCTGCGCTGGGTGCTGCGCCGCCCCGAGGTGTCCAGCGCGATCGTGGGTGCCACCAAGCCCCACCACGTCGACGCCAACGTGGCCGCCGCCGACCTGGATCTCGACGCCGAGGTGCTCGACCGCTTCGACGCGGCGCTGGCCGGGGTCGCCGCGAGCTGACCGCACCCACCTCGCGAGTGCGTACGATGCGTTCATGAGCATGCGAGAGCGCATCGAGACCGACCTGAAGACCGCCATGAAGGCCCGCGAGTCCGAGCGCACCACGACGCTGCGCTCGGTGCTGGCCGCGATCAAGAACCACGAGGCCGAGAAGGGCACCCAGGGCCAGACCTCCGATGAGGTGGTCATCGAGCTCATCGGCAAGGAGTCCAAGCGTCGCGCGGAGGCCGCACAGGCCTACGAGGAGGGCGGGCGGCCCGAGCTGGCCGAGAAGGAGCGCCGCGAGGCGGAGATCCTCCAGGCCTACCTGCCCGAGCAGCTCTCCGAGGCCGAGATCGCCGAGGCCGTGGACGCCGCCATCGCGGAGGTGGACGCCCAGGGCCCCCGCGACATCGGCAAGGTCATGGGCGCGGTGATGCCCAAGGTCAAGGGCCGCGCCGACGGCACGCGCGTCAACGCGGTGGTGCGCGAGCGCCTCGGCGGGTGACTCCCGCGCGGGCCGCCCCGCGACGTCACGACGTCACCGCACGTGGCGCGCCAGGAAGTCGCGCAGCATCGGGCCGGTGACCCGTGGGCGCGTCATGTGCACCTCGTGGCCGCCGCCGGGCACCACGCCCTCCTCGACCGCCGAGCCCCACACGGCTTTGAGCTGCTCGTGGTGCGTCGGGTCCAGCGCGGGATCGCGGTCGCCGCGCACCAGCAGCCGTGGGCAGTCCAGCGCGGCCAGCCGCTGCACCTCCACCGGCTGGTGCATGCCGCTGGCGTCGCGGCGCACCACGTCCTTCCACGCCTCGGGACCGCCCTGGGGCGCGTGGTAGCGCGCGAGCGTGCGCGCCCACAGCGGCCGCTCGGCCTCCATCCAATCGGGATCGAAGAAGGCACGCCAGGGACCCAGGCCGGCGTGCTCGTGCAGGCTCGTGCCGATCAGCCCCAGCGCCGCGAAGCGCTCGGGGGCGCGGGCGGCAAGGTGCAGGGCGGCGTGGCCGCCCAGCGAGAAGCCCACGACGGCCACGGGCCCTCCCAGGGCGTCGATCTGCTCGGCGATCGCAGCGACCAGCACCTCGAGGTCGTAGCGACCGTCGGCGGGCAGCAGGCTGCGACCGTGGCCGGGCAGGTCGGGCACCACCAGGCGCCAGCGATCGGACAGCTCGCGCACCACCATGCGCCAGTGGTAGTCGCCGGTGCCGGTGCCACCGTGCAGCAGCACCACGGGAGGGCCGTCAGCGGGCCCGTGGACGTCGGCGTGCATGGCGGCCGAGCCTACTCGCGCGCTGCGCTCGCGCCGCCACGGGGGCATCCTTGCGCCTCGTGGCGCACGCCTCGTGGCGCACGCCTCGTGGCGCGCAGCACCGGGCGCGCGGCACCGGGCCCGCGACCCGCGCGCGCCGCACACCCCCGCCCCCGCACCGCTGGATGCACCCATGTCGCTGCAGGTCGGCATCGTCGGGCTGCCCAACGTGGGCAAGTCGACGCTGTTCAACGCGCTGTCGGCCGCGGGCGCGCACGCGGCCAACTACCCCTTCGCCACGGTGGATCCCAACGTCGGGGTGGCCGCGATCCGCGACGAGCGCCTCGACACCCTGGCCCGCCTCGCTGGCTCCGCCAAGGCAGCGCCGGCCACGATCCGGTTCGTGGACATCGCCGGGCTCGTGTCGGGCGCCAGCGAGGGCGAGGGGCTCGGCAACCAGTTCCTCGGCCACATCCGCGACGTCGACGCGATCGTGCACGTGGTGCGCTGCTTCGCCGATGACGACGTGGTGCACGTGCACGGCGCCCTCGATCCCACCGGCGACGCCGACGTGGTGCGCACCGAGCTGCTGCTGGCCGATCTGCAGACCGTCGAGCGGCGCCGTGAGCGCGCCCAGCGCACGGCTCGCACCGGCGATGCCGACGCCGCCGCCGAGGTCACCGCCCTCGACGCGCTCGCCGAGCACCTCGGAGCCGGCCAGCCGGCACGCACCCTGGCCATCGACCCCGACGTGCGGGCCCGCTGGCGCCACCTCGGGCTGCTGACCGACAAGCCGGTGCTCTACGTCGCCAACGTCGCCGAGGACGATCTGCCGTACGGCAACGCCCACAGCGCGGCCCTGGCCGAGCGCGCCGCCGCCGAGGACGCCGAGTGCGTCGTGGTGTGCGCCGAGGTCGAGGCCGAGCTGATCGCCCTCGAGCCCGACGAGCGGTCGGAGTACCTGGACGCGCTCGGCCTGCAGCACAGCGGGCTGGACCGGGTCGTGACCGCCGCCGAGCGGCTGCTGGACCTGGTGCGCTTCTACACCGCCAACCCCAACGAGGCGCGCGCCTGGCACGTGCCCGCCGGGTCTCGCGCGCCGCGCGCAGCCCGCGAGATCCACTCTGACATGGAGCGCGGCTTCATCCGCGCCGAGGTCATCAGCTTCGAGGACTACGCGGCGCACGGCAGCGAGCAGGCCGTCAAGGACGCCGGACGCCTGCGCGTGGAGGGACGCGACTACACGGTGCAGGACGGCGACGTGCTGCAGGTGCGGTTCAACGTGTGAGACCCGCTGCGGCGCTCACGGCCGCGGTGGACGCCCGCGCACCGGCGGGAAGTCGAACGGGTAGCCGCGCCGGGGCTCGCTGACCTCGGTGAGGCGCTGGGCGGCCTCGTCGGACAGCGACGTGGTCGCGCCCTCGAGGACCGCGTCGAGCTGCTCGGGGCGGGTGGCGCCGATGATCGGGATGACGTCGGCATCGCGGCGCAGCCAGGCGATGGCCACGCTGGCCGGTTCGACGCCGTGCTCGGCGGCGATCTCCACCAGCGCGTCGCGGGTGTCCCAGGCCCGGTCACCGAGGTTGTCGACGAACTGGGCGAACCGGCCCTTGCCAGCAGCGTCCTCGTCGCGGCGGTACTTGCCGGTCAGGAACCCGGCGGCCAGCGGCGACCACGCGAGGATGCCCATCCCGTTGGCGCGCGCGGCCGGCAGCGTCTCCAGCTCGATCTGGCGCTCGACGAGGTTGTATTGCGGCTGGAGGCTGGCCACCGGCTCCCAGCCGTGACGCTCGGTCAGGCGGGCGGCGCGCTCGAGCTGCCAGCCCACGAAGTTGGAGACCCCGACGTAGAGGATCTTGCCCTCGTGCACCAGGTCGTCGAGGGTCGACAGGGTCTCCTCCAGCGGCGTGGTCGGGTCGAACCGATGCAGCTGGTAGAGGTCGAGGTAGTCGGTGCCCAGCCGCCGCAGGCTCGCCTCGACGGCCTGGCGCAGGTGCCGGCGGCTGCCCGAGCGATCGTTGGGCCCCTCCCCCATCGGCCCGTAGGCCTTGGTGGCCAGCACGACCTCATCGCGCTCGCTGGCGAGGATGCGGCCGAGGATCTCCTCGCTGCGCCCCTGGTTGTAGATGTCGGCGGTGTCGAAGAAGGTCCCGCCTGCCTCGCGGTAGCGCTCGATGATCGCGCGGCTGGTGGCCTCGTCGCAGGGCTCGCCGAAGGTCATCGTGCCCAGCGACAGCTCGCTGACCACCAGGCCGGTGCGGCCCAGATACGTCTGCTCCATCGGTGCGGCTCCCCTCGGCGCGGGTCGGGCAGAGGCGCGCCGAGGAGGCCAAACCTAGTCGCGCGGTGCGGGCCGCCGCCCCGCGCGGCGCCGCAACGGCTAGGAGGAGACCAGGGTGACGTTCACGATCGGCGGCTCGTCATCGCCCTGCTGCACCATGACGTGACCCTCCCAGCCGTGGCCCTCGACCGCGACGTGGCGCTGGCTCATGCCCTCGACCGTCATCTCCGCCTCCTCCTCGACGTCCCAGCCGGCGTCGGGCAGCTCGTCGGCGAGGAACGCCTCGAGCGTGGCCAGGTCGTCCTCGGCCACGAGGGTCACTTGGATCTGCTCACCGTCGTCGTCAGTGCCGGCCATGGACATCTGGACCTCGCCGTCGGGCAGGGGCATCTCCTCGGGGAACGCGTCGGGCAGCTCGCCGCCGCCCATCTCGACGTCGCCGTCCTCGCCCGTGGCGCTGAACCCCTCCTCGTCGAAGCGGACCTCGCCGTCCTCGGTCTCGATGCTCATGCCGTCCTCGTCCATGTCGAGGTCGACGTCCTCATCTGCGGCCTGCCCAGCCACCTCCTCCATGAGGCGCTCGCCGGCGCTGTCACCGAAGCCGCACCCAGCTGCGGTCAACGCGAGCACCAGCAGCAGCGGAAGCACGGGTGAGCGGTGCATGGTTCCTCCTCATCGACGCCGTGATGCGCCGCAGGACCGCGACGCCATGGGGGGATCAGGCCACCCGGCACCGTGACGCTGTCGTTCGAGCCACGGCCGCGCTGATCCGCTCGTTCGCTGACGATACGCCAGAGCGCGCGGGGGCGCGAGGGCGTGCGCGCGACGTGACAGCCGCGTGAGAGCGGGCTTGCACGACCACGACACCCGCGCCAACCCGCCTGCTGCTCTCCCTCCCCACGACCGTCCTGTCCAGGTATGATCAGAGTGCATCACAGGGGTGTCCCGGCACTGGCGACCAGGAGCACCCGAAGCGCCGAGGGGCCTTCGGGATCAGCGGTCCCCGCACCGGTGCGAGCGCTGCCGCGCGCAGCAGGAGGAGGGGGGCCATGGGCCGCTCTGTCGTCATCATCAACGGCGGGATCGAAGAGCACAGCACGCGGGCCGCCTCGGACTTCGTGCGCGCGGTCACCGAGCACCTCGACCTGAGCCTGGAGCGCTACGGACCGCGTGCGGCCCAAGGCGGCGAGTACCGCCGGCTGCAGCGCAGCATCACCCCGGATGCGCTGCTCGAGACCTGGCCGCAAGCCGACCTGGCACGCGTGCTGGGCCCGGGTGCTGCCCGAGGCGATGACGTCGCCAGCCTGCGCGAGGCCCGCAACGCCTAGCGCTGCGCCGGTCCAGCAGCCGCCGGGCGGTCGCGGCCGTAGGTCAGCCGGCGCCACAGGCGCTCCAGCGGCCCGCGGCCCAGACGCCGCTGCCACAGCGTGGTGACCACGAGCAGCACCACCCAGATGCCCGCCACCACGCCGAGCGCCTGCACGCCATCGACCTGGCCGTACAGGCTGAAGCCGGTGGACAGCCCGAAGCCGGTGAACAGCCCAGTGGCTAGCACGCTCTGGAGCACGTAGCCCGACAGGGCCATGCGGCCCGCGTCACGCAGCGGTGCCAGCCTGGCGAGCACGCCGGGGCGCAGGCACAGCAGCGCCAGCCCCGACAGGTAGCCCACCGCGAGCAGCGGAGCGCCCGCGATCTGCCCCAGCGTGGCGCCGAGCAGCGCGAGCCCACCGACCTCGGGGTCGGGGCCCACCGCGGCGCCGCCCAGCGCGCCCGCGAAACCCACGGGGACGTTGGCCACCAGCCCGACCGGCAGCGCCACCAGCGCGATGCGGCGCAGCAGCCACCGGTGGCCGTGCAGGTCAGCCAGGATGCCTGCCTTGCCGACGGCGAAGCCGAGCAGGAACAGCGCCAGCACCCAGGGTGCGAGCAGGATCTGTCCGGACTGCACCAGCAGCGCCTCCCAGGCGCGCGCCTGCAGCTGGTCGCCGAGCCCGCCCTCGGTGTAGGCGGCCACGGCCTGCTCGGCGCGCTCGGCGAAGAAGCCCTCGACGGCGGCGGTGACCGGATCATCAGCGGGCTGTGGTGCGGCGCTCTCGACGGCGGCTCCCAGCGCGGTGAAGCCCACGACCAGGACCAGGTAGACCACCAGGATGCCGCCGGCCCACCACAGCAGGGTGCGCACGCGCGCCAGCGCGAACGGCAGGAGCAGCAGCCCCGCGATGCCGTACACGAAGAGGATGTCGCCGGCGAACAGCAGCAACATGTGAACCAGGCCGAACACCAGCAGCCAGGCGTAGCGCTTGGCGAGCAGCCCGCGGGCCGCGTGGCCGCGCGCCACAGCGCGCCCGGCGATCACTGCCGCGCCGACGCCGAACAGGATCGCGAAGCTCGACAGGAACTTGCCTCCGGCCAGCCACCCGACCGTGAAGCTGACGATCTCCTCGGCCGGGGTGCCCGCCACCTCCTCGCCGGCCAGCAGCTCGTAGAGCGCTGGCCCGCGGAACAGCTCGATGTTGACCAGCAGGATCCCCAGCAGCGCGAACCCGCGGAGCACATCGAGGGCGTCCACGCGCTCGGAGGCTGGCACCGGTGCCAGTGCTCCTTTGGCTGGGTCGCCAGGAGCTGCCACGACTGTCCCCCTGTCGTTGGCGCTGCGGTGACGCGGCGCCCGCAGCCTAACCCCAGCGCCGCTGGTCGCGGCGGTCGGGCCCGCTTGCGCTGCTGCGGCCCGACCAGCGCGGCGCTGGCCTGGACGGCGCGGCGGCGGTGCTGCTGGGCTCTAGGTGGCTGGCGGTGCGCGGCGATGGCGCGTCTCCGGCCTGGTCGACTCCTCTCTGGGGAGGAGAGCGACCTGGCACCTCCGCATGGGGACGGCGCCCGCGAGCGCTCGGACACTCCCCTTCGTCACCCGACGAAGGGAGCTCGAGATGGACACGCCGACGATCACCCGCACCACGGACGCAGCTGCCGCACCTTCCCCGACCCAGCAAGGCGAGCCGAGGGGTGCGGCCCGAGCGTGGCTCCTGGTCGTCGTGGGCGCGGCGACGCTGCTCGGCGCCGTGTGGTGGGGCGCTTCGACGGTGATGGGCTTCGACGACGTGGTGTCGGGCTGGGACCGCGGGAGTGCCTCTGGCGCGCTCGTGGTCGATGTGGGGAAGTCGCACGTGCGAGGCGTGCTGACCAAGCTGGGGCGACGCGACCGCGTTCACGCGGTCGTCTACGCCTACGAGCACGGCCTTGCCTCGCCACAGCTACATCGACGACGTCGAGGGCGACAGCGTCGACGACTGGGACGCGGACGATCCGCTTGCGACGTACGCGGATGGGTGGCTCGCCGGCGGCGGCCTATTCCAGGGCGAGGTCGTCTAGCCGCGCCGTGTCGGCAAGCGCACGGGCGGCGGCGATCACCAGCGGCACCGCCAGCACCCCGCCGGTGCCCTCCCCGAGCCGCAGGCCGAGGTCGAGCAATCCCTGCTGGCCAAGCGCGGCAAGGCCGGCTGCTGCGCCGGGCTCGGGTGAGCGGTGCCCGGCGATGAGGTGGTCGACGACCGTGGGTGCTGCGGTGACAGCGAGCAGTGCGGCGGCGACGCTGGACACGCCGTCGAGCACCACCGGCACGCGCCGGGCGGCGCATGCGAGCGTCGCACCGGCAAGAGCGGCGTGCTCGAGCCCGCCGACGGCTGCGAGCACACCCAGCGGATCGCGGGGGTCGGGACGGTGTCGTGCGCGGGCGGCCTCGACGAGCGCGGCCTTGCGCTCGGGCGCGGTGGGGTCGGAGTCGGTGCCCGGCCCGGTGACCTCGCTGGCGGGGCGCCCCGTGAGCGCGGCGAGCAGCGCTGCTGCGGTGGTGGTGTTGCCCAGCCCCATCTCCCCGTGCACCAGCAGGTCGACTCCCGCTGACAGCAGCCCGTCGGCGGCGTCGGCGCCGGCGAGCATCGCGCGGGCTGCCTCGTCGCGGCTCATGGCCGGCTCGCGGGTCCAGTCGGCGGTGCCAGCACGCACCCGCGCCGCGGTCAGCGCCGGATGGGGCTCGGGAGCGGTGGCACAGCCCACGTCGAGCACCTGCCAGCCGGCGCCGACGGTGCGGGCCAGCGCACCGAGGCTGGCCGTGCCGGCGGCGATGCGGGTGGCCATCACCTGGGTCACCGTCTGCGGCCACGGGCTGACCCCATGCGCGTGGACCCCGTGATCGGCGACGCACACCAGCACCGCCGGCAGTGCTGGGGTCGGGGGCGGACAGCGGCCGCTGCTGCCTGCCAGCTGCACCGCCAGCGCCTCGAGGCGCCCCAGGCTGCCGTGTGGCTTCGCCAGCTGCGCGTTCCGCTCCGCCGCTGCCTGCCGAGCCCGCCGATCAGCGGGCTCGACGCGGCCTGCGAGCGCGGCGACGCGGTCAGCGGCGGGCCGGCTCATCGGCACGGCCCCGAGGACGAGGGCGGCACGTCCGCCGCGAGGCAGGAGTGCGCCTCCAGCGTCGTCATGTGCCAGCCCCTGGCAGCGCGGGTGAGCACCAGCCCGCCGGCGTGCGGGGCGCCCAGCGCGAACGCGTCGGCAGCGTCGAGACCACACAGGTGGCCGGCAGCCAACCGCAGCGGGCCGGCGTGGGTGACCGCCACCACCGTGGCAGCGGGACCCTCGGCCAGCGCCACGAGCGCCCGGGCCGCTCGCGCGCGCACGTCGGCCATCGGCTCGGCCCCAGGCGGGGTGAACGCCAGGTAGCTGCCGACGTCCTCGGTGACCCCTGCGGGAGCCTCCGCCCACAGCTGCGCCCACGGCCGCCCCTCCCACTCGCCCCAGTCGCGCTCGGCCAGCCGCGGCTCGATCAGCGGCTCATGGGTCCACACCGCCGCCGTCTGACGAGCGCGCCGGGCCGGCGAGGCGACCACCAGCGCCGGCGAAGCGCCAAGGACCGCATCGCTGCGCTGGCGGGCACGCTGCGCCTGGGCGCGCCCCTCGCGGGTCAGCGGCGGATCGAAGCGCACACCCGCGCAGCAGCCGTCGGTGGCCGCCTCGCCGTGGCGCACCAGCACGATCGTCGTGCTCACAGCAGCTCGGCCTGTGCCAGCGCGCTGACCAGCGCGACCACGGCCAGCAACACCAGCTGCACCGTGGCGCCCAGCGCATCGCCGGTGACACCGCCGAGCTTGCGGGACAGCACCACCCGCCAGCCGGCCACGACGGCCACCGCCAGCAGCGCCGCGGCCAGGCCCCACCACGCCAGCGTCGAGGCGAGCACCACACCGACGGTCACCGCCACCACCACCAGGCCGAGCGGACCGACCCGCCCGGCCACATCAGCGCTGGAACCGCCTGTCACCGGCGCGAGCCACCGCACCATCAGCACGATGCCCGCGCGCCCCAGCACATGGCCGGCCAGCAGCGCCGCAGCGAACGCGAACACGTCGAGCGGCGCCAACAGTGCGACCTGCAATCCCAGCGAGGCAACCAGCGCCACGGTGCCGTAGGTGCCCAGCCGGCTGTCGCGCATGATCGCCACGCGCTGCTGGGGGTCCCAGCCGCCCCACAGGCCGTCGCACGCATCAGCCAGGCCGTCCTCGTGGAACGCCCCGGTCAGCACGACGGTGACCAGCACCGCCGCCGCCGTGGCCGCCGGCGCGCCCCACAGCGGCTCAGCAGCCGCCCGCACGCCGATCCCCGCACCAGCGATGAGCGCACCCACCAGCGGGAACGCCGCCGAGGCCCGCGTCAGGTCGCCGTGGCCGACACCGACCCATCCCAACGGCAGACGCGTCAGAAACGCCAACGCGATCAACAGGACACGCAGCGGCTCGGCCAGCCCCCAGCCGCGATGCTGCACCTCGGCACCATCCATGCTCACCATGCAACCACACACCCCTGCCGTCACGGCAGGAGCGAGCACGATGGCACCTCCCCGGTCCCAGGGGTCGGCGCACCCCTGGCCAGGTCGAGGGCGACACCGTCGAGCTGACCGACCGGCACTGCCAGGTGACTACCGACGGTCGCCATTGACTCCGGGGCCGCGTAGCAGCGGCGCGGCGCGAGAGCGGCGGACCGAACCAACCGGGTGTTGATCGAGCCCACCGAGGCTGTTACGCCTTACGGCGGCTCGATCGATCCGGTCGGGCGCGCGACGGCTCAGGGCCTGTCGGCAGCTCGGTGCGCATCGCGACCCACGCAGGCGGACGGATCAGGAGGGCTCGGTCATGCCAATCCCCACAGAGAACGTCGGCTCGTTGCCCCGTCCTGTGCGCTTGCAGCAGGCCCTCGCGGCCTACGACGCGGGTGAGATCGACCGTGAGGCACTCGTCGCCGAGCAGGACGCGGCGTGTCGGGACTCCATCAAGCGCATGGAGGCGACGGGCCAGCCCATCGTCAGCGACGGCGAGCAGCGCGCGTCGAGCTTCGCGACCTACCCGCTCATCGAGACGCTCGGCGGCACCGGGCTCGCCGACAACCTCGCCCCCGACGGGCAGCTCTTCGCGGTCTTCGACGACGGGCACCACCGCCAGCTGCCGCGCCTGACGAGCGGGCCGTTCCGCTACCAGACCTACGCCGCGGAGTTCGTCGAGCAGGCGGTGCCGCTGGCGAGCAAGCCAGTGAAGCAGGCGGTCATCGCCCCATCGATGATGATGCTGCTGTACCCGCTCGACGAGGAGCTCCCCGGCTATCCGCGCGAGCAGTTCCTCGCCGACCTGTGCGACGAGACCGAACGTGACATCCGCCAGGCGTTCACCGCCGGCGCGTCGCGCGTGTCGATCGACTTCACCGAGGGGCGGCTGGCGAACAAGAACGACGCGCGCAATCCCTGGACCGGCCGGGACATGCTCCAGGAGTTCATCGACCTGAACAACCGCGTGCTCGACCGCTTCACCGCCGAGGAGCGCCAGCACATCGGGCTGCACACCTGCCCCGGGGGAGACATGGACTCGGTGCATTCGGCGGACGTGCCCTACGAGCAGCTGCTCAGCCGGATGTTCGAGATCAACGCCGGCTACTTCTTGATCCAGTGCGCGAGCGAGCGCGACCGCGAGGAGGTCTACCGCCTCTGTGGGCGGTACAGCCGGGACAACGCAAACGGCGTCCCGCAGGTCTGCTTCATGGGCGTGATCGACCCGTTGAACCCGAGCGTCGAGACGCCCGAGCAGGTGCGCGACGACCTCGTCACCGCCGCGCGGCACATCCCCATCGAGCGGCTCGGCGCCACCGACGACTGCGGCTTCTCCCCGTTCTCGATCGACGAGAAGCCCAAGCACGGCTCGCCCGACTTCGCCCGCGACATCGCGTTCCAGAAGATCGCAGCACGCGTCGAGGGCACAGCGATGGCCTCCGAAGAGCTCGGAGTCTGACCCCGCAGCATCCCAGTCGACGCGCCGGCCGCCCGGACGAAGTCGGCGAGGCCGCGGGCCGCTCACCGGCCGGGTTCCGAGGAGGCCGAGCACTGCGAGCAGGACCCGGTACCGGCGCAGCGGACAGACAGGAGGCCAACGCGGCTGAACGCACCCCCGCTGTGCTGGCACCGGGGGCACCTCACCTCGTTCGTGGCCGGTGAGACCGTCGCCGGCCGCAACGTCCGGCGGGACGCAGCCTCACCACCGACAGGGGTACGCGGCGCCCAGGGCTGCGCGGGGCAGCGCGGGTCAGCGCTCGTAGGTGGAGCACACCTCGCGCAGGTCGGTGTAGACCGGTTGGCCGGTGATCACCTGGTGGAGCTGCTCAGCCCACTCCCGGGTCGCAGCCCGATCGTTGTTGCGCTGTGCCTCCTCCTCGGACGAGAAGTCGACCTCGATGATGTGCCGTCCGTGTGCGTCGTCGGAGAGCACGCGGCTCCCCCGGTAGCCGGGAGCCACGCCGGCTTGCTCGGCGTCCCACTTGGCCAGCAGCGTGTGCAGCGTGCCGTCGTCGGCGCCATCGACGGTGATGATCTGGGTGAACGACATGCCATACCTCCCTGGACGTAAGTGCGGTCGGCGACCGGGGCTGCTGCGCCACGGTCGTATCTCGTAGGACGCGCCGCGACGCGCGGCTATTGCACCGGGAGGCGGGCCCGCGTGGACCTGCCCCTACCCCTGGCCACTGATGGGCGTGGCGCGCGTGGTAGGGGGAGTGCCCCGAGACGTCGCCACCGATGACTGATAGGCCGAGCCGGCCTGTGTTGCGGGCTGGCGGACGGTCTCGTCGTCGGTGGGGGCCGGTGCCGCGACGGCGTCGTGGCTGTCAGGAGGCGACAGCGGGCCTGGTGGCGCGAATGATCGCTGCGTGCAACCCGTCGGCGACCTCGTGGGTGAGGAGCACCGCGATGTCACCGAAGCCGACGCTGGTCAGGCCCTCGCGGTACTCGCTGACCGACAGCGCCCCGGCGAGGCAACCGACGTAGTCGCCGCGCGCAGCACGCGATGCATCTCGGCCAGCACAGCGGGCTCGTCGACCGACAGGTTGATGACGCAGCTGGACACGATCACGTCGATGCTGGCCTCGGGCAGCAGGATCGCCTCGATGTGGCCCTTGAGGAACTCGACGTTCGTGGCGCCGGCCGCGGCAGCGTTGCGGCGTTGCGCGAGGCGGTCAGCGACCCGGTGGGACCCTTCGACTGGTGAGGCGCAACGCTGCTGCGCGCGGGCGTCCCGGCATCTCGTGGCATCAGGCTTGGACCACCTGCGGCTCGGCCTCGATGAGGTGGGCGAGGTGGGCCGAGTCGCGAGCGTAGCGCTGCAGCTCGTGCTCGTACTCCTTGCGTCCGCGGTGCAGCCATGACAGGACGGTGCCCTGGGCGACGCCGAACATCCAGGCGACGTGCGCGGTGGTCATGCCCTCCATGTGCACCAGCACCAGGGGCACGCGATGCCGCGGCGACACGCGTTCGAGCACCCGCCACACCTCCTCCTCCTCGAGCTGCGCCAGCAGCTCGGGGGCCAGCCGATCGAGGTATGTCCACCGTGAGGGGTCGCGTGCTGGTGTGGCCTGCACGGCCCCGTGCTGCTCGTGAAGCGGCTCGAGGGTGGGCAGTCCCGCTGCTCGACGGCGGTGATCGCGGATGCAGTTCAGCAGGATCTGGCGAAACCACGCCGGTGCAGCGGCCGGATCGCGAAGCCGGTCGAATCCTCGGTGGGCCTTGACCAGGCACTCCTGCACCACGTCGTCGGCCTGATCGCCGAGGTGGCGACGCGCCAGCGCATACAGCCACGGCAGCTGGTCGCGCGCCGCAGCGTCGAACGCGGTGCTAGCGCCCTCGTCCACGCGTCCCTCCCTGTCAAGAGGGTCGGCTGCAGCACGGGCGCGTGTCAAGGGGGTCGGGGCAGCCCCATCCCCCGCAACTGGACGCGCGAGCGAGGGGCGCGCCCTGCCCCAGCGGGTCAGCCTGGCTTGCGCGCGCAGAAGGGATAGCCATACACCTCGAAGGCTCGAGCCTTCGCCTCACCGGGGGCCTCACCGAAGGTGTCGACCGCCTCACCGATCCGCACCTCGACGAACCCGGTGTCCTCGAGCATCCGCCGCCAGCCTGCACACGGCAGGCCACCGGCGATTCACCCGGTCCACAGGTCGATCTCGGCGACCGCCTCCTCGGGCACCTCGACACCGTTGGCGATGTCCCCGAACTGCAGCCACCCGCCTGGGGCCAGCACGCGGTGGGCCTCCTCGAACACCGCCCGCTTGTCCGGGCACAGGTTGAACACGCCGTTGGCGATCACCACATCCGCCCAACCGTCGGGCACCGGCAGCGACTCCGCCAGCCCCTCACGGAACTCGACATTGCCAAGGCCCAGTCGCCCGACGATGTCGCGGGCCTTGTCGCGCATGTCAGCGGTCATGTCGACACCGACCACCCACCCGTCGGCTCCGACCTGGCCGGCAGCCACGACGCTGTCGAATCCGGCCCCCGCACCCACGTCCACGACCCGCTCTCCCGGCTGCAACCCGCGCAACGAGAACGGGTTGGCGATCCCCGCAAACGACTCGACGGTCCGATCCGGCAGCGGATCCACCCACTCGTCGGGATAGCCGAGCCGACGCGCGAGCGGGCGGCCGGTATGGAAGTGATGCTCACCGTCGGGCTCGCGGGCGACCTCGCGATACTTGCGCTGCACCTCCTCGCGCAACACGTCCGGATCAACGGGTACGGTGACCCCACCTCCGGCGGTCCCGCGATCCCAGCTCGCATCCGCAGTCATCACGACCCTCCCTGTCAGCGTGCCAATCGGCATCCGGTGCCAACCTCACAGCACCAGACCGGACACCCAAAAGGACGCACCGCGCCCCTGTGCTATTGCAGCGGCCCCCCAGCACCAGTGCCACCCGAAGGCGCGCTCGGTCCAACACCCCCGAACACCCCCGGGAGTGCCCCCGCGTACGGGCGGGTCTAGTGACACGCCTTGCAACCCGCCAACTCGGCGTTTCCGCAGATCACACACCTATTCCGCTGACCTCAGCCAGACGACTGCCGCGGAAGCCCGCCTTGGCCGCTACCAGATGACGGGATTGGCTATCTGCGGGTACCGGCGGTAAGGCGTTCGGCGATTCCCTCGACATCGAGCATCCCGGCCGCGGCTTCCATGACGAGAGCGAAGGCCTCGTCATCGTCAAGGGCCACGGTCCGATCGTTGAGGTCCAAGAATACGACCGTGGCAAGCCAGGCCAGGCGCTTGTTGCCGTCTACCAGGGCGTGATGGCGCACGAGCGAGTGCAGCAGCGCCGCGGCCTTCAGCTCCAGGGTGGGGTAGGCATCCGAGCCGAATGCGGACGAGCGTGGGCGGGCAGCAGCCGCGTCGAGCAAGCCGATGTCGCGCACGGGCCCGACGCCGAGACGGCGGACGAGCTCGATGAGATCCTCGAGATCGAGGAGCTCGATCATGCTCACGCGGAGCCGAGGCGGTCCAGCACGTCGCCCCAGCGCTGCATCATCCGCTCGGTGCTATCGGTCACGCGCTGACGATGCCGCGAGCGCTCGTAGCGCTCGATCACAGCGCGGCGGATGATCTCCTGGCGAGACAACCCCTCGCTGCTGGCGAGGGCGTCCAGTGCACGCTCAAGTTCTTCATCCGTCCGGAGAGTCAG
>Ga0207421_10001185_pt1 | contig 33921 bp, 30 predicted proteins | sample SodLakKL_010_SED_4_FD_187542 | JGI IMG/M metagenome (GOLD analysis project Ga0207421, IMG submission 187542) | Alkaline sediment microbial communities from Lake Tanatar, Kulunda Steppe, Russia - 8KL_010_SED (SPAdes) (version 2) | ecosystem: Environmental > Aquatic > Non-marine Saline and...
TTCGGCTATCCCGGGGAGGCTGCGGCTGAGATTGCTCTGAGCACTGTTCTGGACAGAATGCCCGAGCTGGAGGATGTGAAGCTGATCAGGTTCGTGCTCTACAGCCAGTCAGACCTGGAGCTATTTTCCGGTGTGCTGGCCGGACTGCAGAATGAGAGGAGTGATTGAGATGGCAAAGGTGATAGCGCCCATGGCGCGCGGTCTGGAGGAGATAGAGACGGTGACGGTGATCGATACACTGCGCAGGGCGGGAAATGATGTGACCTGTGCCGGTCTGGGCGGAACCAGCATAGAGGGGGCACACGGCATTAAGATTCAGGCCGATCAGCGCCTGAAGAATGTCAACAGCAGGGTCTTCGATGGGATAGTGCTGCCCGGTGGTATGCCGGGAACCGAAAATTTACAGAGAAACTCGACGCTGATACAGCTGGTCAGGGAGTTTGATGCCACAGAGAGACTGGTCGGCGCCATATGTGCTGCTCCGCTGGTCCTGCTCGATGCTGATATTCTGGAGGGCAGAAGTTTTACCAGCTATCCCTCCTTTGCCGAGAGGTTTACGGGCCTGGATTACAGGGAACAGAGGGTTGTCAGAGACGAAAATCTGATCACATCAAGGGGGCCGGGCACAGCCCTTGAATTTGCCCTGGAGCTTGTGGGTTATCTCAACGGGAATGAGAAAAAAGCCGGCCTGCAGGAGGATATGCTAGCACTCTGATAGAAAAACGCAGGTGCATTCGCTATAGATCTATAGAAATGAAAAAGAGAGGGGCAGCCACCGGTCGGTGGCTGCCTCCTGTTCGAATATTTAAATAAATATTTAAGCTGTTTTTTATTAAATCTGGTAGAGCATCTGGTAGTAATCCTCAAGCATGCGGCGGGCGGAGAACTGATCATGTGTCGTCTTGAGGCTGTACTGCATCATCATCAACCAGCGTTCGCGGTTTTTGTAGTAGGTCGGTATGACCTCATTGCCCAGAACATCATAAAGAGCATGCAGATCGTGTTCGTCCTGGCCCTCACCGACATAGGCATCGCCAAACTGCCAGCCGTTGATGCCGTGCTGACAGGCTTCGGCCCACCAGCCGTCGAGTGTGCTCAGATTGAGGACACCGTTCATGGCTGCTTTCATGCCAGATGTTCCGCTGGCCTCCAGCGGGCGGCGGGGGTTGTTTAGCCATACGTCAACTCCCCTGGTCATCAGACGTCCGATCTCTATATTGTAATCTTCCAGAAAGACGACATTTTCCGGAAAGCGCCTGGAGATCTTCACTATATTGGTTATGATATCTTTGCCTATATTGTCCTCGGGGTGGGCTTTGCCGGAGAATACAACCTGTATCTTGTCATCTTCCAGCAGGGGCCTGATGGTATCCATATCCCAGAATATCATATCCGGCCTCTTGTAGCTGGCCGCCCTGCGGGCAAAGCCGATCAGAAGCTGGTCCTCGTCCAGATGCTGATCGTTTTTCTCGGCTATATATTTCAGCAGATTCCTTTTGTTCTCCTGATGCAGGCGTTTGATCTTTCTCCTGTCGAAGAGGGCATCATACATGCGCTCATCGACCCAGGTCTGGCGGTGTACACCGTTGGTTATGGACATGATAGGTGCCTTGTTATCGACCTCATTCCACATATCCCGGGCGGTGATGCCGTGAAGTCTGGCCACACCGTTGGCCCTGGAGGAGAGCCTGAGGCCGGCCACTGTCATATTGAAGGGGTTACCACCGATCTCCTCCATTTGATGTGGTGATAGACCGTTGAAGGCTCCCATATCCTCCAGGTTTTCCAGAGGATGTGATTCATTGCCTTCTTTGACAGGTGTGTGGGTGGTGAATACTATATGCTCCCTCACAGACTCCCAGGCCTCGAGGAAGGAAGTATCGTCATCCATCTCATCCTGGATCAGCTCGGTCCCGGCCAGGGCGGCATGGCCTTCGTTAAAGTGATAGATATCGACATCTATATCCAGCTTTCTCAGGGCCCGAACTCCGCCAATCCCCAGCACTATCTCCTGGGCGATTCTCTCCCGGGAGGAGCCTACATAGAGCCTTTCTGTTATCCATCTCTTATCTCCGTTCTGCTTTAAGTTGGCATCGAGGAGATAGATGGGATTGTTATCGAATTTGTCAACCTTCCAGATGCGGCAGGTTATCTCCTCGTCATCGACCATCACGCTCACAGTGCTGCCGGTATCCTCTACATGCTGATAATTTTGTTCTTCCGAGACAAAATTATCATAGGGCCGGCCGTAATCATCGATAAGCTGTTTGGTATATCCCTTGCTCCACATGATACCTATTCCCACCATCGGCAGGTCCTGTTCTCTGGCTGTCTTCATTATGTCCCCGGCCAGTATGCCCAATCCTCCGGAATAGATGCGGAACTTTTCGTTAAGGCCGTATTCCATACAGAAATAGGCGATACGGGGAAGATCCTCTCTGTTCTCCAAAATTTGATTCTGCATTTAATAGATCACCTCAAAGCGTATTTATTTTCGATAAAGCTAAAAATATGCTCCATCACCACAGCTCACTGACGCTCTCTCGAACACTTTTTTCTGGATTTAATTTACTTATGACTCTATTAATTATATAATAAAAAGAACTGATAGTAAAATCAATGAAAGTCACAGGAGGTTATAAGCGCTTTGGATGATTCCAAAAAAATCGGTCTGGAGAATACCGGATATGAGCTCCTCGATCCCGAAAAGAGCCTGGGAGTCTGGTGCAGTGAGGAGAGGACCATCTTTCATTTCTGGGCCAGAGATGCCGTGGCCGTAAATGTCAACTTCTCCCGGGAGGAGGACGGAGCTGCCCATCGTGTTTTTGATCTCTATCCCCGGGGCGGTGATTACTGGCATCTTGAGGTCGATGAGGACCTCCACGGCAGCTATTACTGGCTGGAGGTCAGCAGAGGTGGTGAGGTCTTTAAAACTGTGGATCCCTGGGCTAAAGCTGTCAGCACCAACAGCCAGCGGGCGATAGCTGTTGATATGGAGCGCACCGATCCTCCCGGCTGGCATGAGGATAGAAGACCCGCTCTTGAAAAGGAAGTGGAAGCGGTCATATATGAGGTTCATGTGCGTGATTTCAGCAGTCATCTCCATTCAGGCATGAAGAACAGGGGCGGATATCTGGCTTTCACGGAGGAGGGGACGGTCAATAAGGCCGGTCTGAGCACAGGCCTGGATCACCTCTCCTCTCTGGGCATAACACATGTCCAGCTGCTGCCGATCTATGATTTTGTCAGCGTCGATGATACCGATCCTGAAGATTACAACTGGGGCTATGATCCCTACTGTTATAATTCGCCGGAGGGCTCCTATGCCAGCGACACCTCCGATCTCTCCCGTGTGATGGAGCTGAAGGAGCTGATAATGGCCCTGCACAGCCGGGGCATAGGCGTGATTATGGATGTGGTCTTCAACCATACCTATCACACCCGTCATTCTCCCCTCAATATATTAGCCCCTGATTATTTTTACCGCTGGGAGAGCGAATATGAGGTGGCGAATGGTTCCGGTGTGGGCAATGAGCTGGCCACCGAGAAGGAGAAGGTGAGGGAATTCATACTGCAGTCAGTCGCCTACTGGGCGGAGGAATATCATCTGGATGGATTTCGCTTTGATCTGATGGGATTAATAGACAGGGAGACCATGCTTGAGGTGAGAGAAACTCTCGATAAGATCGATGAGTCCCTGCTGGTATATGGTGAACCCTGGTATGCACTGCCCCCCAATCTCTCCGAGGATAGACTGATGGTAAAAGGCGCTCAGCGCGGCGAGCGAATAGGGGTCTTCAACGATGAGTTTCGCGAAGCGATAAAGGGCGACAATGACGGGCCTGTTCCCGGATTTGTCACCGGAGACGGAGAGAGGGAGCATGAGATCAAAAAGGGGGTTGTCGGCCACACTCCCTATGATGAGGGGCTTATGGGCATGACCGACCAGCCCGGTGAATCCATCAACTATGTCAGCTGCCATGACAATCTGACACTGTGGGATAAGCTGAAAAAGACCTGTCCGAACAGCAGTGAGAGGGAGCTTATCCGCTATCACCGCTTTGCCCATGCCATAATCTTCACCTCCCAGGGGGTGGCCTTTATGCACGGGGGCGCGGAATTTCTGCGCACCAAGTTCGGCGATCACAATTCCTACAAATCCGGTGACAGGATAAATGCCCTCAAATGGAACCGCAAGACCAGATACCGAAAAACTCACAATTATATACGGGGATTGATACATCTCAGAAGAGAACATCCTGCTTTCCGGCTGGGAAGTGTGGATGAGGTTAGAGAATATCTTGATTTTTTACACACACCTCCCGGCATTGTGGGTTTTGTCCTCGGCCCCTTTGCCGGTGGAGATGACTGGAAGGAGATCACCGTTATCTACAACAGCTGGTCCGAATGGGCGGGTGTAGAGCTGCCGGCCTACAAAAATCGCCATATAGTAGTTAACGATGAATGCGCCGGTATAGAGCCGGTAGAGAGCCTTAAAACCGAAGGGGTTGATGTGCCGCCACATTCTGCCCTGATCATGTACAGCAACAGTTAAAAAAAGACAGAGGGCGGGCTGATGCCCGCCCCTATCATCTGGAAGTCAATTTTTTGTTGGCCTTAGTGGCCGGATTGAGATATAATTAGATGGTCGAACCCTTCTCAACTATGAGAGGAAAGCTGGAATCTCCCCTGAGCTCTTTGTCGGGAGATACCCTCACATTTTTATCGAGTATCACGTTTTCCAGTCTGACATTTTCTTTTATCTGGCTTTTCTGCATAATTATCGAATTCTTTATCGTTGTGTTTTCCCCTACCTTGACACCCCGGAAGAGGACCGAATTCTCCACCTTTCCGGCGATATGGCAGCCGTTGGCCGCCAGCACATTTTTGACCCGGGAGCTGGGTGTGTACTGTGTGGCCGCTTCGTCCTTGGGCTTGGTGTAGATAGGTCCCTGTTCCTCAAGGAGCTCGGAGAAGATCTCCGGCTGCAGCAGCTCCATATTTCTGCGGTAAAATTCGCTGAGCGAGCCGATTATGGCCACATAATCGTGGAAAGGATAGCCGCGCACATCGTACTGACTCAGACGGGAAGCGATGCCGTTTTTCTCAAAATCCCACTGCCCTTTGGAGACCGTTTCATCTATCATCTCCAGCAGGAGGTCCTTCTTCATAACATATTTTTTTAAGGATATTCTGGTGTTGCGCCTGGTGTCGGGATTTATCTTCATATCCACAACTCTATCTTCGGAGTCGGTCATAATTGTGGTGTAGTGAGAATCGCGGTGGAGTGTCTCCAGGTCCTTATAGACCACTGTGATATCCGCACCTGTCTCCAGATGATAGCTGAAGACATCTCTGTAATCTATGTTGCATATCACAAAGGGATAGTCCACTATCACATATTCCTGGCGGGAGCGGTGGAGATAATCCATATTTGTGTAGAAGTTTTCCATATCTCCCTTGTAGAGCTGGCTGTTGTCATAGATATGGGCCGGTGGCAGAAGAAAGAGCCCATCCCGCTTGGTATCAAGCCCCCAGGGTTTGCCGGGGCCTATATGATCCAGCAGTGAACGGAAGCGGCTTTCCAGCAGTATTCCCACATTGCTTATGCCGGAATTGACCATATTGGAAAGGGGAAAATCTATCAGCCTGTACCTGCTGAAGACAGGGGCTGAGGCCAGAGAGCGGTGACCGGTGATCTCTTTCAGCGAAATCCCCTGAGGATTGTTATTGATAATTCCCATGACATTATCCATGTTGATTGCCCTCCTCTGTCAGAGATTTAGTCATATCGGGATTAGATGCCGATAGCTGAACCATGCTCGATCTCCTCCCCATCCTCTATTCTCTCTCCCTCTCCTATGACGGTCACCTCGAGCTCCTCATCCTCACCGCTGCCGATCAGGGCATCTCTTTCAATGACTGAATTCTGGCCGATTATGGCCTTGTTGATATGAACTCCCTCTCCCACGCTGACATTGGGCATGAGCACCGAATCTTTTATCACCGCATTGCGTGCCACCTCGGATCCGTAGAAGAGGACTGAATTTTTTACACTGCCCCTGATCCTGGTCCCCTTGTTTATAATCGAGTTGGAGACTTCAGCGGTCTCGGCCACATACTGGGGAGGGCGGTTGGGGTTTACACTGCAGATTACCCAGTCACGGTCGTAGAGATCCAGCGATTTGCCCTCTTCTCTGAGCAGATCCATATGTCCCTGCCAGTAGCTTTTGATCGTACCCACATCTTTCCAGTATCCGGAAAACTGATAGGTATAGAGCTGGCGCTGGTCCTCCAGCATGGTCGGTATGATATTTTTGCCGAAATCCCTGTCCGATTCGGGATCGGCGGCATCCGCCTCCAGATAATCTCTGAGCAGAGGCCAGTTGAAGACATAGATGCCCATAGAAGCCAGATTGCTGCGGGCTTCATCCGGCTTTTCCTGAAAATCCTTTATGCGATCCTCCTCATCTGTGATCATCACACCAAAGCGGTAGGTCTCCTCCCAGGGCACCTCGCGCACGGCTATGCTGGCTTCGGCCCCCTTCTCTTTGTGTTCCTCTATCATCAGTGAGTAATCCATCTTGTAAATATGATCTCCGGAGAGGACCAGAACATAGTCGGGGTCATACAGATCTATATACTGTATATTCTGAAAGACAGCGTCTGCCGTGCCCTGATACCATCTGCCCCCGGAATCGCTCAGATAGGGGGGGAGGACGGTGACACCGCCATCCCTGCTGTCGAGATCCCAGGAACTTCCGTTGCCGATATAGGAGTTCAGGACCAGAGGTTCATACTGGGTGAGAACACCCACGGTGTCGAGCCCGGAATTCATGCAGTTGCTCAGGGGAAAATCGATCAGGCGATATTCTGCTCCAAAGGGCACCGCCGGCTTGGCTATATTTTTGGTCAGCACACCCAGACGTGTGCCCTTGCCGCCTGCCAGCAGCATCGTTACAACCTCTTTAGAAGACATATAATCCCTCCTAGGTGTAGATTTCCGCTCTCACATCACTCCGGTTTCAGATATAGTGCCGCCAGTGGTGGCAGTCTCAGCTCTGCCGAATAGGGTCGACCATGAAACTCTCTGGCTTCAGCCTGATAAAAACTTCTTTCAGAGTAACCTGAACCCCCGTAGAGGGGATCATCGCTGTCGAATATGACTTCATATCTGCCCTCCCGGGGCAGACCTATGCGATAGTCATCACGTGGTTCAGGTGTAAAATTGCCGACCATGATCAGAGGTTCTCCCTCCTGGTTGAAGCGGATAAAGCTCAAAACGCTCTGGCTGCTGTCATTTGCCTCAATCCATTCAAAGCCCTCTTTTTCATGGTCGAGCTGCCAGAGGGGGTTCTGATTGAGATAGATGCTGTTGAGCCGTTTGATCATCCCGTGCAGCTGGCTGTGCTTCTCGTAGTCCAGCAGAAACCAGTCCAGCTCCTGCCTGTAATTCCACTCTATGAACTGGCCGAACTCTCCCCCCATGAAGAGGAGATTCTTGCCCGGGTGTGCCAGCATATAGGCATAGAGCAGGCGCAGATTGGCAAACTTCTGCCAGTAATCGCCGGGCATCTTATCCAGCAGTGATTTTTTGCCGTGGACCACTTCATCGTGAGATAAAGGCAGTATAAAATTTTCCGAGTAGGCATACATTATGGAGAAGGTGAGATTGTTGTGCTTCCATTTGCGGAATATGGGATCTGTTTCCATATAATCGAGCACATCATTCATCCAGCCCATATTCCATTTGAAGTTAAATCCCAGCCCTCCGATATAGGCTGGAGCTGTGACCTGAGGCCATGATGTCGACTCCTCTGCGATCATCATCACACCGGGGTGTTCCTTGAATACGACTTCATTGAGGCGCCGCAGAAACTGTATGGCCTTGATATTCTCCCGCCCCCCGTATTCGTTGGGGCGCCATTCTCCATCCTCACGGCCGTAATCCAGATAGAGCATATTGCTGACCGCGTCAGCTCTGATGCCGTCTACATGAAACTTTTCAAACCAGAAGCAGGCATTTGAGATGAGAAAACTCCAGACCTCGGGCTGGGCGAAGTCGAAGTTGAGAGTATCCCACTGGGTGTTTTCCGCCCGCAGACGATCAGCGCTCTCGTAGAGCTCCGTGCCGTCGAAGAGGCGGAGGCCGTGATCATCGCGGCAGAAATGACTCGGCACCCAGTCTATGATCACTCCCAGCCCGGCCTGATGCAGACGGTCGACGAAATACATGAAATCCTCCGGTGTTCCATATCTGCTGGTGACCGAGTAATAGCCTGTGGTCTGATACCCCCAGGATCCGTCAAAGGGGTGTTCGGTTATCGGCATCAGCTCCACATGGGTGAAGTTCATATCCTGTAGATATTCTGCCAGCCTGTCGGCCAGGACACGGTAGTTGAGATAATCTTCATCCTCATCTCTCTGCCATGAGCCCAGATGAACTTCATAGATCAGGACGGGTTCATTTAGATCCTCCTGGCTGCTTCTCTCCCTCATCCACCTGTCATCCTGCCAGTCATAGCCGCTCAGATCTTTAATTATGGAAGCGGTTTTGGGCTTTTTTTCGGAAGAATAGCCGTAGGGGTCAGCCTTCAGCCTGGTCTGCCCTCCCGGGCCGATGATATGGTACTTGTATTTCATTCCCTCCCGGGCTCCCTCGATAAAGCCGGTCCAGAGGCCGCTCTCCTCAATTCTCTCCAGCGGATCATTCTTTTCTGACCAGCTGTTAAAATCTCCGGTCACGTAGACATTATCAGCATTGGGAGCCCAGACGGTGAATCTGGTTCCCTTTCTGTCTTTTTCCTCGCCGGGGATGGCCCCCATAAATTCGTAGGCCTGATAGTGCTGCCCCCTGTGGAATAGATAGCGGTCATAACTGGTGGGAGTTTTGGCAGCCATTTAAATCACTCCTTCCTGTATTCCTTATTCCTGCATTTATATAATTCTTCATGATATGCTAAAAACCTGCTTTGAGATAAATTCTCCTCTCCAAATAAAGAGGAGTTTGCTCCCGGCTGTTTAATTAAAAGAATAGGAATAACATAAACGAGGTGATATGGCGTGGAAAAGCTTAAAATACTGCAGGTTAGCTCAGAAGCTGCTCCCTATGTAAAATCAGGTGGGCTGGGTGATGTGGTGGGATCTCTGCCCGGGGCCCTCAAGGATTTAGATCACGATGTGCGCTGCGTTCTGCCCGAATACAATCAGATACCGCTCAAATATCGCAGCCGGCTGGAACATATCTGCCATTTTCGCACAGATGTTGTCTGGCGCGATGAATATGTGGGTGTAAACCGCACCGTTAAAGATGGTGTTCCCCATTATTTTATCGATAATAAGGAGAAATTCTATCGCGATTCACTCTATGACTCTTATGACAGGCATGTGCAGTTTACATTTTTTGTCAGGGCTGTGCTGGAGATGCTGCCCAGGCTGGATTTCAAGCCTGATATTATTCACTGCCATGACTGGCAGACGGGAATTCTCCCCCTGCTGCTGCATGATAATTACAGACAGTTTCCCTTTTACAGTGATATTAAAACAGTCTATACAATTCACAACCTCAAATACCAGGGTGTTTTCGGACCGGAGATAATAGAGGACACGCTGGGCGTGGACTATGAGCACTGGCAGAGCGGCCGTATCAGACATCAGGGCAATGTCAACTTCATGAAGGCCGGCATAAATTATGCCGATAAAATAACCACCGTAAGCCCCACGTATGCCCGGGAGATAAGGACTTCCGATCTGGGCGAGGGACTCGATTACGCCCTGCGCATGCGCGGGGACGACCTGGAGGGCATTATCAACGGCATCAGCTACAGTGAATTCAACCCCGCTCTGGATGATGAGATCTTTGCCAGCTATGATATAGACAATTTTCAGGGCAAGGAGGAGAACAGAAGGGGACTTTTAAGAGATGTGGGCCTGCCTGTGGACTGTGAGGGTCCGATTATGGGCTTTGTGGGCAGGCTTGTTGAGCAGAAGGGGATTGAACTGTTCCAGGGTATCGGTGATGATATAGTTGACCTGGGCTTCAATCTCGTGTTTTTGGGCAGCGGCCGCTCCGATTATGAGGATTATCTCCGCTATCTTGCCGGCAGATATCCCGATAGTGTGGCTGCGGAGATTAAGTATGACTTCACACTGGCCCGGCGGATATATGCGGGCAGCGATTTCTTCCTCATGCCCTCGTTATTTGAGCCCTGTGGACTGGGCCAGATGATCGCCATGAGATACGGCACTGTGCCGATTGTCAGGGAGACGGGAGGTTTGAAGGATACTGTAGACAATTATGACGGAGAAGATGGGACCGGATTCACCTTTGCCGATTATTCCCCTGAATCTCTGCTCTCCGCTCTGGAAAGTGCGGCTGAGCTGGCAGAGAACAGGGAGGAACTTAGAGAGCTGCAGAGAAGTGTTATGAATGAGGATTTCAGCTGGCAGAGATCGGCCCGAAAATATGAAGAGCTCTACAAACAGCTGCGAGAATAAAAGCGCATCTCCTGCAGGAGGAGGCTTAATTTTATGGTTGAACCAGAAAATTCAGAGCTGGGTGAGATGAATATAGAGAGTGATGTGCTGGGTATCGTGGCCGGCATCTCGGCTACAGAGGTCGAAGGGGTAGCGGCTATGAGCAGCGGTTTTGCCGGAGATATAGCCGAGATGCTGGGCAGGAAAAATCTTTCCCGCGGTGTGAGTCTGGAGGAGACTGAAGAAGGAGTGGTCGTCGATTTAAACCTCATCGTGGAATATGAGGTCGATATTCCTCGTGTGGCCCGCAGTGTGCAGAAAAATGTGCTGGAATCGCTGGAGAAGATGACAGGGGTCGAGGTCAGGGCTGTGAATGTAAACGTTTTGGGGATAGATATCCCCGAATTTCCTTCAGGCGGGAAAGAAAAACAGGATGAGAGCGAGGAGGAGACAGAAGAACAACAGCTATGAAATCATTATTGAAGGGGATTTACAGTGCGTTTTTTCGCCCGAAGGTGATCATTCCCCTGCTCTTATTTCTGCTGCTGATAGCCGGGGGAATTTTTTTCTGGCTGCAGCAGAGCCTGCCGGCCGGGGAAGAAGCCGAAGAGTATCTCGCCGGCGGTGAAAATGTGGAGGTCAGAAGAGAGGACGATCTGATCGAGTTCTGGCCGGTCGAGGCCGGAGATTTCTCGCGGGGGATAATATTCTATCCCGGGGCACAGGTGGAGGCGGCGGCCTATGCCGGTATGGCCTACAGGCTGGCCGAGCGTGGTCATCCGGTCTTTCTGGTGGAGATGCCTTTTCAGATAGCTCTCCTGGACTGGAAGAGGGCGGCTTTTATAATCGACGGCCGGGAAGATACAGTGGATGAATGGGCTCTTGTCGGTCATTCCCTGGGGGGCGCTATGGCCAGCAGATTCATAAGCCGAAATCAGCCTGCTGCCGTAAAACATCTGGTTCTTCTGGCCGCCTATCCCTCTGGCGACGATGATATATCCGGCAAGGATGTTGAGGTTCTCTCGCTCTACGGCAGTGAGGATGGTGTGATGGACCGGGAAAGGCTGGAGGAGAGAAAGAACCTGCTGCCCGGTGATGCTATTTTCGAGGAGATTTCCGGTGCCAACCATGCCGGTTTTGGAGATTACGGTGAGCAGTCCGGTGATGGAGAGCTCAAAATGACCCGGACAGAACAGCAGGAGCTGGCGGTGGAATTGATTTTAGATTTTATAGATTAATGGATTAACTGTTATATATTCGGGAGGTGCAGGATTGTGGAAAGCGATAGAGATTATGATATAGCGGTTATAGGCGGTGGTCCTGGAGGTTATGTGGCCGCACTTAAGGCCGCCCGCAGTGGTGCAGATGTGGCCATGATAGAGAAGGAGAATGTGGGAGGAACCTGCCTCAACTGGGGCTGTATTCCCACCAAAGCCCTGATTCACTCGGCCGGACTGTACAGGGATATATCCTCGGCCCGCCGGCATGGCATAGATGTCGGTGATTTTTCTCTCGATTACTCCAGAATGAGCCGGCGCAAGGATGGAGTTGTTAAGCGTCTGGTGAGAGGGATCGAACATCTTCTCGATAAGGCCGGTGTCGATCTCATCGAGGCCAGGGGTGAGCTCCTCAGTTCGGATCTCATAGAGCTGGAGGGGGCTGCTGAAGATATTCAGGCCATAGGTGCAGATAACGTCATAATAGCCACGGGCTCTAAACCCCTGGAGCTTCCCATACCAGGCGGTGATCTGGACGGTGTTCTCGACAGCCGTGATCTCCTCTCACTGACGGAGCTGCCGGAGAGTATGGTCATAATCGGTGCCGGCATAATAGGCATGGAGTTTGCCAGCCTTATGGGCAATCTGGGCTGTGAGATAACAGTCCTGGAGATGGAGGATCAGATTCTGCCCGGTCTGGATGAAGATGTGGCTGAAGAGCTGACAAATATAGCCGGACGCAGGGGGATTGAGATCAAAACTGAGAGCAAGGTCCGTAAGATCGAGAGAGATGAGGAGGGGCTCGAAGTACACTTCGAGCATGGGGATGAAGCTGAGTCATCCTCTGCGGAAAAAGTCCTGTTGGCTGTGGGTCGAAAACCCAGCCTCTGCGGTATAGATCCCGAAAAGCTGGGAATTGACCATGATGCTGACAGGGGCGGTATAGAGGTGGATGAGAGGATGCAGACCTCTCTTGACGGTGTATATGCTGTGGGAGATGTCACCGACAGGATGCTTTTGGCCCATGTTGCCTTCCACCAGGCCCTGGTGGCGGTGAAGAACATAATGGGTGAGGAGTGCAGGATGGATTACAGTGCAGTTCCCAGTGTGATATTTACCGACCCCGAGGTGGCCGTAGTCGGCCTCAGTGAGGAGCAGGCGGAAGAAAAGGGCTTTGATTACAATTCAGCTCGCTTTCCCTTCAGCGCCAATGGCAAGGTATTAGCCGCAGGAGAGCGCCGTGGTTTCATCAAGATCATCTCCGAGCAGGATAGCGGCAGGATTCTGGGCTGTGCGATTGTGGGGATACATGCCTCAGATATGATAGCATCTCCAGCCCTGGCTTTAAATAACGGTCTTACAGCCCTGGATATAGCCGATACGATCCATGCCCATCCCACCACAGCGGAGGTTATACACGAGGCTGCTCTCATGGCTGCTGAGGGAGAGGCCCTGCACAGCTGATATACCGGCCTATAAATTTGCTATTTGCAGGTTAAAATGTTATATTTTTAATGAGAGTGTAATCAACAGATTATGGCTGATTCTGTCGGAGTGTGAGCCTGGAAGCTCAGGCAGGAAAAATTAATAAAAAGCAGGAGGGAAAAACATGTCTGAATATCATGAGGAACAGGAGGATCTTTCACAGGAGGCTATCGAATACCACCGCATAATCCAGAGCGTAATCGAGGAACTGGAAGCTGTCGACTGGTATAATCAGAGGGCTGATGCCACCGATGACGAGACAGTGCGCAATATAGTCGCTCACAATCGAGATGAGGAGATCGAGCATGCCTGTATGGGCCTGGAATGGCTGCGCAGAAACAGCGATGTCTGGGATGAACATCTGAAGGAATTTCTGTTCACAGAAGAGGAGATAACTGAGATAGAGGAGCACGGAGAAGATGAGGAACATAGCTCAGAGGATGGCGGTTCTCTCGGCATAGGAAATTTAGATTAAGCTAAAGGAGGCGATAAAAATGGTCGATATTTTAAATCGCGATCTGGCTCCCATCCCCGCTGAAGCCTGGGAGTTTTTGGATGAAGAGGCTCTGGAGGTTCTGGAGAACAGGCTGGTCGGCAGGAAAGTCGTTGAGGTATCAGGCCCTCACGGTCTGGAAGCAGCTGCGGTAAACACCGGCCGCCGGGAAGAGATGAAAGGGGTTTTCAGCCGTCGGAAATCGCTGCCCCTTGTAGAGGTGGAGATTCCGATCACGATGCCCAGGGCTGAACTGGAAGCTTTTGCCCGCGGTGCTGAGGATGCTGACAGCGATCCCGTGCGCGAGGCTGCTGAGAAAGCCGCCCGCATAGAAAATCAGGCGATATTCCAGGGTCAGGAAGAGGCCGGAATAGAGGGCATAATTCCCGCTTCCGAGCACGATGCTATCGAGGTTGAGGAGGATAGAGACCCTTTCTTCTCTGCCATCTGGAATGCACGGCGCGCCCTGGATCTGGAGAATGTGCCGGGGCCCTATCACCTGGTGCTCGGCGACAGACACTATCAGCTCTTAAATGAGCTGGAGTCAGCCTGCTATCCGCTCTTCAGGAAGATCGAGGGTCTTCTGGGCACGGATATCATCTATATGCCCGAACTGGAAGATAAAGGTGTTCTGATGGCTGCCGGCGATTTCTATAAATTATACCTGGGCCAGGATATCTCACTTGGCTTCAAGAACAGCGATCAGGAGAAGCTGGAGCTCTTCCTCTTTGAGAGCTTCACATTTAAGATAGATGCTCCGGAAGCTGCTGTAGTCCTGGAATAATCCAGGAGCAGTATAAATAAATGACAATTCCGGCGGGGGATTCCCGCCGGAATTTCTATTGCTGCAGTCATCCAATCTTTTAGATCATCCCTCATTCATCCCTTTAAAACCACCAGAGGGTTGAGCTGTGCTATGGGATAGGCCAGCTGGCTTTCAGTGATGGAGGAGATGACTGCCGTTATATCCTTATAGGCCAGAGGTGATTCGTCCAGTATATTTTCACCGCTGGAGGAGGTGCTTTTGACCTCCCCCATGCTCTGGCGGTGGCGTTTTTGAGAGATGGTCTTTTTGGCCTGTGTGCGGCTCATCCTGCGCCCCGCACCGTGAGCCACCGACTCCAGGGCGAGAGCGGTGTATTCGGTATCCATCGATTTGACCACAAAGCTTGAGGTTCCCATCGAGCCGGGTATTAAAGCCCTGCCCTGCCGGGGTAGATGGGTGGCGCCCTTGCGGTGGATCAGAACTTCTTCTTCCTCCCCCTCGATCAGATGCCTTTCCCGGCGTGCTATATTGTGTGTGTGATCGTAATAGAGGCTGAAGCTGCTGTGGGGAAACAGCTCCTGCCAGGTCTCCTCCAGCTTGCGGGTAAGAAGCTCACGGTTGGCATAGGCAAAATTGGCAGCACAGCCCATGGCCTGGAGATAATTCTGACCTTCGCGGCTCTCCCCGGGAAAGTAGGCCAGATTTTTGCGGGGGAAGCTGAGATCAAATTTATGGGCCTTATCCTTGGCTTCCTGAGAATAGTCCTTGCATATCTGATGTCCGAAGCCCCGGGAGCCGGTGTGCAGCATGATGACCAGCTCCCCCTCGCTGAAGGGCGTCTCATCCTCGGTCGAGGCCACCACCTGCAGTTCCAGAAAGTGGTTGCCTGAACCCAGGCTGTTCAGCTGGGTTATACCCCGCTTGAGGGCCTGTTTTGAGACTGCAGAGGGATCGGCAGGGGAAAAAGAACCTCCATCTTCACAGTTTTCGACAGCACTTTCCGGTGCCAGACCCATACTGATCAGGGCCGGTATTCCTCTGCCTATTATCTCCCGGAATTCTTTGCGGGAGAATTTGAGCTGGGAACCCTCGCCCAGACCGGCCGGAACTGTGCGGGAGAGCATCTGGAGCATCTCATCCTCTCTCCCTTTGATCTCATCGGCTTTTATACCGGTCTGGATCAGACGCACGCCGCAGTTGATGTCAAAGCCCACAGCTCCGGGAGAGATCGGCCCTGAAGGAGCTGAGGCCATCACACCTCCGATGGGCAGTCCATAACCCTGGTGTAGATCAGGCATGCCGACCACAGCTCTGACACCCGGCAGCTGAGCGGCTGTGAGAAGTTGAGTCAGCGCCGTCTCCTCTATATCTTCATATATCTTTTGGGAGGCAAAGAGCTTAACCTCACATTTTCTTTTATCTTCGGCGGGATATTTATAATATATCGACATCTTTTTAACCTCCTTCCAGGATTGCTGTCAGTTTAATTGTAACATGTCTGATGCAGGAGAACCAGCTTAAAGTTCTGGAATAGTTACTGAAATTCCAATTCACACAGGGCGGAAAAGAGGGTGAGATATTTTGGACAGAGAGAGCAGAGATCGCTTAGAGAGAAGCAAAGCTGAAATATTCGTTGTATTCGGCACCAGGCCGGAAGCAATCAAGATGGCACCTGTTATTTCTGAGCTGCAGAAACAGGAGAGCGTAAAGACGGGTATAATCTCCTCCGGCCAGCATGATGAACTGCTGGAACAGATGCTGGAGAATTTCTCTATCAGTCCGGACAAAAATCTGCAGCTGATGGAGAACGATCAGAGTTTAACGGATCTTACCGGACGGGCTCTTTCCCGCCTGAGTGAACTCTTCCGCCGGGAAAAACCGGATCTTATCATGGTTCACGGTGATACCACGACCACATTCTCCGCCGCCCTTGCAGCCTATTACAATCAGATACCTGTGGCCCATGTTGAGGCCGGGCTGCGTTCTCATGATCGTTATTCCCCCTTTCCGGAGGAGATGAACAGGCATCTGACCGATGTGCTGGCAGATATTCATTTTGCCCCGACCCTGACCAACCGGGAGAACCTGCTGGCAGAGAATGTCAGCGCCCGAAATATATATGTCACCGGCAATACGGTGATAGATGCCGTAAAGCGCATCGCCTCTCAGGATTTTTCACTGCCGCATCACCTGCAGGAGATAGTGGCGGATGGTGAGAAGGAAATAATCCTGCTCACCACCCACAGAAGGGAGAATATGGGTGAGGATATGGAGGAGATCTTTGCCGCCGTGAGGGAGATAGCGGGTGGGTTCGAGGATGTGGAGGTCATCTTTCCACTCCATTTAAATCCCGGTGTGAGAAAACCCGCCCTCTCACTTCTGGGCGGTGTGGAGGGCATTAATCTGATCGAACCCCTGGATTACAGCACATTCATAAATCTCCTCGGCCGCTCCAGGCTCATACTGACAGATTCCGGCGGTATACAGGAAGAAGCTCCTGCCCTGGATATTCCGGTGGTCCTGCTCAGGGAGACAACCGAAAGGCCCGAAGCTCTGGAGGCGGGCACCGTGCTAAAAGCCGGCACGGATAAGGAGAGAATAGTGGAGGTAACCGCCCGGCTCCTGCGGGAGGAGGACTACTACCGCTCTGTGGCCCGGAAAGAGAATCCCTATGGTGACGGCAGGGCTGCAGCCAGGGTGGTAAAGGGCGTTCTCAATTATCTGGGACTTTCTCCTGAGGGAATAGAGGAATTTACCCCCTGATATATTTGTGCTCGGGCGGTATTTGTGGTATAATTCTGTGATGAAGGTAGATGGCAATTTTGCAGCTGTAGATGGCAATACTTAAAATAATCTGTTCACATCCTTAATATCTCTTTTTATAAATTTAAATTTATTTACCATAGAGGAAATTACAGGTTCTGAACAGACTGCTTAATTTTTTGCTGTTTTTATTCTCAGGGGGGTTGATAATATGGCTGGTAAAAATGAGAGAGAAGAAAAAGAGAATAGTGATGAGGGTTATGATTATACCTATAAGGAGATGGTCTCGCGCTTTTATAAGGAAGCGCTTAAGGACTATAAAGTTGATTTCATCAAGGTTCAGATTCTGCATGCGGTGGCGGCGCTTTTACTTCTGATCCCCCCATTGATCATGCGGGAGATCATAGATGATGCCATACCAAACCAGAACTTCAGCCGTCTGGCTCTGCTGGTCGGCATCGCTCTCGGTGTCTTCATTCTGAGGGCCCTTATCAGAAGATACAATATCTATCACGGTCACCGCATAGCCCAGGAATGTGTGCGTGATATGCGCAATGATCTCTACCAGCACTTCCAGAGACTTTCTATGAAATTCCACGATGACAAGAAGACCGGGGAGCTCATGTCCAGAATAGTCGACGATCTCAACAGGATGCAGGAGTTCGTTCATCACGGTCCTGAGGCTCTGATCAACTCCATGGTTCTGATCGGCGGTACGATCATAATCATGCTGAGCATGAGCGTATCCCTGACACTAGTCACACTGATCTTTGTGCCTTTTCTGGTGGCTTTTTCACGCTATCTAATCAAAAGGATGCACAACGCCTTTCGCCGCACCAGAGAGGCCAAGGCCGATATGAGCAACAGGCTGGAGGACAATCTCGCCGGCATCAAGGTCATCAAGGCTTTTGTCAGCGAGGACAGCGAGATGGAGAGGTTCCGGGATACGACCCAGCAGCATACTGATAACAGGCTGGAAGCGATCAAATATATCAGCTATCTCTTTCCGGGCTCGCGCCTCTTAAATGCCGCCGGTGAGCTCACGGTGCTGGGTTTTGGCGGTTATCTCACAGCGGTCAACATCATAACAGTCGGAACAATTGTCTCCTTTTACGCCTATCTGCAGCAGTTCAGAGCTCCCATCCTCCGTATGGTACACATGTCCGAGGATCTGAGCAGGTTCTTTGCCAGCATGGAACGCTATTTAAATCATATGGAAATAAAACCGGAGATTGTTACCGATATAGATTACACACCCACCGCACCTGAAATTGAGGGAGAGGTGGAATTTGAGGACGTTCACTTCAGCTATCTGGAAGAGGAGAGAGTTCTGGAAGGAGTTTCTTTCAAAGCTGAATCCCGTCAGACCATAGCCCTGGTGGGGCCCAGCGGTGCGGGCAAAACGACAATAGTAAGACTTATGCCCCGCCTCTATGAGCTCGATTCGGGCAAGATACGCATAGATGGCCGCAATATAGACGAATTTTCTGTAAGGGAACTGCGGGATGCTTTTGCCATGGTCATGCAGGATGATTATCTTTTCTCGGACAGCGTTAGAGAGAATATTGCCTACGGTAAGCCCGGGGCCGCTGAAGAGGAGATCGTGGAAGCGGCCAGGGCGGCTAATGCTCACGACTTTATAGTCAACGATCTTCCCGATGGATACGATACCCAGGTCGGTCAGCGGGGTCTCAGGCTCTCAGGCGGTCAGCGCCAGAGGGTCTCCATAGCCAGAGCCTTTCTGAAAAACCCAAAGATATTGATTCTGGACGAGGCCACCTCATCGGTGGACCTTGAGACCGAGAAGCTAATCCAGGATGCCATCGACCGTCTGACAGAACACCGCACAACATTTGTGATAGCTCACAGGCTTTCCACCATAGTAGATGCTGATGAGATTCTCTTCGTCGAGGACGGTAAGATCAAGGAGCGCGGTGATCATAAATCACTGGTGGCCCGGGGCGGAGATTATTACAACTTCTATCAGATGCAGTTTGAAGAGAACGTCGAGGTCATATAATTTGAGAAAAAGTCGATAGTGAGAGAAGGGGGCGGGATTTTTCCCGCCCTCTATCTATCTGGATTTCGGATTTGTCGGCTCTGGAAAAAGGTTAATCCGCTGTCAGGGGGGAGATTTATGTCCGAAGAAAATTTCGGCCGGGAACGCGAGAAGATGATAGAGAGACAGATTATATACAGGGGTATAGATGATGAGAGGATAATTTCATCCTTCCGTCAGGTTCCCCGCCATGAGTTTGTTCCGCCCGGAAATGAAAAGAAGGCCTACAGTGACAGACCTCTTCCCATAGGTGAGGAACAGACCATAAGTCAGCCCTATATAGTGGCCTATATGCTGGATAAACTGGGCCTGACAGAGAGTGACAGTGTGCTGGAGGTGGGCAGCGGCTGTGGATATGTGCTGGCCCTTCTGGACCATCTCTGTGATAGTGTTTACGGCATCGAGCGGAAGAGCTCACTGGTGGAGATGAGCCGTGAAAATCTTGAAAAGCTGGGCTATGATGGGATAGAGGTTAAACACGGTGATGGCAGCCGGGGCTGGCCGGAAAAGGCTCCTTTCGACGGCATAATTGTAAGTGCCGCTGCTGCCGGTGTTCCCCGGGAGCTGAAAGATCAGCTAAATATACCGGGCAGTATGATCATACCAGTCGGTGAGGAGATGTTTCATCAGCAGCTCATTCTCATCAAAAAGAAAGGAGAGGAAGATTATCTGCGCCAGAGGCTGGAACCCGTCCGCTTTGTACCCCTGTTGGAGGGGACGGAATGATAAACCGCGTTATGTCACTCTATCACAGGTATCTCCGGTCCGGGTTTAATAGAAGAGATGCTCACACTGCTCTTTAATGCTCTGACCATCACTCCTTCATTCATAGCTTTTTCCACGGCCCGGGCAAAGTCAGGATCTATCTCCCGGCAGACTCTGAATTTTTCACCATCCCCTCTGCCCAAAAGAAATAGCATCAGCGATCTTTTCCTTTCTCCCCGCTGCCAGTCTATAAGCTCCTCCACATGTTTTTTGCCTCTTTCTGTCACCGCATCGGGGAAGCAGGCCACACCCTCCCGCACCAGTGTCACGCTTTTCACCTCCATCATCAGCTTTTTCTCACCCCGGCTCAAAAGAAAATCAAAGCGTGAGTTATGCCAGCTGAACTCACTCTGTTCCAGCTTCCAGTTCTCCAGCAGGGGAAAACCTCCTTTTTCTATTGCCAGTTCTGCCACCTGATTGGCCCGGTGAGAATTTATAGAGACCAGCTCTTTTCCCAGCCGGGCCAGCACCGCGGTGCCGGCAGTGCTTCTGCTCCTGTCATCGCTGGGATGATAGAGAATTCTGCGTCCGGGAACGATAATATCCGGAAGTCTCCCGGTATCGGCCAGATAGATGCGCCGCCGGGAGCGGGTCTTACAGCAGTGGCAGATCAAAACAAAGCGATTTTTGCGCTCGATTATTTCAGCTTTATAGAGCGGAGCGGGCAGTTTCAAGGCAGTGATGGTTTTAACCTCCTCACCTAATTATTCTCATCTTCTGCAGCAAATCCTGCTCCGGGCAGGGGAAAAGTCTCTCAGGGCAGGAAAATGGAGAGCAGAAGAGAATATATTAGTTGGGAGTGGGAAAATATTCACCAATATGCGGAGGAGTGAAAACAGGGAATGAGGATAGAAGACCACCCAATTCTGAATTTTAACAGGAATAGGAGGATCACCTTTTACTACAATGGACGGGAGATAGAGGCCTGGGAGGGTGAGACCGTGGCAGCCGCCCTGCATGCCGCCGGTGTGAGGAAATTGAAGAAGAGCCTCCACCACGATCGCCCCCGGGGATTTTTCTGTGCTATAGGCAACTGCTCCTCCTGTCTGATGGTCGTCGACGGTGAACCAAATGTGAAAACCTGTGTGACAGAGGTTGAAGAGGGTATGGTTGTGGAGGAACAGTGCGGGAAGGGTGATTTGCGTGCAGAGATGTGATATGGCCGTTGTGGGAGGAGGACCTGCCGGTCTGGCTTCCGTCATTAAGGCTGCAGAGCTGGGTGTGGAGAGGATCATGCTGTTAGAGCGGGATGAATTTCTGGGCGGACAGCTGGTCAAACAGACGCATAAATTTTTCGGTGCCCGGGATGAATATGCCGGGATGAGGGGCATCGAGATCGCCGAACACTTTCAGGAAAGAATAGATGAGCTTTCTGCCATAGAGGTGAAGAAGGGAGCGGTGGCTCAGGGCTTTTATGAGGATGATGTGCTGGGCTATACACATCAGGGCCGCTTTAAAAAACTCGATCCGGAGCGGCTGCTTCTGGCCACCGGCGCTTCTGAGAAGATGCTCACCTTCGCCAATAACGATCTGCCCGGTGTCTATGGCGCTGGTGCCGTGCAGACACTCATGAACCAGTACGGGATTATACCTGGTGAAAAGGTGCTGATGATCGGCGGAGGAAATATCGGGCTGATCGTGGCCTATCAGCTGCTGCAGGCCGATGTCGGGGTGGCCGGTGTGGTCGAGGCCGAGAGCGGTATAGGCGGATATTCCGTACATGCCACCAAGATAAGGCGCTGTGGCATACCTCTATACACCGAACATACAATCATCAGGGCCGAGGGTGAAGAAGAGGTCGAAGGTGCTGTAATCCAGAAGCTTGATGACGACTGGCAGCCAGTGGAGGGTGCTGAGAAAAGGCTGGATGTCGATACCATCTGTCTGGCCGTCGGTCTGGCCCCGATTGTCGATCTGGCCATCCAGGCCGGCTGTGAGATGGCCTATATTCCCGAGTTTGGCGGTGATGTGCCCTGGCGGGATGAGGATATGCGCACCAGCCATGAGGCAGTATTTGTTGCCGGTGATGCGGCCGGTGTGGAAGAAGCCACAGCCGCCATACTCGAGGGTGAGCTGGCCGCCTGTGCCATGGCCCGTGATCTGCTGGGAGAAAAAAGCGAAATTATGGAGGAAAAAACCCGGGCCAGAGATAAGCTGAATGTGCTGAGAGAGGGCCCTGTGGGTGATGAGATAAGATCCGGCCTGGAGCGTATGAGGAGGGATATTGATGCTGGAGAGGACAGGTATTCCCACCAGAGCAGAGCTTGAGGAGATCCTCCCCGATGAGAAGCGCCTTGAGGAGGGACCGGTGGCGATTTTTGAGTGCTTTCGCGAGATCCCCTGTGATCCCTGCTATTACTCCTGTCCTGTGGGAGCTGTGAAGGAGTTTTCAGATCTGAACGATCTGCCCGAAATTGATTACGATAAGTGCACGGGCTGTGGTCAGTGCATAGCCGGATGTCCAGGTCTGGCAGTTTTTGTGATTGATTACACGTATAGTGAGGATCGGGGCCTGATCGGTCTGCCCTATGAGTTTACCCCCCTGCCCCGTGAGGGGGAGATGGTGATGGCTTTAGACCGCTCCGGTGAGGAGATTGAAAAGGCTGAAGTTATCAGGGTCAGACAGAACCGTAAACAGAGCAATACACCCGTGGTCTGGCTGGCTCTTTCTAAGGAGAATCTGATCTCTGTCAGACATTTTCACAGAATGGAGGCTGGGGACAGTGATGAAGAATGAGGATGAGGTTATCATCTGCCGCTGTGAGGATCTCACTCTTGCCGAGATCCGGGAGACAATTGCTGATGGATATACGACGATAGAGGAGATAAAGAGAAAGACCAGACTGGGCATGGGCCCCTGCCGGGGCACCACCTGTCTGGGGCTTATTGATGGAATTCTGGCCGCACATAAGGGCTGCAGCAGGGAAGAAATAGATATGCCCACAAACCGCCCTCCGCTGGAAGGCATTAAGCTGGGACTTCTGGCAGGTGATGGGGATGAATGAGACTGCCGAAGCTGTAGTCATAGGTGGTGGGGTTGTGGGGCTGGCGGTGGCCTACAATCTGGCCCGCAGGGGTATGGATGATATCGTGCTGCTGGAAAGCTCCTATCTGGGCAGCGGTGCCACAGGCAGATGCGGTGCCGGTATACGCCAGCAGTGGGGCACGGAGATGAACTGTAAGCTGGCCCGGGCCAGCATGGATATATTTGAAAATATGGAGGAAAGGCTCAAGGTCGATCAGGATATAGGCTTAAAACAGCAGGGCTATCTGCTGCTGGCTTATTCGGAGAAGGAGATGGCGCAGTTCAGGAAGAATATCGAGCTGCAGAACAGCCTGGATATTCCCTCGCGTGAGGTCACACCGGAGGAGGCTGAAGATATAGTTCCCCATCTCAACACGGAAGGTGTGGTGGGCGGTGCTTTCTGCCCCACAGACGGCCATGCAGATCCCTTCAAGGTCACAGATGCCTATGCCCGGGCGGCGGCGAGGCTGGGAGTTGATATACGCACATACACTCCCGCCCGGGATATAGAGCTCGACAGCCATAATGAGATAGAAGCCGTCATAACCGATGAGTCCAGAATCAACACCAGGCGGGTGGTTAACGCTGCCGGCGGTTATTCCCGGCAGATAGGTGAGATGGTGGGGTTGAATATACCGGTTAAATCCGAGAGGCATGAGATTCTGGTCACGGAAAGGGTCGAGCCCGTGCAGGGACCGATGGTCATGTCCTTCTCCTATAATATCTACTGTCAGCAGACGCCCAAGGGACCGTTTTTGATGGGTTTTGGTGATCCGGAGGAGCCGGACAGCCTCAATATCAACTCCAGCTGGCAGTTTCTGGAGAAGATGGCCGATAAGGCGGTCAACCTGCTGCCGCTGCTCAAAGACCTCAGGGTGGTGAGGCAGTGGGCCGGGCTCTACAATATAACACCCGACAGACAGCCCATTATCTCCGAATCGGAAAGTGTCAGCGGTTTTTACATGGCTCTGGGTTTCAGCGGCCATGGCTTCATGATAGCCCCCATGACCGCAAATATACTGGCTGATATGATGACAGGGCAAAAACCCGACATCGAGCTCGAACTCGATCCGGGCAGGTTTGAGCGGGGGGATCTGATCCTTGAGCCCTCTGTAGTCTGACATTCTGCACTGAACTATCGAGCTGTATCTAATCTGTGATTATCAAACAGGTGAGCTGCTATTAATAAACAAAAACAAGGGGTGTTTTTGATGAGCAAAAACAGAGTTTTTGCAGTGGAAAGGCCGGAAAATGAGCCGGTTCTCGATTATGAGCCGGGCAGTGAGGAAAGGGAGGAGCTCAAGGCCGAGATCGAGAGGCTGAGAAATTCTGAACCCCTGGAGATACCGCTGATGATCGGAGGGGAGGAGGTCAAAACGGGCGATTTTGGTGAGATCAGATGTCCCCACGATCACTCCAGGGTTCTGGCCCGCTATCACAGGGCGGGACCGGAGGAGGCCGAAGAGGCCATAGAAGCTGCCCTCTCAGCCCGCGAGGGATGGGCGGATATGTCCTGGGAGGACCGTGTGGCCATATTCGACAGGGCAGCCTCACTGCTCTCGGGACCCTGGCGGGCGACGATAAACGCCGCCACCATGCTGGGGCAGAGCAAAAATCCCTTCCAGGCCGAGATAGATTCTGCCTGTGAGCTGATAGATTTTCTCCGCTTTAATAACTACTATCTGAGCGAGCTCTACAGCAATCAGCCCGCGTCAACTCCGAGCGAGATAAATAAGATGGAATACCGGCCGCTGGAGGGTTTTGTCTTTGCCGTCTCACCCTTCAACTTCACCTCCATCGGCGGAAATCTGCCGGGGGCCCCCGCAGTCTGCGGCAATGTGGCCCTGTGGAAGCCGGCTTCCACAGCGGTATACTCCAATTACTATTATTTTAAGCTGCTCAAAGAAGCGGGCCTTCCCGATGGTGTCATAAACTTCATACCGGGCAGCGGGTCGCAGATAGGTCCGGTTATCCTGGGGCATTCCGCTCTGGCAGGTGTGCACTTTACCGGCTCCACATCTACCTTTCGGGATATCTGGCAGAATATAGGCAAGAATATAGAGGAGTACAATGACTATCCCCGCATCGTGGGCGAGACGGGCGGCAAGGACTTTGTCGTGGCCCATGACAGTGCCGACAAAGATGAGCTCATAACCGCTCTGATCAGGGGGGCCTATGAATACCAGGGTCAGAAATGCTCGGCCATATCAAGAGCCTATCTGCCCCGGGGGTACTGGCAGGAGATGAAGGATGAGCTGATTGAAAAGGTGGAGAATCTGAAGATGGGAGCTGTGGAGGACTTCACCAACTTCATCAATGCCGTCATAGATAAAGCGGCCTTCGATAAGATCGTTTCCTATATCCAGCATGCCCGTGAATCCGATCAGGCCGAGATAATCTGCGGTGGAGACTATGATGCCAGCGAGGGGTTCTTCATAGAGCCCACAATAGTGCTGGCAGATGATCCCAGATATAAATCGATGTGTGAGGAGATATTCGGGCCGGTGCTGACCATATATCTCTATGATGAAGGTGAATATGAAAAGGCTTTAAATCTCTGTGATGAGACCTCACCTTACGGACTGACAGGAGCTATTTTTGCCCGGGAGAGGGATGCGATAATAAAAGCCCGCGATATTCTCACCTATTCCGCCGGCAACTTCTATATAAATGACAAGCCCACGGGTGCCGTGGTGGGAAGACAGCCCTTCGGCGGTGCCAGGGCTTCAGGCACAAACGATAAAGCCGGCAGCCGCTGGAATATCATGCGCTGGCTTTCACCGCGCACAATCAAGGAAAATCTGGTTCCACCCAGAGACTACCGCTATCCCTTTATGCAGGAAGAATAAAAAGGCTAGACCTAGTAAATAGTGAGGCTTAATGAATCGAAGTATAAAGAGCGGGCACCTAAAAGAGGTGCCCGCTCTTTTATTGCACTATTCTGTGCGCTATTCTAACTTCAATCTAATCTTTTAGAATCAGCCGCATTTAGACCAGCCACAGCTGCGGCAGACCACACAGCCGCCGTCACTCTCCAGCTGACCTTCACATTCCGGGCAGTTTCTATCGCTCAGCAGCGGGTTAAGCCCCGATTTATCATCAGGGCGTGCGGTCTTTTCTTTGAGAACTTCGGAGTTGTGCAGTATATCCTCAAGTTCCAGATGACCATCTTCTCCCCCCTCGGCGAAATCCTCCAGTGCTCTGGCTATAGCATCGGGACAGGAGAGATTGTAGACATCCTCGTTGATCATAGCCGCCTCACAGCGTATGCCCTTGAGCTGATCGGAGATCTCCTCCAGGGCTACACCGCTGCGCAGTGCCAGTGAGGCCAGTCTGCTGATAGCCTCTGATTGGGCATGACATCCTCCACCTTTGCCTGTGGTGGTGAATACCTCACAGATTCCCACGTCATCGGTGTTGATGGTGATATATAATTTACCGCAGCCTATCTTTCTTTTTTCCGTGGTGCCCACAGTAGTCTGAGGGCGGGGGCGTTTGGTTAAATCGCCTGTCTGTGATGATTTTTCCCTGCTCTCCTCGGTGGAGAGAACCTGTTCTGAACGGCTGCCGTCCCTGTAGATGGTCACACCCTTTAGATCGAGCTCATATGCCAGTTCATAGGTTCTTTTCACATCTTCCACCGTCGCTTCATTGCGGAAGTTTACCGTCTTGCTGACAGCGTTATCGACATATTCCTGGAAGGCCGCCTGGGTTCTAACATGCCATTCGGGGCTGATATCGTGGGCGGTGACGAATATCTCCTTCATATCTTCCGGTATCTCAGGAATATCCTGCAGTGAGCTCTGGCCTGCCAGCTTTTCCAAAAGCTCATCGCTCATAATACCCCTTTCTTCAGCCATCTCTTTGAAAACGGGGTGCACCTCGAGCAGTGTATCATCGAGGACATTTCGCTCATAGCAGAGTGCAAATATGGGTTCTATCCCGCTGCTGGTATCGGCTATGATGCTGATAGAGCCGGTGGGGGCTATGGTCGTTGTCGTTGCATTGCGGTAGGGAGTTTCATAGATGCTCTCCGGGAAATTGGGAAAGGGGCCTCTTTTCCGGGCCAGTCTGTGTGATTCATCCCGGGCGGTACTGCGGATAAATTCCATAACCTCTCCGGCCTTATCTACAGCCTCCTGGCTGCTATAAGCCAGCCCCATCTTCAGAAGCATATCGCTGTAGCCCATAACTCCCAGACCGATTTTGCGGTTACCCTGTACCATCTCATCTATTTCCTGCAGCGGGAATTCGTTCATATCTATGACATTATCGAGAAATCTCACCGCTGTGCGGGTCGTCTCTTCCAGCTTATCATAATCTATTTCCGCCTCACCCGTTCTGCCCCTGACCATTTTTGAGAGATTGATCGAGCCCAGGTTACAGGCTTCGTAGGGCAGAAGAGGCTGTTCGCCACAGGGGTTTGTGCTCTCAATATCACCCAGGGCAGGTGTGGGGTTTTCTTCATTTATCCTGTCCAGAAAGATTATGCCCGGCTCGCCATTTTTATGGGCCAGCCTCACTATCATATCGAAGATCTCACGGGAATTCTCACTGGCGACTTTCTGTCCGGTGCGGGGATTTATGAGGGCATATTCTTCATCTTTCTCCAGGGCTTCCATAAATTCTGAGGTGAGGGCCACGGAGATATTGAAATTGGTCAGGCTCTCCTCATCTTCCTTACAGGTGATGAATTCTCTTATATCGGGATGATCGACCCTCAGCACTCCCATATTGGCCCCGCGCCTTTTGCCTCCCTGTTTTACCGTGTCGGTAGCAGTATCGAAAATGCGCATAAAGGAGACCGGACCGCTGGCCACTCCCCCTGTTGACTGGACGCGATCATTTTTCGGTCTCAGGCGGGAAAAGCTGAAACCGGTGCCTCCCCCGCTTTTATGGATGAGGGCTGAATTTTTTATGGCCTCGAATATTCCTTCCATACTGTCCTCCACAGGCAGAACAAAACAGGCGCTCAGCTGCTGGAGGTCATTATCGGCATTCATGAGTGTGGGTGAGTTGGGCAAAAATTCCAGTTCGGTCATGACATCGTAAAATTCCTGTGCTGCCGGTTCTACCGGCTCATCGTATTCTTCGTTTGCTTCAGCGATATTCCAGGCCACCCTGTGAAACATCTCCTCCGGGGTCTCGATGGTCTCCCCCTGAGAATTCTTTTTCAGGTAGCGAGCTTCCAGTATCTGGCGGGCATTATCGCTGAGCTCGACCTCTTCCTTTCTTTCCATTGTTATACACACTCCTTGACTCTATTATAAAAAAATATATCATTCCCGTAAAGTTCCAGCACGGTTTTTGCCGGCGTCCTCTCAATTCCGGGAGAGAGCCATCTCGACGGCTTTTTCGGCCAGAACTCTGCCCGGATCTATGACAGGATTGCCCCCGGCTATCCTTTCCAGCGGCAGCAGCGGCAGTTCCGTGCATCCGGCTATGATGACTTCAACCCCGGCCTCTATAAGCTCATCAATCGGTTTTTTGATTAGCTCTTTCGTCCTGCTGTCCACTCCTCTCTCCTTTATTCCGTATATAGCATTCATCACATTATTCTGTGCTTCCTGTGAGGGGAGAGCGGGTTTTAGGTCCTGTGATCTCAGCTCTTTCTGATAGATCTCCGCCTGGAGGGTGCCGTCGGTGGCCAGAATTCCCACAGATGTACCTGCCTTTTCTTCGGCAGCTATCTTTTCTGCCACAAGTTCTATCATATGCAGAAGCGGTATGCTGATTTCATTATCAATATCCCCGTGAAAGTGATGTGCCGTGTTGCAGGGCATAAGCAAAAGATCTGCTCCAGCCTGTTCCAGACCCTGTGCCATCTCTATCAGTTCAGGCAGAGGACTCTTCCCGCCGGAGATTATGGCTTCAGTCCTGTCAGGCACGCCAGGATTGTTATCTATAAATATTCGCAGATGATCCTGTTCGGATCGGGCCGGCGTTAACCCGATTATCTTTTGAAATAGATCGGCTGTGGCTGCCGGGCCCATGCCGCCCAGAATACCGATATTTTTGGACAAGGTATTAAACCTCCCCGATTATTTGGAGTTAAAATTGTTAACAGGCAGGAAAATTATAGATCACATACAATATAAAATATTGCGGGCAATAAATTTCTCTTTCACAACAGGAGGCGATAGTTTATGATAAAAGAGCAGTTCAATTTCAATGAGGTGCTGGAGATGGCCAAAGATATAGAGGTGAGAGGAAGAGAATTCTACAGCAGCCATGCTGAAAAGACTGATAATGACAGGGCCAGAAAGCTTTTTCAAAGGCTGGCCTCAGATGAAGATGATCATTACGAGAGATTTGTGGAAATCCAGCAGGAATTTCAGGATAAGACCGGCCGCAGTGATGATTATATATCAGATCCCCAGGTGGATGCCTATCTGGAAGCACTGGTGGAGTTCACAGTTTTCCCGGCAGCTGATAAGGTCGGCGAGCTTGAGGATCTAAAGAGCATTCTCGATACAGCCATCAGGGCGGAAAAAGATTCGATTTTGCTCTACAGCGGTATGAAAGAACAGAATGAAGGTGAGACAAAAAAGGTGATACAGAAGCTGATAGAAGAGGAAAAGTCTCATCTTGTTGATCTGCTAAAATTCGATACCGAGCTGTAAATTATGACTTCCGCAGGCAATAAAGGTCAAAACCAGACTCACTTCACCTATATGCTGCTCTGCAGTGATGATTCGATCTATACCGGTTATACCACCGATCTGACCCGCAGGGTGCAGCAGCATAATGCAGGCCAGGGAGCCCGTTATACCCGGGGGCGCAGGCCGGTTCTCCTTGTGCACTGGGAGGAGTACAGCTCTAGATCTCTGGCCCAGCAGCGGGAATATGAGCTCAAACAGATGTCCCATCAGGAAAAAGTGAATCTAATTGCTCGGGATCAAAATCGCCCAGCGGACGGGGCTCGGGTTCCAGAGTGATATCAAATTTTTCTTTCACCCGGCGGCGGATCAGTTTCATGAGCTGGAGAACATCTTCAGCACTGGCCTTATCTCTATTGATGATGAATCCGGCGTGTTTGGGTGATACCTGAGCCCCTCCCATCTTCTTGCCCTTGAGGCCGGCAGCCTCGATCAGCCTGCCTGCATAATCATTTTCAGGCCTCTTAAAGGCGCTGCCGGCGCTGGGATGTGTGAGGGGCTGTTTGAACCATCTCCTGCACTCCAGTTCGGCGATGCGGTCGAGTATCTCAGCGGGATCATCCCGCTGCAGTTTTATGGTGGCCGTAAGTGCGATCATCCCCCCGGATTGAAGTCGGCTTGTGCGGTAATCCAGCCCCAGTCTCTGTGGGGGCAGATCCTCTGTCTTCTCCTCACTTAGATCCAGAATTTCAACCCTCTCCAGCACATCTTTCATCTCACCGCCATAAGCCCCGGCATTCATATATATCGCTCCACCCAGAGTGCCGGGAATGCCGCTGGCAAACTCCAGTCCGGCCAGTCCATACCAGGCCGTTATCTCCGCCAGATCCGCCAGCGAACAGCCGGCCTGGGCGGTGACCTTCTCATCTCTTATCTCAATCATGTCAAGGTGGAGAAGTGAGATCACAGCCCCCCTTATCCCTCTATCAGCTACGAGAACATTGCTTCCCGAGCCCAGAATGTGATAGGGCATATCCGTCCGGTTTAATTTCTTTATGGTTTTAATCAATGCTTTCCTGTTATCGGGTATGAGGAAAAGATCAGCCGGCCCCCCGATTCTCAGCCAGGTGTGCCTTTTCATCAGTTCATCTTCTCTGATCTCGATGTCTTCATTCTCTGCCAGCTCGGCGATGATCCTCTCTTTGTGGTCCTCTTTCATTCTATAAAGCCTCCTGAATATCTATTGTGCTCACATAAAATCAGAAATCTATATCGGCCCCTGATATCTCTTCTTTTTCAATTCTGTCGATCGCTTCTTCTACCATCTGCTGGACGGGGAGCTCGGCCTCCAGCTCCTCGGTTTTGCTCAGACGGGGGCGTGTTATGGGGTTATCGGGTATAAAAAGGGTGCAGCAGTCCTCATAGGGCCTGGTGGAGATGCTGTAGGTTTTGAGCTCCCTGGCCCGGGCAATTATATCCTGTTTATCCACGGTGAGAAGCGGGCGCATCAGCGGCAGGTCAGCTGCTGCTGATATGGTTTTTATGCTGGCCAGCGTCTGGCTTGCCACCTGTCCCAGGCTGTCACCTGTTATAAGCCCGGAGGCACCGATATCATCGCCCAGGCGCGAGGCAATTCTCATCATCATCCTGCGCAGAAGTGTGATGGAGTAGGGGCGGGGACATTCCGCCCATATCTTCTTCTGGATATCGGTTATACTGGCGGTGAAGAGCTCTGTGCTGCCGTTGTAGCGGGCCAGCACTCTGCTGTGATCGCGGACCTTTTCCAGCGCTTTTTCTCCGGTATAGGGAGGTGTATGGAAATAAAGGCTTTTGAGCTTAACCCCCCTTCTGATCATCTCCCAGCCGGCCACAGGGCTGTCGATGCCGCCTGAAAGCAGCAAAAGAGCCTGTTCCGAGGTGCCGGCCGGCAGACCGCCCGAGCCTTCATAGCGCTCTGTGAAGATGAAGATGCCGTTCTCTCTCACATCGTATTCCAGCATGATATCGGGATTATGAACATCGACGGAGAGCGCGATATCATCACTGCTGTCAAAATAATTCAGAACCAATGCGCCGATCTTTTTGCTGATCTCCATGCTGGTGTATTCGTATTCCTTGTTGGCCCTGTTCGTCTCCACCTTGAATGTGATATTTCCTCCGGGCATATTTTCCTCCAGCAGCTCTATGCCGATTTCAGCTATCCGGTCCAGACCGGCATCGGCCGGCAGCTGTCGGGTGGGACTGAAGGAGACTATGCCCGGCGTGAATTTCAGAGCTCTGATCATATTCTCGCTGAGCTGGTTCAATTCCTGTTCGGGATGGATGAAAATTCTGCCATAGGTCGTCTCGAATTTGAAATCCAGATAGGGTGATAGCCTTCTATCTATATCATCGAGCAGGGCCTGCTGGAAGTGAGAAAAATTCTTGCCCTTAAGCCCCAGCTCTCCGTATCTGATTATTATAGTATTATACATTGAGGTTAACACTCCTTTTTCTCCCGCTCATTCTTTCAGCTGAAGAGCAGTCTGCTCTCTTCCCGGCATACTTCAATAAATCTGTCGATATCCTGCCGGGAGTTGAAGCGGGAAAGGCTTATTCTCAGAGCTCCCTCGATCCTTTCCTGTGAGAGGTCGATGGCTTTGAGGACCCGGCTCAGGCGGCTGCTGTTTGAGGTACAGGCGGAGCCGGTCGATATGAAGATATTCTGCCGGCTTAAGGCATTGACCATGACCTCACCTTTGATGCCGGGCAGGGAAAAATTGACCAGATGGGGAGCACACCTTTCCGCCGGGCTGTTGATGACGGCTGAGGGCAGTTTTTTCTGCAGCCGGCTGAGAAGGTATTCTCTCAGCTCCTCCAGCTTTTCATCCCTTTCCCCCTGTTTGAGCGCGGGCAGCTCTTCCAGGGCTGCTTTTAGCCCGGCCAGGGCCGGCACATTTTCGGTGCCGCTTCTTAGCCCCCTCTCCTGGCCTCCGCCTCTAATCAGAGGAGAAATCATATTTTGTTCCCGCACATAGAGGAATCCGGAGCCCATGGGAGCATGGACTTTGTGACCGCTGAAGGTGGCCAGATCAGTCTGCCAGATTGCAGGACGTGTGGCCAGCTTTCCCAGCCCCTGGACTGCATCCACGTGGAAGAGAGGCAGATGTTGCTGGCCTGCGATTTCACCTATCTTCTCCACGGGCTGGATCGAGCCCGTTTCGTTGTTGACCTGCATAATACTGATAAGAATGGTATCCGGTCTCAGGGAACTGGCCACTTTATCGGGGTCGATAATGCCCTCAGCATCGGTCTGGATTCTGGTAACTTCAAAGCCCCTTTTTTCCAGCTCTTTCAGCGGTCTGTAGACAGATGGATGCTCAATTTCGCTGGTGATGATATGAGAACCCTGTTCTTTATATCTGTCCACAGCACCCATCAGGGCCAGATTATTGGCCTCGGTGCCCCCTGAGGTAAAATATATCTGCTCCGGTTTGACAGAGAGCAGGGCTGATGCCTGCCGTCGGCAGCCTTTTATCAGCTCATTGGCATTCACACCCTTTCTGTGCAGTGAGGAGGGGTTGCCATAGCGGGAGGTGAGTGCTTTTTCTGCCGCCTCAGCCGCAGCGGGCAGACAGCGGGTTGTGGCACTGTTATCCAGATATATTTCCTGCAAAGTAGTTTCCTCCTGATCTGAAACAGCATATTAGATGATAATTTCATCGAGGTTATTATATCATAATTGCGGTCTTAATTGAAGCAGTGGACATATCGCTTCAGTTGCAAGAAAGCTGCAGGATAGATATAATTATGATAGAGAAATAAAGCAGGCAATAACCGGGAGGAATGCAATGATGGAATTATTCGACACACATGCTCATCTTGATTTTGCTCGCTATGAAGATGATCGTCATCAGGTTATAAAGAGGGCCGCAGAGGCCGGTGTCAGGCATATAATAAATGTAGGTGCGGATCTCAGCTCATCCCTGGCCGGCATAGACCTGGCCGGGAGATATGATGGTATAAGAGCAGCTGTCGGTGTACACCCCCACGAAGCCGACAGCTATGATCTTGATATGGCCAAAAAAATCAGAGACCTTGCCGAAAGATCTCAGGTAGTTGCTGTGGGAGAGACCGGTCTCGATTATCACTATGATAACTCCCCCCGTCCCCGCCAGCGCCAGGCCTTCCGCAGTCAGCTCAGGCTGGCGGAAACGCTGCAGATGCCGGTTATAATTCACTCCCGCGAGGCGGAGGATGATACACTGGAGATTCTGGAGGAGGAATGGAGCGG